>OLQE01001198.1_pt1 | contig 15297 bp, 9 predicted proteins | sample 1643161 | NCBI WGS metagenome assembly OLQE01 (sample SAMEA3136650, study PRJEB25190) | human gut metagenome | reverse complement strand
GCCGTTCCGCCGGCTGAAGATCGCCGACTACATTTCGCAGGGGAAGAAGAAAAAGCTCTTCAAGGGCGAGTACATCCGCACGAGCGCCAAGACCATCGACGACTTGTACTATTACTACATCGACGAAGGCCAGATCGTGGCCACGTTCGAGCAGGAATCGGGCGAGGTGGCGCCGCTGTACTGGCGCAACGCGGGCAACGCCTTCTCCGCCGAGTACAACGACTACGCGTCCATCGGCCGCTACAAAGCGCGCTTCATCGCCGCGCAGAACACCGTGCTGTTCGCGTTCACGCAGCGCCAGCTCTACGAGCTGAGCCAGGACGACCCCGAGCTGTTCTACGAGTTCATCAACGTGTGCCACATGTCGTTCGCGCAGATGGGACACCGCATCAGCAACACGGGCTACCAATCGTCGACGAAGCGCATGATCATGTGGCTGCAGAAGCTGTGCGCCACGCAGGAATGCGACGAGCACGGCGTGTACGACATCGAGTGCAAGCTGACGCTGCAACAGCTGTCCGAGCTGCTGTCCATCCACATTACCACCTGCACGAAGATCGTGGCGGCGCTGGAGAACGAGGGCGTCATCGAGCGCACGCGCACGCGCATCCGCATCTTCGACGCCCAGCGCCTCGCCCAATACGGCCTCGAGGACACCCCGCTGGCGTACTGATCGCTCCTATGGCGCGAAGTCGCGCTTGCGATCTGAAGGAGCGCGTTCCGCGCCGATTCGTGACGGACGCGGCGCGCGAACGACATGGCGAAAGACGCTCACCTTCCCCAGCCTTATGCAAAGCGAGACAACGCATCATCGCCCGTAAAACACGGTTTTCACACCTGAGACGTGTTTTTCGGGCGATGATGGGCCGCGCACGGCTCCGCTCGCTGCGCTCGCGCATGTTTCGCAGCTAGCGTACCTTCGCCACGATGAAGCCCAGGGTGGCCACGGCCATGACGGCGGAGAAGCCGAAGGCCAGCTGGTAGGCCAGCGCGGGGTTCGCGAGCCCCGCCGCAGACGCGCCCGCCACCGCGATGAGGAACACCATGACCGACGTGCCCAGCGATGCGCACGCTTGGCGAGCCGAGATGCAGAACGACGAGCCGTCGGCCACGATGGAACGCGGCAGCTGCGCCAGGCTCCACGATGTCAGCGGCCCCACCAGCCCCGACACGCCCACCGCGCGCAGCGCCTGACATAACGTGGTCACGTACAGCGGCGTGTCCGCATCGAGAAACGACATGAGCACCGCGCCCGTCGCCAGAAACGCGCCCGACACCAGCGCGACGGGACGCACGCCCACCCTGTCGGTGAGCACGCCCGCCAGCGGATTCAGCACGAGCGCGGCCACGGTGCCGGGCAGCAGCACCACTCCGGCTTCGAGCGCGGTTTCGCCGCACAGCCCCTCCACGTACAGCGGCACGATCAGCGTCACGCCCATGAAGGAGGCGTTCAGCAGGTTCTGCGCGATGAAGCCCGCGCGATACTGACGCGATGCGAAGATATCCATGCTGATCAGCGGGTCGTCCACCCGCTTCTGCCGCCGCACGAACAGCACGAGGAACAGCGCGCCCAGCACAAGCGGAGCCCAGATGAACGGGCTTTCGAACGAGAAGCTGCTCGCGTTCGAGAACGCCAGCAGCAGCCCGCCGAACCCGAGCGTCGACTGTGCGAGCGACACCACGTCGAGTCGTGCGCTCTTGTCGGGAGCCCCAGAAGGTTTGATGGCGACGGCCGCCGCAGCGGCAAGCGCCAACATGATGACCACGAGCAGCACGAAAAAGCTGCGCCATCCCAGCGAGAAGCTCATCGCCCCGCCGATGGTGGGACCGATGTTCGGCGCGAAGCCCATCGCGATGCCTGCCACGCCCATGGCCGTGGCCTGACGACCGCGCGGGAAGCGCGTCATGGCGATGGTCTGCATGAGGGGCATGAGCATGCCCGTGGAGATAGCCTGGAGCACGCGGCCCGTCAGCAGCACGCCGAAGTTGGGAGCAAACAGGTCGGCCAACGCCCCCACCAGGAAGAACGCAAGCGCGATGAACACATGCCGGCGCACCGAGAAGCGTCGCGAGAGAAACGTGGCCACCGGAACGGTGATGCCCAGCACCAGCATGTAGCTGGTGGTCAGCCATTGCCCCAGGTCAACCGTCAGGCCGAACTGCAGCATGATGTCGCCTAGCATGGCGTTGACCGCTGTCTGCGAGAGGTTCCCCGACGCCGACGCCAGCACGACGATGGCAAACAGCGCATACACGCTCATCCGCTCGCTCTTCACTCGTTTCATGCCCGCATGTCGCCTGCCCTCCGTTTCCCACCAGCGCATTCCAGTATATCCCAAATATGCGCGAACGCAGGAGGAGCCTCTCGCGCTTCGCGATGCAAAATCGCTAAAGCGCACGAGGCTCCTCCTTGGACGGGTCGCTTGAAAGACATGCGTGCGGCCATCGGATCATCTTAGCGAACAACCCGAAAGCAATCGACTCCGGAAACGCCTATCGCTACGAACGAGCGAGTGCGCTTCTAGCCGATATCCTCCCGAACGCACCGCACTCCCCCACGTTTCCACCTCCTTGGTACAGATGGCCCCAAATCGAGCCGAACTCACCGGCAGAATACAATCCCGGAATAGCCTGCCCGAACGGGTCGAGAATCTCGCCCTTTTCGTTGCGAACCGGACCGCCATCGGTATTGAGCAGTGCAGGGACGCAAAGCATCGCGTAGTAAGGAGGCTGGTTCAAACCGGTGAGCGTGTCAGAAGGACGGTAGAAAGCGAGATCCTCTCCCTTGTCCACAAACTCGTTCCATTGCTTGACCGTTTTCAGCAGCTCGTCTTCGGGAACTTCGATAACCTTGGCAAGCTCCTCGAGAGTGTCCGCTGAAACCGCCCATCCGTCACCGACGGGATCGGTCGAAGTCTCTTCCGGACACGCACCCGCGTCAAGACCCGCCTGATCGAATACGAACCAACCCTTTTCCGGCAAGGGAAGGTGCGCCATATCTCCACCGAACTGCGTGATGCCGTGTCGGTAGCCGACGTTGCGAGTTATGTCGGTATCGGGCAGCGCATATTTTTTGAAATTGCTGCATGCGTCGAAATCCTGGTAGAACCTTCGTCCGTTCACGCCGACGGTGATACCGTGCTGTTTCACCGTAAACGAGTACAACGTCGAAACGAACTGGGTGTTCTCTATGTTGCGCAAAGAGAGCCAGTATTGGGCGCCTCCGTGCATATGCCAGAAGTCGGCACCCGCTTTCATGCAGATACGATGCCCGTCGCCAGTGTTCGCCTTGCCTGCATACGGATAACCTTTGACGCCCGTATAGTCGCGAAGCATATCCGGGTCGCTTTCGAAGCCCCCCGTGCACATGATGACGCCTCGCTTCGCACGGTACGATTTGCCGCCCGCCACAACGCCCGTCACTTCGCCCGTTGAGGCATCGCGAACAAGCGACTCCAAAGGCGTGGAAGCCTTGTACTCTATCGTGTCGTTGCGCTTCTTCATTTCGGAAAACAAGAACTCATGGATATGATGGGGCTGATCGCCCTCCGTTTTGAAGAGAAGGAAGCCCACCGTGTTGTCGTCGGGGTACTCGGCGTATTCGTTCGTCTCCTCCCCCGATGGGTCGGGTTCGTAGATGTTCAGCCACTCTTCCTTAGCCCCCAAACCCAAAATCCAGTTCAGGTTTTCCTTCGATTCTTCCACGAACGCCCTGATGGTTGCTTCCGGAGTGCTTTCCCCTATAAGGTGTCCCAAGTAGTTCATCGGGCCGTCGGTTTCGTCGAAATACAGCTGCCAACCCGCGCAGAACGGGCTGTTCCCGTTCGGAAGCGAGTCCTTTTCCACGACAAGACAGGAAGCCCCGTCGCCCTCGTCCGCCACCGTTATCGCAGCAGTAAGCCCCGCAATGCCGGCACCCGCCACTATGACGTCGTACTCTCCGTCCCATTTCTCATTGGAAGAAGCCGAATCGGCTTCCCCGCTGGCGCACCCCGCAAGACCGAAAGCGGTAGCCCCGGCCAAAGCCAGACCTGCCCCCTTCAAGAAATTGCGGCGCGTTGTCTTGGTTCCCTGCTGATTCTCATTCGTCATCGCGTATTCCCCCTCCATGCCTCATCCCTTTCTGCATCGATCGCTAGCCTGCCGAAGCCAGCGCCTCGACAGACGGCAAGGCTCGCTTCCGCAACCTGCCGCTTCCACTTTTACCCTTCCTCCCGAGCCCGTTCATCCGACAAACTGTCCGAACGAGGTTGAAACGTATCCCCGAACCGGATGATTTTCGTCCCGGACGCACTATGCGAGGCAATATCGCTATCTGCGCGCTTACCGCGAGAACCTCGATGTTCTATAGTGGATCGAACCAGAAACTGCACCGTCTCGAACCAGGCACGACCAAGAAGAGCGGCACGCGTTTTCGTGCGCTAGCGTAAGGCCTGAATCGGACGCGACGCGATAAGCAGTCACGGTTGGTCGTTCGAATGAAATCAGGCTTCCAAATCTCTCTGGAATGCAGAAAGGCGCCCATGAAGAACGTCACGCCCTATCCGCTCGATGACGAAGCTGTTCGTTCGGATGCAGCCGTCTCCGTCATATCTTCGATCGGATTGACTGCCGTGATAGTATGGGCCGACCTCTTGGGGCACGGATTCGGATTCGCGCCGTCTTCGTCGATTATTCAACAGCTGGGAAATGCCCGTCTTTTCTTTCTCGTAGGATTCCCCCTCTGCGCCATAGGATCCGTGCTTTTAGCGAGAGCTCCACAAAGAAAAACGCAGGTGCTGACAAAGGCGGCTCCGACAGCCGCTTTCCTTGGAACAGGACTATACGGCTTCGCCTACCTGCAAACGGCGCTGCCGTCGGAGATCATCGCGCTTCTGGGACTCGTCTGTTGCGGCGCCGGATACTACGCGACGACTTTGCTCATATATTGCGAACTCGCAAAAACGAAACGCCTCGTCATGGCAATAGGAGCCTTATCAGCGAGCTTGATTCTCAAAACGATCGTCGGCTCGGAGTTAAGCACGGCTCTGACCTCGTCGGCACAAGTGGTTTTTGCTTCGATTCTGCCTTGGGTCTCCTTCGCGTGCCTGGAGGCGCTCAAGCGCTTCGGCACATCGCGCTATCTCGAAGCATACCGCTCTCGCCCACTTTTGACAAAAAAAGGTATGTACGACCTCGTGTTTCTGCTAGTAGCTGTATCGTTGATACTGGCCGCTCTGAGAGGCACCAGCCATCTTGGACTCTGGGGAAGCAACCATTTGGGATCGCCCGTCTCAACTCCGGCAGGCTACCTCACAGTCGCCCTCGCTTTGACTGCTTGCGCATACCTCACCCTGCTTCGCAACAGCAATAATCAGATGCTTGTTCGATACCAGCCTGCGTTCCTTGTCCTAGCCGGAGGCTTTCTCATCTACGTTCTTCAGAATGAGTACGTTTTCGCACGGATCGCAGATCCCGTGTTCGACTGGCTCTACCTGACCGTAGAGTTGTTCGGGCACCTGCTCTCGGGAACCATGATCATCACCGCCATCCGCTCGACATCGGCGCCGGCCTGGTTGTTCCAAGGAATAAGCGATTCAGCTTTCGGCTTAGTCGCTGTACCATGGCTGTTCCTCGTTCAGGAAGCTCATGTCGATATCAGAATCCTGATGGCCGTAGCCATCTTCCTCGTGATGGTAGCCGCCATACGTCCCATGAGCACGCGCCCCATGGAAATCGAGCGCTCGCTCTCTTTGTCATCTTGCGAAGGCGCAGCGGAGCTTCAAGGCGATCGTTCGACAAGCGCAAGCGAGCCAACAGAGCGCAACGAACCCTCGATAGAGCAACGCGTCAGCGAAACCCTGACGAAATACCATCTGGAAATCGCGAAGCGGCACAATCTTTCCTCCCGCGAAAGCGAGGTATTCCTCCTTTTGGCTCAAGGCAGAAGCCGTCCTTATATTTGCGAGGTATTCTGCTTGTCCGATGGCACCGTCAAAACGCATATCACGCATATCTACCGCAAATTCGATGTCCACAATCGACAAGCTTTCATCGACCAAGTTCAGAAAGAGATCGCGGAGCTCGACATGCGCAATGGACACCAAAGCGCATAGCGCCAAAACTCAAACAAGCAGCAGGCACGGACGCGTTGCGCTGCTGGCGGCGCTGGCCATCTTGCCGGTCGTGTTGACCGCGCTTGCCCAGCCGTTTCTGCCGGATAGCGTCCCCCTGCACTACGGAGCAAGCGGCCCGGATCGGCTCTCCCTACTCTCACCTGCCCTGTACATGCTGATCACAGGCAAAGGCCTCTCGCTCGTGAACTTCCATCCCGGAACGAGCGACCTCGAGAAACGCACCGGAGCCGACAAACAGCAGGCGCGCGCCATCGGCGGTTTGCTGCTATTCCTCACCGTCATCGTTCTCGTGGAATTACTCGTAACGGTGAAATGAAAACGCACCCGCCACTTTCGACGGGTGCGCGCTAGTTGAACGCTTGCTGGGTCTTCTCCAGCCCTACCTGCACCAGGGACAACGCTGCCTGCGCGCCGCGGTCGGTGGCTTGAACGAAGTCGTCGGCCGCGTCCTTCTTCGGCTTCGACAGCACCCAGTCCACCACGGGCATGCGTCCCGGCGGGCGCCCGATGCCCACGCGCACGCGATGCCAGTCGCGCGTTCCCAGCTTGTCGCAGATAGAGCGCAGGCCGTTGTGCCCCGCGTGCCCGCCGCCGAACTTCACGCGCACGGTGCCGGGATCGATGTCCAGCTCGTCGTGGATGACGATGAGGTGCTCCGCGTCCACGCCGTAGGCGTTCACGAGCTGCTTCACCGGGCCGCCCGACGTGTTCATGTAGCTCTGGGGCTTGGCGAGCACGAGGTCGACGTCGCGGTAGGCGCCCTTGGCCGTGAGCGACCCGCACTCCGTCTTCCAGTAGCGTGCTCCCACCTCGCCCGCGATGGCATCCACCGCGTCGAACCCGGCATTGTGGCGCGTGTGCGCATATTCCTCGCCCGGATTCCCCAGGCCTACGATCAGGTACATCGCGCCCTACTCGAACAGCGAGGCCACGGAGCCGTTGTCGTACACGTTGCTGATGGTCTTCGCGAACAGGGAGGCCAGCGACAGCACCTTGATCTTGCCGGTCTGGCGCTCCAGCGGCACGGGCACCGCGTTCGTCACCACGACCTCCTCGATGATTGAGTTGGCGATGCGGTCGTACGCCGGGCCGCTGAACAGGCCGTGGGTGGCACAAGCGTACACCTGCGCGGCGCCCTTGGCCTTGAGGGTGGACGCGGCCGCCACCAGCGAGCCGGCCGTATCGATCATGTCGTCGTTGAGGATGCACACCTTGTCCTTCACGTCGCCGATGAGCGCCGTGATCTCGGCCTGGTTGTGCTTCGGACGATCCTTGTGCATGATGGCGATGTCGCAGTCCAGCATGGTGGAGAACTTCTTCGCCGCCTTCGCGCGACCCACGTCCGGCGAGACCACGCACAAGCGCTCGGGATCGAAACCCTTGTTGCGGAAGTAGTCCACGAAAATGGGCATGGCCGTCATGTGGTTCACGGGGATGTCGAAGAAGCCCTGGATGGCATCCTGGTGCAGATCCACCGTGATGATGTTGTCGATGCCGGAGACCTCGAGCAGATCGGCCACGAGCTTGGCCGTGATGGGCTCGCGCGGGGCGGCCTTGCGGTCCTGACGGGCGTAACCGTAGTGCGCGATGACCGCCGAGATGGAGCGGGCGCTTGCACGCTTGGCGGCATCGGCCATGATGAGCAGCTCCATGAGGGCGTCGTTCACGTCGAAGGTCTCGCTCGCGCACACCGACTGGATGAGGAACACGTCGGCGCCGCGGATGGACTCCTGGTAGCGGGCGTAGATCTCGCCGTTGGCGAACTTCTCGTGCTTGATGTTGCCGAGGTTCACGTTCAGGTACTTGGCGATCTCCTCGGCCAGCTCCGGATTCACCGAGCCGGAGAACAGAATCATGCGCTTGGTCATCTCGGTCATAGGGTGCGTCCCTTCTGCGACGGGTCTTTCAGCTTCGGTTATTGTAGTACGGCGCGCCGCTTCATGCGGGCTGAAGCGGCGCGACCGACTATTTCTTCTTCTCGATGGGGTGCGCCGCCACCCAGCCTTCTATCTCCTGCTGTCTGGCGCGCCCGAGGGCCAGCGCTCCCGGCGTCACGTCCTTGGTGATGGTGGAGCCAGCACCCACGAGCGCCCCGGCGCCGATGGTCACGGGCGCTACCATCATGGTATCGGATCCTACGAAGGCGCCGTCCTCGATGACGGTGGCGTGCTTGTTCGCGCCGTCGTAGTTGCAGGTGATGGAACCGGCGCCGATGTTCACGCCCTCCCCCATGGTGGTGTCGCCGATGTAGGACAGGTGCGGCACCTTCGAGCCCTTGCCGATGGTGGATTTCTTGATCTCCACATGGGTGCCGGCCTTGGCGCCCTCGCACAAGTGCGCCGCCGGACGCAGGTAGGCGCGCGGACCGCAGGTGGCGCCATCGTCGATGAGCGCCTCTACCGCCACGGTCTCGTCGATGCGGCAGCCGCAACCGACGCGCGTGTCGGTCAGGCGGCTGTCGGGGCCCACGACGCTGTCCTCGCCGATCGTCGTCTTCCCCAGCAGCATGACGTTGGGCAGAAGCTCCACGTCGGGGGCGATCTCCACCTCGGGGCCGATGTAGGCCGTGGCCGGATCCCACATCGTGACGCCGGCGGCCATGTGCGCGTCGTTGATGCGCCGCTGCATGACGCGGGTCGCCTCGGCCAGCTGGCCGCGGGAGTTCACGCCCAGGCACTGCTCCGCATCGCTCGTCTTATAGGCGAGCACGGGCCGCCCGGCGGCGCGGCTGATGGCCAGCACGTCGGTAAGATAGAACTCGCCCTGGGCGTTGTCGGAATTCACCTGGGAAAGCGCGTCGAAAAGGGCGCGGGCGTCGAAGCAGTAGACGCCCGAGTTGCACTCGGTGATGGCCGCTTCCTCGGGGCTCGCGTCCTTCTGCTCGACGATGCGGGCCACCTCCCCGGCGCCGTCGCGCACGATGCGACCGTAGCCGAAGGGGTTTTTAAGCTCCATGGTAAGCACGATGACCGCCGCGTTGTGCTCCTCGCGCAGAGCCGCCATCTGGCGAATGGTCTCGGGCTGAATGAGCGGAGAGTCGCCGGAGAGCACCACGACGGCGCCGTCGAAGCCGGCCAGGGCATCGGCGGCGGCCAGCACCGCATCCGCCGTGCCGCGCTGGGCCTCCTGCACGACGACCTCGGTATCGCCTTCCACCAAAGGGATCACCTGGTCGCGCATATGCCCCACCACGGTGACGACCCTATCGGTGCCCGCCTCCTTGGCCGCTTCCACGACCCACCGCACGAGCGGGCGGCCCAGCACCTCGTGAACCACCTTCGGCTTCTTCGACTTCATACGGGTACCGGCCCCCGCGGCCAAAATAATCGCAGCAGTTTCCATGAAACGCCCTTCTATTCCCAAATCGCACTGAGGTTGCGCCTGTCTCCTATGCCGTCAGTATAGCGTAAGGGCCTTATAATCAAGGGGGGATGACGGTACGAGAAAAGAATGCCCATGGTCAAAGGACGGGAAGCGCTTTCGCGTGAGCAGTTGATGGCATTGCTGGAGAGTAGTGGTAGATAAGGAGGAACTGCCATGCTGTGAATTGCCGAGATTCATAGCGAGGGGACCTCCCGCATCTCCGCACCGTGGCGCAAGCCCAACCCCGAGGGGCGGGAGACGCCCGTCCGCAGAGCAGGGCAAGCGTTGACGCGCCCTCCCGCGGCCGCTGACAACTTTGGCTGGGCAGAGCCTATGCCGAGCCGCTCCCCCGACGAGCGTAGAGAGGCGCGCAGCTACTTTGCCGCACTTTCAATCATGTCAATCACTTCCTGGCGTGAATGCACGCCGAGCTTCCGATACACTGTGGCGGTATGGGCATGGACCGTGCTCGTCGAGATATAGAGCGTTTCCGAAGTCCTCTTCATGCTGTAACCCAAGGACAGACAGTAGAGAACATCTCGCTCCCTTTGGGTAAGGCCATACTCGTCGCCGATTCTCTGGCAAATATCTCCCCGCTTCCCTCTTTCCACCGCGCCGTCCTCCTTGGGAGAGAAGGCCATTTTCGCCACACTTCCATTCACGAACATCACACAGGCAACAATCAGGCAGAGCACCAGGCAGAACCCAAAGAGAAGCGCATAGCCCACTGCGTAGTTGCCGAGAGTTCCCAGCAAAAGGGGATCGTAAGCGCTCAGTATCATGCGCGCCACGTTTGCGGCCAGTGTCGGAATGAAAAGAGGCGCGATGTAACCCACGCCCAAAACATTGACGACGCTCAGATCCTCCTGATACACCAAGACGAGAAAGATCACCATGAAGAGGATTTTGGTGAGGCGGCGAAAAAGGTACATCACCTCGAAACAGAAGTTCTCCTGTATCGCGAGAACAAAGACAACGAAAAAGAGAGCTAGGAATACAAAGGCGAGAAACCCCAGGCATACGTGCACGAATGTCCTATTTTTAAAGAAGGGAGTATTCTTTGATTGGACAGCAATCAGCGCCAAAAAGAAGCTGAGCACGATCGGGAGCGCATAGGACAAAGCCGATTCCTGACTGATGACATGGTAATCGGGCAGAAAGACCTCCACGTAGCTTATAGAGTTGATGACAAGCACCAGCAACGCCAGAATCACTATCCCCGAGCTGCACCTGGAATCGCTTTTAGAAAGCACGTTTCCCTCGCCGCTGCGATCCACTGGCGCATCGGGAATGCAGCGAACGTACAGCGCGTAGCACAACCCCGATGCGATCAGGCTCCCAACCGGTACGATCAACCTGAGATCGCTGTGGTTAAGATTGCTTGGCACGATGACGTAGGTCAAAGCCATCGCCGTCAGCGCGAGCGTCACGACGAAATTAGGCCCCATGGAAAACATGAGATCCCGAACTTCTCTGGCCCAAGAGAGAAACAGCGCGACGAACGCAAGCGCAAAGACCAACAAACAGGCCAAAGCCAGGGCAAGCAGGGCGCCTCCGCCGAGCAATCCCGAGAAGGCCTGCGGCAGAAAAAGGCAGAGCGATCCGGCAACAGAGAGAAGGGGAACCCGCCTACGCCATCGGGTCAGGGCGGAGCGCATAATGCCGGCAAGCGAGAATACAACTGAAAGGGCAACGACCATTACCAGGAGAAAGCAGTAGAGCATCGTTCCGTCGACTAATGCAAAAACGCCGAAATACGATTCTTTGAAAAAACCCTTCGCAATATACATCCAAGAGAACAAGAATCCGAGCGTCAACAGCAATATGGGCTTTAAGTCTATGCGTCCCGTGCGCCCTCGATGGTACACAGCACCTTCCCCCTGACCCCCAGCTCGATTCTCCGATCCCAAAGAAAAGCCATCCAACACTTCGAATCAGCCCCCTCAAACTTCTCCGGCAAGCCTCACTCCTCCTCGTAATTCTAGCATCTTGCCCCGCGCCTCTTTCCCCATTCTCCCTCGCACCTTCACTGAAGACGTAGGATTTGACCAGCACTTTTCCGATATCGACATTTTCTGTCTAGGAAAATCGACAGAAAATGTCATCGCCTCTCCCGACGGTTCGACCATTACTGTCGTAGCCAGAGACGGCACAGCCTAGGAGAATCAAAGGAAAGCATCGGTGAGGGATTGGACCCATCGATGACGCCAATCAGGGAAAGGGACTATTATGGCAAAATCTACGAATTCGACAAAACATCCTGTAAGCCGTCGAGCCTTTCTTATGGGGGCAGGCGCAACAGCGGCATTCCTGGGACTTTCGGGCTGCGCACCGTCGGCCCCATCAGGAGCAGGAAGCGGGAACATGCCCGAAACGGGCGACACGGCCTACGAGTACGCCAAAAAGACCTCCGAGGTTAGCTCCATGGCCCAACTAAGCTGCGATGTGCTGGTTGTAGGGGGCGGCGGTGCGGGCATTTGCGCCGCGCTGAGCGCCGCCGAAAACGGCGCCCAGGTCATTCTGGCCGAGAAATTGAGCCAACTCGGCGGAGCAACGATACTTTCCGGTGGCGCAGTTCCCGCAGTCGGAACCAAGCAGCAGACCGAGGAGAACGTCGACGACAGCGTATTCGCCATGGCAACCGACATCCTCCGACCCACCAACTACACAGTGCGCAAAGACCTCGTGTACACCGTGGCGGAACAAGCCGCCACGCTCATCGAGTGGACCGAGACCATGGGTGTCTCGTGGACCCTTGATGAGCGTGGCCGTTTTGGCCAAACGGCACGCCGAATGCATATCGCCGAGGGGACTGGCGAAGGGCTCATTACCACACTTATCGGCCAGATGGACAGCAACGACTCAATCACCCAATTGCTTTCCTTTGAAATCAAGGGCCTCGTTTTAGACGACGATGGAGCCGTTGTGGGCGCCTATGGCAACAACGACGGAGAGGATAGCTTTGTGAGCGCCAACAACGTTGTCCTTGCAACAAGTGGTTTCGCCAACAATGACGAGATGATTCAGAAGTATTGCCCGGAAACCGCCGATGCCATCAAAGTGGTCGCGATGGGCGCAACGGGAGAAAGCATCCTGTGGGCCGAGGAGCTCGGCGTTGTGCCCCAGTGCATGGGCGCCTACCAGGGCCATGCGTTCCATGGCGTAGACAGCGACACAACGGCCGGCCATCAGGCGCTCGCCACCAATGGGGCCATTATGGTGAACGCTAACGGAGAGCGCTTTGTAAACGAATACGGAGGCTATTCCGATCTTTCACCGCACGTTCTTGCCCAGCCCGACCATATCGCCTATCTGTGCTTCAACGATATTCAGGCTGAGAAGAGCAAGGAATTTGCCGATCGCCAGGCAAACGGGTGCGTTGCAACGGGGGCAACGGCAGCCGAGCTGGCCAACGCGATAGGCATTGACCCAGCAAAGCTCGAGAGAACCATCGAGAGCTACAAAGCAGGCATTGAAAAGGGCGAGGATCTCTTCAACCGCTCCAAATTGCCCGCCAATTTCGATGGCCCCTATTACGCCATGAAGATCACGGGGGAAATTCGCCACACCCAGGGCGGTATGCCCACCGACATCGCCGGACATGTTGTTCGGCCCGACAATGTCATTATTCCCGGATTGTACGCCGCCGGAGGCTGCACCGAGGGGTTCTCATGCCGCGCCGGCTCGGTCTATTCGAGCGGCAATGGCCTGCTGCAAGCACTTTTGTTCGGGATGATCTCTGGAAAGAACGCCGCCACCGAAGAGAGGCAGACGGCATCCTTCACAGAGTGGGAAGGCAGCGAGGAAGTCAGCTGATCGCCACATCTCTCCGGAAGCGCTCGGCCCTCCTCCCCTGACCGCAGCGCAGAGGCCCCGTCATCTTGGGATGACGGGGCCTTTCTTCTTACTTAAACCGCTTCAGCAAGAGCGAATTGCTGACCACCGACACACTGGACAGGGCCATGGCGGCGCCGGCGAGGGCGGGGGCCAAGATGCCCGCGGCGGCAAGAGGGATCATGATGCAGTTGTAGATGAGCGCCCAGAACAGGTTCTGCTTGATCTTGCGCATGGTGGCCTTCGACAGGCGCAGGGCCACCATGAGGTCGGACAGGCGGTTACGCATGAGCACCACGCTTCCGACATCCAGCGCCACGTCGGTGCCCGAGGCCATGGCCACGCCGATGTCGGCAGCGGCAAGCGCCGGAGCATCGTTGATGCCGTCGCCCACGAAGGCCACCACAGCGGGCCTCTTCGACGCACCCGCAGGCTCGCCTTCAGCGGCGGCTTCCACGGCGCCCCCCAGCTCGGCCACAGCGGCTGCGCCCTTCACGGCGCGCACGCAATCGGCCTTCTCAAGGGGCTTCACGCCGGCGAACACGTGGGCGGGCTCGATGCCCACTTCCTCGGCTATGGCGCGAGCCGTGGGCGCGGCATCGCCGGTGACCATGTAGGAGGTCACGCCGTAGCTCTCGCGCAGCTCGCGCAGAGTGCGGGCCGCATCGGGCTTCGGCTCGTCGCGAAACTGGATGCAGCCCACGGGCGCGCCATCGATGGTCACGAGCGAGCCTGTGGCCCCGGCCCCGTCGCCGGCGGCCTTCCCGACGCCGACGAACACCTCGCGGCCCATCACCACGCCGCGCACGCCCTCGCCGACCACGGCCTGGAAGGACTCCACTGCCGGCAGATCGACCACGTTCGCATAGGCCACCACGGCGCGGGCGAGGGGGTGCTCGCTCTTCGCCTCCAGCGCGGCGGCCAGCCGCAGAGCATCGTCGGGCACGTCGCAGGCCACCACCGCCGGCTCGCCCACCGTGAGCGTGCCCGTCTTGTCGAACACAGCGGCCGTGAGGTTGCCCATGGTCTCAAGCACCGTGCCGTCCTTGATGAGCACGCCGAGCTGGGCACCCTTGCCCATGCCCACCGTGAGCGCCGTGGGCGTCGCCAGGCCGAGCGCGCAGGGGCAGGCCACGCAGATGACCGCGATGGCCGGCATGAGCGCCCGCACCACGCGCTCGTCAGGGGCAACTGGCGCGGCGAAGAACCATACGGCGAACGTGATGGCCGCGATGATCAAAATAGCCGGCATGAACACCGCGGCAATGCGGTCGGCAATGCGCTGGATAGGCGCCTTGGTGCCCTGGGCATCCTCCACCGCGCGCACGATGCGGGCCAGGGTGGAGTCGGCCCCCACGCGCATGGCGCGCACGGTCACCGAGCCCGTGGTGTTCTGGGTGCCGCCCGTGACGGCATCGCCCGCGGCCTTCACCACCGGCAGCGTCTCGCCGGTGAGCATGGACTCGTCCACCTCGGTGGACCCCTCGGTCACCACGCCGTCCACGGGCATCTTCTCGCCGGGGCGCACGAGCACGGTATCGCCCGCCACTACCTGAGCGAGCGGCACTTCGCGCTCCTCGCCCCCGCGCAGCACGCGGGCCGTGGGCGGGGTTAGGTTCATGAGCGACTCGATGGCCGCATTCGTGGCCCCCTTCGCACGGCTTTCCAGCATCTTGCCCAAGAGCACGAAGGTGATGAGCATGGCGCAGGTCTCGAAATAGGGCATGCCGTCGTTGATGGCGAGCGCCGCATGGCTTTCCCAGTCCCCCGTGACCACCGGCAGAAACGTGATCCACAGCGAGAACAGAAACGCGATGGAAGTACCGAGCGCCACCAGCACGTCCATGTTCGCCGAGCCGCCCTTCAGCGACCCCCAGGCGCCCTTGTAGAACCGCGCGCCGCAGCCGAACTGCACGGGAACGGTGAGCACCAGCAGCAGGATGTTTGCCGCGAACATTGACTGCACATGGGTGGGGTCGGCCGC
>OLQE01001187.1_pt1 | contig 15414 bp, 17 predicted proteins | sample 1643161 | NCBI WGS metagenome assembly OLQE01 (sample SAMEA3136650, study PRJEB25190) | human gut metagenome | reverse complement strand
CCAGAGACATGCAAGCAGAGCAGCATAATGCTAAACTATGAGGTCAAAAACATTAAAGGAAAAAGGTGAGAGAAGACAATTTGCATATATATTGTATATTCAAAAAATAAATAATGGATATATAATGAAAGCTAAAGATTATATGATTTTAAAAGGATTAGGAAAGCCATCGCAAAAAATAGTCAATTATTTCATACCTTTTTTCTTAGATTTAGTAAATGGAGATTTTAGAACGAATATAGATCTTTTTGAATTAGGAGATGCATTATCAAATGTTATAGTAAAACCAAATAAGATAACACCCAAAGTTGGATATGCACGTAATAAAAATTTGAATATAGCATTAAAGACGACTAAAAATATAGATTTGAAAAAAGTGCTATTTTTTTACTTTAATACTACAATGTCCGTCAAGGCAAGTTTGGATGAGCTATTTAGACTTTTGAATATGTATCATGATGTTCAACCAGGTGATTTAATACGAGAACTGAAATCATTTCCAATTTGGGTAAAGGCAACTGGAATAGAACAAGGTAAAAGTAATAACATAACTACGGAGAACTATCTTAAAATCGAGCCACAAATTGAAGTCGGAGATGTTATTTTAATGTCAATTGTTGATTATGATTATGTTTTAAAAGAATTTGCTGCCAAGCCATATACCGGCTCTATTTTTTAGGAATTAAGATAGTCACATAGGAAAGGCAGACAGATGTATGGAAGAAATAGTAGTTATATGTATAAATTGGGGTGATTACCATGATACATTTATCGCTTTGTTATTTTGTTGTTGAAAAATGTACTAGGATACGGGGTAAATGCTATCCCCCTAAGTGGGGTATAAACCTTTTCGCAAAAGGCGGTAGTTTCGCTATTTAGTATAAGAAATAACTTTCACTGCATGTCGAGACTGTGTGCCTCTTGAGCAACCGAAAATGCGCGGGCAATGAGCCAAAGTCGGAGCTTGCTCCAGACCTTGACGAATGCCGCGACACCGCAGAAAGCGTGAAAGGCTTTCTGCGGAAGCCTGACACTCATGTGGATCTGACCCTGGATATGGAAGACTATTACAGGATCAAGGATCAGGAGAAAACAGTCAAATAAATAATACACGGAACTTAAATCGGCAGCTGCTGATGCGAAATGCATTGGCAGCTGTTTCTGCGTTATGGCGGATTTAAGGGAGGTGATGCCGTTGGGTTGTTGACAGCCGATGGCAGAAAAACAAAGGCATTTCTAAAGTAAATATTCATTTACGGTTTAAGGAGGCACATCTATGGCGATGAAAAAATTCAGAAATATGAAAGTCTATGAGCAGAGCGGATATCAGTATAAATCCACACCGGCCATCATGCTGAAAGGGCAATGGCTCCGTGAAGCTGGATTTGACTGTGGGACATCCATTACTGTTACTTGTGAGGAGGGGCGTCTGGTGATCGTCCCAAGAGAAGAAGCAAGCTATGTGGATGTTTTTGAGGAAAGCGGAAAGGAAACGGCGGATAAGGTCGCAGAAAAGAAAGGACGGTATTGATGATGGGAAAGATTTACGTTATCGGATCACAGAAAGGCGGGGTGGGGAAAACCACCTCCACCCTGAACCTTGCATACGCACTGCGGAAACAGGGAAAGAAAGTGCTGGCTGTAGATTTTGACAGCCAGGCGAACTTGACGGCCTGTTATGGGATTGAAAATACAGGGGAACTGGAAAATACCATCGGCCATCTGATGATGGCAGCGATAGAGGATGAAAAACTTCCAGCCATGAAGAAGTGCATTCGGACAGAGGACGGCGTAGATTTTATTCCTTCTTCTATTTATCTGTCTGTGGCGGACGCAAAGCTGCGGTTGGAAATGGGAGCGGAAAAGATCTTGTCGGAGATCCTGGATCCGCTCAGGGAGAAATATGATTATATTCTGATCGATACCTGCCCTTCCCTGGGAATGCTGACCATCAATGCCCTTGCAGCAGCTGATGGGGTCATTATCGCGGTGAATCCGCAGCTTTTGGCGATGATGGGACTGCAGGACTATCTGCGGACGGTGACGAAGATCCAGCGCCGGATCAATCCCAAACTCAAGATCGCGGGTATCCTGATGACCATGTGTGAGGCGAGGACGAACCTGTGCAGGACATTGACGGAGCAGGTGACAGAGAGTTTCCAGGGGCAGATACGGGTTTTTGATACGAGGATCCCCCATACCGTGAAAGTTGGAGAAAGCATTTATTACAGCATGCCGGTGGAACAGTACAGCCCGAAGGTGAGCGCTGGCATCGCTTACGGAAAATTTGCGGAGGAGTTGATTTCTATTGAAGGCTAATGGAGCAAAGAGAAAGATTTTTAATGACGCGATTGATTTGCTGGATCAGATGGAAGAAGCTGCGGCGGTTTCGGAGAATGCGGTCCGGATGCTGTCGGCGGAGGGTATCCGTCCGTTTCATGATCATCCTTTTCGGATGTATGAAGCAGAGCGGCTGGAAGACATGGTCCAGAGCATCCGGGAGCATGGTGTCTTGAACCCGGTGATCGTCCGGAAACAGGAAGACGGGTATGAGATGCTCTCCGGCCATAACCGGCAGAGGGCAGCGATGCTGGCGGGGATTGATAAAATCCCTGCCATTGTGAAAGAGAATCTGTCGGATGAAGACGCGATTGTCTATGTAATTGAAACCAATATGATCCAGCGGTCTTTTTCGGAACTGCTTCCGTCAGAAAAAGCGGCTGTCCTGGCGGTACGGTATGAAAAGATCAGCAGTCAGGGCAAGCGGAATGATATCCTTCAGGAGATTGCGGCTCTGAATGGACAGGAAGGAACTTGTGGACATGATGTCCAAAAGTCCAGGAGCCGGGATGAACTGGGAAACGAGTATGGCATGACGGGAAGGAATATCGCAAGATATATGAGGGTGGATAAGCTGATCCCTGAATTTAAAGAGGAACTGGATAATGGCGCATTGTCCCTGGTGGCGGCTGTGGATCTGTCATATTTATCGGAGAAAGAGCAGAAGGCTGTGGCGGCCGTAGTGTCAGAGGATAAGGTGAAGCTGAATCCGAAAAACGCGGCGGCGATCAGAGCGGAGTCTGGAAATATTACGCGGAAGAGTATCCGGGAAATAGCGGATTCGGCGGCCAGGCAGAAGAAAAAAGAGATGGTCAATATTAAGTTACCGGCAGCAGTGTACCAGAAGTATTTTGCGGATCGGAAGACGGCAGAGGCGGCAGATATTGTGGAAAAAGCACTGGAAGCGTGGTTCCGGAAGGAGGCAGAGGGGAAATGAATAAAGAAGCTAATGAAGGGAAAAAGAAACATAAAGTAAAGCCCTGTCCAGTAAAGCAGAACTGGGCAGGGCTAACTGATGTATCATTTAGGATTTAATCATTTTCCTATACGAATATTTTTGACGGTGCGATTTTCAATGGTCAGGTGTTCATAAATTCGAATGCCTCCGTTTCCTGTGGGAGACTGTGCCAAAAGTCCAACTTTTATCGTTCCATCAACAGGTAGGGTAAAAAAGCGCATCATATAAAAATTTTCTCCATCTAAAGAATAATGAAAGGCAAAGGCTTGACCTGATCGGCATACCTGTAGCCAAACGTCTGAATTTTCAATATTACAGCCGTTGGCATCATCGGATGAGCCTTCTTTGGTAACAACGCTGACAACTGCATGAGTGTTGAAATCGGTCAGCTCAAAACAGGCCTTGGCCCAATTTTGGAGATCCTTCATAACCATAATAGAGGAAGAATCGTAGGTGGATTCAAAAGTCAGGGATACCTTTACCCGCATAACAAAATCCCCGTTGATTTCGGTATAATAAAATGGGGCGTTTTTCAAAGATTCAGGAGTGATGCCTTCTTCACTGATCGCTCCATTATTGCAGAAAAAATCGCTTTGCTCTGTGGCAGAAATCTCCCATCGGTCATCGTTTTTTATAATTTTACTTTCATTGAGCCATTTAAATTCCATAATCGCCGTATCTCCTAATTTAGATAATAAATATTATTTAAATGCGCCAATCCGCATCGGGTTTCCATTGACACTCTGTAATTTCCATGTCAGAAAAAGCAGCCTGATAGGAACCGTTAGTGGGGCTGCATGCGTAAATACCGAAAGTTATTTCCCCTGAACCCTCCCACATATGGAAAATTCGCATCTGCCGATACTGAATGCCATCTTCGCTGCATTCAATGCAGTAGTCGCTTTCTCTTCGCGAAAAGCGGTACCACATAGATTTAATGTCAGAAGAAATATCTGTAGTAGCCCAGTCGGAATAGCCGTGGTTGGTTACTACGCTTCCAAGACGCTGGATTTTTTCATCTTCATATTCGATGGAAGCTTTAAACCAGTTATCACTGTTCAGATACATAACAACACCACACTGGTCAAAACGGCAGGAACTTTCAAATTCTGTTTTGACAAGAAAAGAAAAATACTTTTCTTCTGTTTTGATCTGAAATACCGGAGCATTGTCATTTTGAAAGCCATAGTAAGTGCGGGCCCACAAGTCGGTACCGCTTTCTGTGGTAATAATAACTTCATGTTCTCCAACCTGTACCTTTCGGGGCTGGCGAGTCCATATCGGATTACATTTTAAGAATTCCATAGATGATTCCTCTCTTTCATTGATAATAGATAGTTAATTGTAATCGGCTGCCGTAGCAAGATGAACAGTACTGATTTGAGCTTTTCTGCAAAGAAATATCCCGACCAGTAAAAGAAGCGGGAAAACTACGCCTGCCAGAATTCCTACTTTCAAGTTATCTCCCATAACTCCGGATACCATGCCGACAAGTGTGGGGCCTGCAGAACATCCTAAATCACCGCCTAATGCCAACAGTGCAAACATAGCTGTTCCGCCTCTGGGCAAAACGGTTGATGCAGAACTGAAGGTTCCGGGCCACATAATACCAACGGATAGTCCGCAGAGTGCGCATGCAATCAGGCTGAGCAGCGGGATCTGCAGAAGGGAAATTGATAAGTAAGACAGAATGCATAGACAGGTGCTGCAACCCATAAATCGTTTCAGGTGGATGCGATCTCCGTATTTTCCATAAAACAACCTGGATAGCCCCATCAGGAGTGCAAACGCCATTGGACCTGCAAGATCTCCCAGCATTTTTGAAATACCAAGACCCTTTTCTGCGAAGGTGGATGCCCACTGGCTTACTGCCTGTTCACTTGCCCCGGCACATAGCATCATGATCATCAAGACCCAGAAAATTTTCATACGGAACAGATCCTTAAGCTTCATTCCAGATTCACCTTCATCAATCAGTTTGGCTATAGGAACCTTCATGAAGACAAAGGCATTACATATTGGAAGCAGTGACCAGATGACAGCGAGTACTCTCCAGTTTTCAATGCCTGCCAAATGGAAAAACAGTGTGGAAATCAAAACAACGCCCGCAAATCCCCAGGAATAAAAGGAATGTAGCATGCTCATTGCCTTTTCCTTATTTTCAGAAGGACAGGCTTCTACAACAGGACTGACGAGAACTTCCAGGAGCCCTCCTCCGATTGCGTAAATCATTACGGAAATCAAAATCCCTATAAAAGGAACCGGCAACAGATCTGGCAGGATGGTGAGCAGAATCAGACCTCCGGCAGACAATGCGTGGGCTATGATCATGGATGCACGGTAGCCGATTCGGTCTACGAAGCCCACGGATAAAAGATCTGTCAAAAGCTGTATCCCAAAGTTAAAGGTAACAAGAAGCGTGATTTGGGAAAGAGGGATGCGGTAGTTTTCCTGAAAGTACAGAAACAGCAGCGGAGCAAAATTATTGACAACAGCCTGTACAATGTAACCCACAAAGCAAGCGGCAATCGTCTTATTGTATTGATGGTTCATATCTTTTATAACCTCCTACGGGCATGAATTATATCACAGTTTTTTTGCCAAATCATTGCATATAATCCCAAATTTATTGTATAATATCCTAAAATTGTGATACGGCTAGGTGAGGGAAGTTCATGAATGTTTATAAAACAATTACAGATGAGACATTCCGGGAAACTACTGTCCATGGAAAGGAAGATTATCCTTTAGCATACTACCCGGAAAATATCTGGGAATTTGATTTTCATCGGATTGACTGGCATTGGCATAATGAACTGGAGATTTTGTACGTGGCGGATGGAAAAATTTTCTGCCTGGTGGGCGCAGATAAAATAGAACTGAGGGAAGGCTATGCTATTTTTATCAATAGTAGTGTCTTACATCGATATGAGGCACAGGGCAGTACGTTTACACCTAATATTGTTTTTGCACCGACATTGATGGCAGCTGAAGATACACTCGTTTTTCGCAAATTCATCAGACCGGTTATCTGTTCTTCTGTCATGTATCAGGTTTTTGATCCGAAGATTTCATGGCAGCAAAATATTCTGCAAATTTTACAGCAGATTTTTGTACTCCAAAGAAGAGATGAGAAAAATGAATTAGGAACAATACAGATGGTTTTGCAGATGTGGGAGATTTTGTTTCAAAACATTAATCTGGGTGCAGGGGATACCGGGCATCGCCGCTTGAGCCATCAACAGGCGAAATTACAAATCATGATGCAATATATTCAAGAACATTATATGGAAGAAATAACGCTTGAAAGAATTGCCAGAGCTGCATCTATCAGCAAAAGCGGGGCTTTGCATATTTTTCAATCAGGAATCCATATTTCACCGGTAGCATATCTTATTCAGTATCGTCTGAAAAAAGCGGCTGAACAACTTCAAACAACTCAAAAAACCGTTTCTGCAATTGCATTGGATACGGGATTTTCCAGTCCGGAATATTTTTGCAGACAGTTTAAACAACATTATTATATGAGCGCTATGGAATACAGGAGGAAAACAACATAGTTTTTGCTGTCGTTGTAAGAACAATTCATGGTATTGAAAAGTGCTTGTGGGATAAACACAGGTATATATTGACGTTGAATACTAAGAAATACTGTTATTAAGGGAGAAAGATAGATGCCAGAGCGTTCTTTTCAGGATTATGTAACATCCAGATTTGAGGACGAAATTTTTCAGGCAGTAGAAAAATTCGTTTTAGCAAACCGTTTGAAGCCGGAATTCACGACAAATAAGATCAGCCATCCGTCCAGTACAGTTCTGGACAGGATCTGGATCAAGTCGGTTACCGTGAACGATCTTCCGAAAATGGAGATAGAGTTTATTGTAACCGTGGAGGCTCAGATAGACCTGCAGGTGGTGCGGGGACAGTGGGATGATTTTGATGAATGCTTTCCTTGGATTCAGTTGAAATGCAGGGGAGATCTGGATCAGAACCTGGATGACTTTGAAGTGACAGGGATCCGTATATTTGATAAGTCAAAACCAGCACCCAGGCCATTGGATGATGCATTGGTGCCTTACTTGAAAAAAGGTAACTGTTCAGCACCCTCTATTCAAAGATAACATCTGGGTGGCCTGAAATTGCACTTCGAATTGCCTCATAGGCATTGTAGCCATGTTTGTGAGCTGTCCCAATATAGGACATGATTTTCAGGTAATCCCGGGCTCCATCTTCCGTGCGGAAGCAACCGGATACTTTGGTTTTTACTTTGATCATCCGAATATCCCGCTCCGCCTGATTGTTATCAAACGGAACAATGAAGTTATGGATAAAAAGGCAGACTGAGGTCTTGTATGTCTCCAGACGTTCCACCAACGCAAGGATTTTTCCCTTTTTCTTCCGGCCACGTTTCTTTACCGTGGTTTCCGGAAGTGGATTTTCTTTTTTTGCCAGCTCGATAAGATTATCGTAGTTCTTATCAAACTTATGGAGATGATAATAACTGAGATCAGTTTTGCCTTTTATTATGGCTTTTTCTTTGACCTTCTTCATCTCCAGCAAGAGGTCAATAAAGGCAGGAGCCCATGTTTGCTCAGGGTGGTTTTCATGTATCCCGGTCAGCTCCGCAAAAGATGGGCGCAACAGACTGCATGCTCTGCATCCGGGTAGTTCCAGTACGACGCCCAGCAATCGTGTACAGCGATCCCTTGGAATTCCGGAAGGATGCCACACTCATCCATTCCCTGAGCACCTCGTTTTTTGTTGAGATGCAGCAAGGTATACAGGGCATTTGAGGCACTATGCACCCAATAAAGCTTACCCTCTGTCCTTGTTCCTGTCTCATCAAAATGGTTCAGTGCCGAATGGATCAGTTTTTCTTTGATCTTATCAACGGTATCGGTGACACGATCTGCACAGCGTTTTACCATGCTGGCAATGGTACCTGTAGAAATCGGGATACTAAATACTCCGGACAGGATCTCATGGGTTCGTTTGATGCTGACTGCGCCAACTGTATTCAAGGCCACAGCCAGTGCCTGGAGGTTTTCTCCGTACTGTACGGTTGCTTTTATCTCCGATGGAAATGCACCTTTACGTGTGTCACCATGCAGCATACAAACAGGGATTTCCAAAGACTGATGCTCTGTCACATTTACAGAGACAACGGCGTCAATCACATGCCTCTTTTCGGCAATACAGGCAGTACCTTTACACATATGATAATGCGGGCAGCCTTCACATGCAGCAGGCGTATGCTGAATGATCTCATCGGGATCCGCTATCACAGCAAGGGTGCTTCCCGGATGCCCTTTTTGACCACCGGCTTTTTTACCGGAAGGTTTACGCAGGCTCTTGGGAGCGGGTTTACTCAGTCCGTCGCTGGAAGGTGGCTTGGAACTGTTTTTGGAGTTCTTGTTTAATCGTTCCTGCTGCTGTTGGATGGTCTGGTTAAGTTGTGCAATAAGCTGTGCCTGCGCATCCACAGTAGCATTCAAAGATGCAACCATAGCTGTTAATTCTTCGATTTGATGCAGTAACTGCTCAACCAGTTCACTCTTCGCATTTGCCATTCAGACCACCTTCTTCCGTAATTATCTGATGCTTCTATTTTAACGGAAAAGGCTGGAAATTGCGAATCGCTCAAAACGGGTTTTCGTCAAAATGACTGTGTATAACCATAGAAAGTTCGTGGTAAAAGCAAGAAATCATATAGCTTTATCCTCTAAAAAAGCAGTTGTTTCAAACGATTGAGAGGCAAACAAAAACATTATCCACATTTACGGTTTCATGTATAAATATGAGCCTGAGTTGTCCACAAACATTGAAATTTCAAGGCAAAATAAAAAAATAATTTTCTCTGTTTTGACGAAAAAACGATGCGTTAAAAACAGGAGTCCTGAACAGTTACATTGATTTTAGTATATCAGATTCATTAAAAATTGTCCGAAAAAGTGTCTTAATTTATGAGACCATTATATTAAGGCGGTAGATCTCCTCGATGGCAGTGTCCGGCAGCACCCGGGTGGATCCTTTGTCCGAACGCTCCTTTGGCATCAGCGCGTCAATCCCGCCTGTCTGGTAGAGGGATACTCATTTGCTGATGGTCTTTGGGTTGTACTGGAAAGTGGAGCCGTCCGGAAGTGTCAGGGGTTTTTCCGTGACCCGCCGGTAATAAGCATTCCTGGACGCGTCCGGATAAAGCCCGTGGATCACAGGGGCAATGACAGAGAGCCGGAACTGCGCGATTTTTGCTGCGTCAGTGAGCTGTTGTTTTTGATTTTCCATGAAACAGGAACCTCCTTTTCGTTTTCCACCATTGTAGATGGGAATCAGAAGAGTCTCCATCCCCATGGCGTGTGGTCAGTGGACGACAGGTGCAGGGACATGGAAGCGCAGACCGGGAGACGCCGGGGATCAGGCCATGGCAGGGGGATTCCTGTGGGACTGGAGGAAGGAATAAGCGGTTTTATCCGCAAAACCGCCGGAGAAAAGGGAGTACTCCGGCAGCCGGGCGATCCCAAGGAGGAAATCCAGCCCGGAGGTTTCAGAGTGTTCCAGCATCCCGAGCCATTCCTGTTTGTGCTGGGAAAAGATTTGTTTCCATTTATAGAACTGGTTCCTGGTAATGCGGAAGCGTTCACAGAGGGCCTCAACGGAAGAACGGTCCAGGAAAGCTTCCGCCAGGACACGGAGGATAAAAAAGAGGCCATAACCGGAATAGGGGATGATCATATCCGGGAGGACGGCATGGGTATGCCCGCAGCTTACGCAGACCAGCCGGAGGACCGTGATTTCCTGTGTGACGGGTTTCCCATGGATAAAATCGATGATGCGGCGGCCATAGTAAGCATGGACATGGCAGTTTCCGGAGGAACCGCAGATGGGGCAGGCCTCCCTTTCGGGGCAGAAAGAAGCCATATAGGACTCGAACAAAACTTTTGATGATTTTTTTATACGAATTAACTTGCATAAAAGAGCGTTTTTTCTTATCATAATAGTGTTGATGTGACCGCTGTCAGCAGAGAAGCCGATCTTAATTAGGACATAGATCCTGCAATGGCATTGCTTGCGGCACTCACGGGTAAGAGAAAGAACGTGCTGTGGAAGGATTCGTTCTTTCTCTTTTTTTATAATTGTCAAAACAACTATAACGAAATATCCTGAAACACACAAGAAAAAAGCGCGCCGCTTTTTCTGGCACACTGTAAAAGATATATTTATGAGACTGCTATTATAATTCGCTGTCTTTGTGCAGGAGACGGGAACTTTATTTTGCGGGACGACACTTTTAAGATGGTGATGGGCGTCTTCAACTCATGGGAGGCAGCCGCAAAGAAATCCCGGCGCTGGCGAGACAGTTCGGTGATATGCTCCATATCCTTTCGCAGTTGTTCATTGGCGCTTTCCAGCTCTTTCATGGCAGTATCCAGCCGCTTCGCCATCGTGTTCAGGCTGTTTGCCAGAACGCCCAACTCATCGGTACGGTTTACCGTGCAGTCCCAGGTCATATCCAGATGAGCCATCCGCTTGGAAATGCGGCTGATTTCCAACACAGGCCGCACCAGCACCCGGCTGCACAGAAAAGCACCCAATGCGGAGATAAGCAGGATCAGCAGCAATAGGAGGGGCAACAGCTCCAAAAAAGCCATAGTCAACTCATTACCGGCAGAAACAGGCGCAGTAATGCTGAGATAATAGTTCCCATTCCGATCTGCAAACTTCACATTTACTGCGGCGGTCATAGCTTTTCCACGCTCTACGCTCTGCTCATCCACTGTGCCGAAAGTGTGGCTTGCTGTACCATCATCCAGAATCACCGAAGCCCTGTTGTCCTGGCAGAACTTCTCGATCACTTCTCCGGCACTGTCGTAATCGGTTTGTGAGAGTGTATCAATAAGCTGCTCAATTTCCGCTTCAACCCGGCTGCTTGCCACAACCGTATAGCTTTGGGGAAGAAATATCATCACCATGCCGTAGATCAGCAGGCTGCACAGGATGAGCAGACCGGCAATCCACAAAAAGACCTTTGCACTTAAACTGTTCCTAATTTTCTTTCCCAAGTCTGTATCCCACCCCTCTGATCGTTTCAATCAAATCCGTATCCAGTTTTCTCCGCAGGTTCATAATATGGATATTGACTGTTTTTTCTTCCCCAACGAAATCATAGCCCCACACTTCGTTGAGCAGATTGTCCCGTGTAAATACCCGGCCCGGGTGGAGCATGAACAGTTCCAGAAGTCCATATTCCGTATGGGTGAGGGAGACGGGCTTTCCGCAAACAGAAACCGAGTGGCTTTCCCGATCCAACCGGATATTTCCGTAAGAAAGTGTGATTGTAGCTTCTTGATCCTCCCGTTCTTTTACCCGGCGCAGAACCGCCTCCACCCGCATGAGTACCAGCTTCACTGAGAAAGGTTTCGTGATGTAATCGTCCACCTTTAATTCAAATGCCTTGACCTGGGCTTCTTCCTCGTCCAGTGCTGTCAGCATGATAATCGGCACATTGGATTCCTGTCGTATCATCTCGCAGACCGTATATCCGTCAATTTTTGGCATCAAAATGTCCAGCAGGACAATGGAGAAGGGGTTCTTCCGAAATTTTGTTACTCCCTCCAGCCCATCGCCTGCAACCTCTATATCGTATCCGGCATCCGACAGCAACTCCGAAAGGATGGATTGGATGGCGGTTTCATCTTCGATAATCAAAATTCGCTCGTTCAAAATATCACCTCATGCGCATTATAACATGGCTTTATTTAGATTTGGTTTAGAAGCAAAAAATATTTTCCCGTAATTCTGCGGATACTTTCTGTGGTCACACGGGGCAGATTTATCCGCATATTCACAAGTGTCAAAAGTACACCGCCCACCTACAGCGCCGGGTTAATCTGCCTTTGCACCTTCCTCAAGATGTAAAATCCCGTCGTGGCTATCCATTTCCCGACCATACACAATCCCCTCTAACTTTGATGCAAGTATCACAAAAAGGTTATTCGGATGAATTTGCATTTTCCTTCTCACAGTACTTTTTACCATTTTCTCATCTTATCCACTTTTGGCAAAGTCAAAATCAGATTCCTCCCGAACTCCTTGTAGGCATTTAAAATAAAATTCTTTCGGACTAAGGGTTGAATTAACCCCTGTTAAATGTTGGAAGTTGTCTTCTCTCCCTGTTACGACATAAAAATCCTGTTAAATAAACGCTTCTGAACAAATCAAGTATTCATAATACACATAAACCTGTTTATATTGTACAGCCACATTTATCATTTCCAGTTGAACACGTTCTTTAAAGCTTTTTTCAGACATTGTATTTTTTACTTAAAGAAAAAAGATGACCGCAACCATCCTTTTTCTGATTTTTAGCAGTTTACTCTGTAATGGGAATGAGTTTTAGGTCTTCACCCCGACCGATGGAAACGGATTTAAAGTCGCCGTTCCGACTATAATATCCCACTTGATTTTCCTATCTAGGGGATTATTCATCCCCGAACTTTTTTAGAGTCCTGCAGCCATTCATGAATTTTAATGTTCTAAATCCCATTTACGTTCATCCTGTGTTTTTAGATATTGCTCAACTAATGCCACCACTTCTTTTGCTGTTTCCAATTGCTCTTTTGCGTCCTCTATTGATACAATGTAAAAATCATCGTAATCGCTGGCATGGCGTACTTCCTGTGCTCTACTGATTTTCCTGCTGATTTCTTTTGGGAACACACCGGTGTGGACAAAATCCTTATTAAAATTTCCAATTACCTGAGCATGCTGCTTATATGCTTTAAACTCCAATGCAAGACATGCTGAAATTGCCCTGAAGATAGCATAATATGCTCTGTTGTTTGATGATCTGTAATGCCCTCCCTCAAAATTCATTTCTGCGGCTTCCAAATCATCTTTCGCAACATTGATTCTATGCAAAGCCAGTTCTCTGGCTCCTCCAATATCGTCTAAATTATGCTGCATATAATTCTACTCCTTCGTTCTTAATATTGTTATAGAACGGGTATGATCTAAGCCATTTATTAAAATGATCCAGGTTCTTCACAATGGGCATGATTTCTAAATCGTTATCAAAATTATAATCAAAGGTCAGATTGGAAAGCATATGCCCTTTAAGTCTTATTTCATCGTCGGATAAGTCCACCAGGATCATAATATCGATATCTGAATCTGTTCTAAAATCGCCTCTTGCGTAAGAACCATATAATATTACCGTCCTCAGCTTTTCTCCATAAATTTTGTGTACATCTTCCACATATTTTTTTAATATTTCATTTAAAGTCTTAGACATATTTTTCCTCCTTCCTGCCTGTTTTCTAATTATAGTATATCCACTCCGCAGAGTAAAATCAACCAGACTTTTCTCCATTCTGTATTATCCGTCTGAATTATTCTGCCTTGCCATCAAATGCTCAGCTCGATCTCGCTTCGCTCCATCTCGCTATCCATACGTCGCGCAATAAATATACAAAAAGAGCCACAATTACGAGTAAACTCGCATTGTGACTCTTTTTGTATATCTCACACGCTTATACGAAACGCTTAGTTTCCAGCCATCTGTTTTGCAACTTTTCGGATTACATTCCAGCCTGAAATGCAACTTTTCCTCTCATAAGCTATGTATTTTCCTTTATTTTTCAAGGTCTTTGCCAAAATCTGTTCCTGCCTCTCTCCGGCTTTCCCCCAAATTCCACTTTTGGGGGGATTAAAACTCCCAGTTTGATGACTATTCCACTTCTCTGCCCTTAATTGGGGGAAATCTGGTTTAGGATTTGGGGGAAGAATCATCCCCCAAAAATCCAGATTAGCAATGGCTCATAGCTGTAATCGTTCTTTTCGGGATATTCAAATCAGCATATGGGTTTGTCTGCTCTGTATTGGCGGAACCAAATTTCTGAATCTCTTCATTCATTTTATTCTCCAGAACATGGGTATAGATATTCATCGTAATACTGATACTGGAATGTCCCATCAGTTTCTGCACCACTTTCGGCTCCATTTTCTTCTCAAAACATCTGGTTGCAAAAGTGTGTCGTATCGTATGTGGATGGAAGTCACGGATGATCTTCGGCTCTCTGTGTTCCTGAACCGCAAGTACAGCTTCTTTCTCCCTCATCCGCTTTATCACTTTCTTAATTTCCTTTTCTACGATATATCTGGTACATGGACTTCCCATACTCGTAGTGAAGACCAAATCTCCCAATTCTTCTTTTCCTCTCCACCGGTCTCCCAACTCCTTTTTCAGTCTCGCTTGCTTCTCACGCTGAGATTTTAATATATCTTCTATTTCTCCCATAAACGGAATTGACCGGGTGGAATTTACAGTCTTTGGAGTAACTAATATTTCTCTTTTTACACCGTTATAATAGCTGCAGCTCAGTGATCGGTTAATTTCCGTAATCTTTCTTGTAAAGTTTATATCCGGCCACTGAAGGCCGCCCAGTTCGCCAACACGCACTCCTGTCAGAAACATAAAGTAGAACATTTCTTTATACCAACTATCCTCCACCTCGTTTAAAAACTCATTCTGTTCTTCCTGTGTCAATGCAATTTCCTCCTTCGCTTTTTTATATGTCCACGGTACTTCAACGATCAGGCACGGGTTCACTGAGATCATTTGGCTTCCTAAAGCAAAATCCATACACTCTCTCAGCCTGCCCAGCGCCTCCCTCATGGCGCTGTTGGAAATACCGTCTTTTTCCATCGCATTCAAAGCCTGCTGTACGTCCATAGGCTTTATATCTTTTATTTTCTTAGATCCTATATAAAAGCCAAAAGTTCTTTTAAAATTGTTCTTCATAGGATTGATACTTGTCTCTTTTACTCTATGGGCCTTAACGGTTGAGAACCATTCTTCAAACCATTCGTTCAACGTAATTCTGTTTTTTCTGTAATCCTGGCTGCTTTTCGCTTTCTCCTTCGCCTCTGCGAACTCTTCAATAAGCGCATCCAGATCAGATCCATACAGAGTAATTTTTATCCCGTTGATCATTGCCCTTGCTTCGTAGGTTCCTTTATTTTCTCTTATCCCTCTAGGTAATTTTTTTGCCATAAGATATTGCCTCCCTATAAAGTCAAGTGGTTTTTCCTTTAAAACAAAGGATTTTTCGTGTTTC
>OLQE01001184.1_pt1 | contig 15423 bp, 10 predicted proteins | sample 1643161 | NCBI WGS metagenome assembly OLQE01 (sample SAMEA3136650, study PRJEB25190) | human gut metagenome | reverse complement strand
TTTGAGGTGTTTTAGGATTGCGAGAGCATGAAATGCGAAGCAATCCGTGTATCATCATGGTGGTCAAAAGCGAAGCAATCTGCAGACATCAGTTGTGGGTAAAAGGTAAAAATCTCCTAGATTCGTACCGACACGCCCTTCTCCTGCAGATACGTTTTCACTTCCCGGATTTCGAGCTCTTTATAATGGAAGAGAGAGGCGGCGAGTGCAGCGTCGGCACAGCCGTCAGTCAGTGCTTCGTAAAAGTGTTCCTTTGTGCCGGCACCGCCGGAAGCGATGACCGGGACGGAAACGTGTCCGGCGATCGTGCGGGTCAGTTCAAGGTCATAGCCTGACTTTGTACCGTCACAGTCCATGCTTGTGAGCAGGATTTCGCCGGCTCCGAGTGCATCGCAGCGTTCGGCCCATTCGACAGCATCAATGCCGGTGTCAATCCGACCGCCGTTGCGGTAGATATTCCAGCCGGAGCCGTCTGCACGGCGTCTGGCGTCGATCGCAACGACGACACATTGGCGCCCGAATTTTTCTGCCGCATCATGGATCAGCGACGGATTCTGGATCGCGGCGGAGTTGATCGAGATCTTGTCTGCGCCCTCGCGCAGGAGTGTACGGAAGTCCTCGACGGTGCGGATACCGCCTCCGACCGTAAATGGGATAAAGACCGTCTCTGCAACGCGGCGTACCATATCGACGACCGTATTCCGGGCATCAGAGGAAGCGGTGATATCGAGGAAGACGAGCTCATCGGCACCTGCCGCGTCATAGGCGGCTGCGATCTCGACCGGATCTCCGGCATCTTGCAGATTGACGAAGTTGACGCCCTTTACGACCCGTCCGTTTTTTACATCCAGACATGGAATGATTCGTTTCGTAAACATCAGAACTCCTCCTTTCGGATGGATAAGAAGTTTTTCAGGATGGCAAGGCCGGTGCTGCTGCTTTTTTCCGGATGGAACTGGCAGCCGAATACGTTGCCCTGCTCGATAGATGCGTGGATGTGCGTGCCATATTCGGTTGTGGCGGTGACGATCACAGGATCATCCGCTTTTAAATAGTAGGAATGTACGAAGTACACATAGGAGTCTTCCGGTATTCCGGCAAAAAGGCGTCCATGAGGATTCTCTCCGGGCTCCCTGTGATAGGAGAGAGAATTCCAGCCCATATGCGGAATTTTCAGTCCTTCGGTATCCGGGATACGCAGAATTTTTCCGGAGCAGATGCCGAGGCCCTCGACACCTGGGGTCTCCTCACTTGATGCGAAGAGCAGCTGCAGACCGAGGCAGATACCGAGAAACGGGATATGGGATGCGGAGGCCTTTCGGATGACATCGACGAGCCCGTACTGGTGAAGGCGGTTCATCGCGTCGCCAAAGGAGCCGACACCCGGGAGAATGATATGGTCTGCGGATAAAATTTCAGCCGGATTTCGTGTGATGACAGGCGTCTCACCAAGCTTTTCTAGGGCTTTGGCAACGCTGCGCAGATTTCCGGCATCGTAATCAATGATTGCAAGCATAAGGATATTCCTCCCTTTAGGTTTTAAGTCAAAGCGGATATTCGCAATCCGCTTTGCTACTTGCTTAATTCGGTTAATTAAAGGGAATACCAGTCCGGCATTCCCCTATAATTTACCATATTCTCTATATATGGTCAAAAGTTATTTGTTCAGATTTTTTACAGCGGTCGAGAGCATCAGCTTGATGCGGTTTAGCTGATTGACCTCACTTGCACCCGGATCGTAGTCGATCGCGACGATGTTGGATGACGGATACTGTCTGCGCAGCTCCTTGATGACGCCCTTCCCGACAACGTGGTTCGGCAGGCAGGCAAACGGCTGCGTGCAGACGATGTTGTTTACGCCGGAATGGATCAGTTCGAGCATTTCTCCGGTCAGAAACCAGCCTTCACCGGTCTGATTACCGCAGGAGACGATGTCGGTCGCCATCTTTGCCAGATCCTCAATGTGGGCAGGCGGATCAAAATGTTCACTTTCCGCCAGTGCCTTTGCCGCTGTACCGCGCAGCTTCTCCAGAAATGCGATTCCGAAGTTTGCGATCGTTGCGGAACTCTTTTTCGTACCGAGGTGCTCGGCCTTGAAGTTCTGGTTGTAAAAGCAGTAGAGCAGGAAATCCATCAGGTCCGGCACGACTGCCTGAGCACCTTCGGATTCGAGCAGGTCGACCAGATAATTGTTTGCTGCCGGCAGAAATTTTACGAGGATCTCGCCGACGACGCCGACCTTCGGCTTCTTCTCATCGGTGATCGGAAGCGTATCAAAGTCATGTACGATCTCGCGGCAGAGCTTTTTAAACTCGCGGTAAGTCGGCTTTCCGGATACAAATTTACAGCAGCGCTCCTCCCATTTGCGGTGCAGCTCATTTGCGGAGCCGGGCACCTTCTCATACGGGCGCATCCGGTAGAGACAGCGCATGAAAAGATCACCGAAGACGATGGCGAACATGCCGCGCTTTACCAGATAGTAGCTGATCGAGAAGCCCGGATTAGACTCGAGTCCGCTTAAGTTGATCGAGATGACCGGGATCTGCTCCATGCCGGCCTTTTTCAGCGCACGGCGGATAAATCCGACGTAGTTTGAGGCACGGCAGCCGCCGCCTGTCTGGGACATTAGAACAGCCGTGTGGTTGAGGTCGTATTTGCCGGAGAGCAGTGCTTCCATGACCTGGCCGACGACCATCAAAGAAGGGTAGCAGGCATCATTGTTGACATATTTCAATCCGACATCGACAGACTTTTTATTGTCGTTTGGCAGGACGACCAGATTGTAATCCGATGCGTTGAATGCCGCTTCGAGCATTTTAAAATGAATCGGTGACATCTGCGGGCAGAGAATCGTGTATGTCTTGCGCATTTCCTTTGTAAAGATGACGCGTTCAGTGCTTGCCGGAACGATCTTCCGTTCATCATGCGTGCGCTCCTTGCGTACCCGGATCGCAGAGATCAGAGAGCGGACACGGATGCGGGCCGCGCCTAAGTTGTTGACCTCGTCGATCTTCAGGCAGGTATAGATTTTGTCGGAGTTCGAGAGTATATCATTTACCTGGTCGGTTGTAACAGCGTCGAGTCCGCAGCCGAACGAGTTCAGCTGGATTAGATCCAGATCCTCGCGTGTTTTTACAAAATTCGCTGCTGCATAGAGACGGCTGTGGTACATCCACTGGTCGAGGACGATCAGCGGACGCTCGACCGGATTCAGGTTTGAGACAGAGTCCTCGGTGAGCACGGCAAGACCATAGGAATTAATCAGCTCCGGGATGCCGTGGTTGATCTCGGCGTCAATATGGTACGGGCGTCCTGCGAGCACGATGCCATGTCGTCCGGTCTCCTTCAGATACTGTAAGGTCTCCTGACCTTTTTCGTACATCGCCAGTCTTGTGTGAGCCAGCTCGTCCCATCCTGCTTTGGCTGCTGCCTCTATTTCGGAAGCCGGGATGTCCGGAAATGCCTTTTTCAGTCCGCTTGTCACTGTATCCAGATTCGTGAAAGCGATAAACGGGTTGTCGAAGCGGACATGTTCGGCGCGCAGGCTCTCGACGTTATTTTTGATATTTTCCGCATAGGAGGTGACGATCGGGCAGTTGTAGTGGTTGCCTGCCTCCGGAAACTCGGTGCGCTCATAAGGGATGCACGGGTAGAAAATGTATTTGATGCCTTTTTTTACAAGCCACTCGACGTGTCCGTGTGCGAGCTTTGCCGGATAGCATTCCGATTCACTCGGGATGGATTCGATACCGAGCTCGTAGATTTTTCGGGTAGAAGCCGGGGAGAGTACGACCCGATACTTCAGGTCTGTAAAGAAGCGGAACCAGAACGGATAATTCTCGTACATGTTCAGTACACGCGGGATACCGACGATGCCGCGTGTCGCCTCGTCTTCCGGGAGCGGTTCATAGGAGAAGAGGAGCTTGTTTTTAAATTCAAACAGGTTCGGCACGTGGTCCTTGTTGCGCTCTTTTCCGATGCCGCGCTCACAGCGGTTGCCGCTGATAAACTGACGTCCGCCGGAGAAGCGGTTGATGGTCAGACGGCACTGATTGGTACAGCCCTTGCATTTTGTCATGGTGGTCGTAAAGGTCAACGCATTGATGCGGTCGATCGAGAGCATTGTTGTCTTATCTCCGGCATGGAAACGCTCCCGCGCTACAAGCGCCGCACCGAAGGCACCCATGATACCGGCGATGTCCGGGCGGATCGCCTCGCAGTTTGCGATGCGTTCGAAGCTGCGCAGGACGGCATCATTGTAAAAGGTACCGCCCTGTACGACGATATGCCGGCCAAGCTGTGTCGCATCGGAGACCTTGATTACCTTATATAATGCATTTTTGATAACGGAATAGGCAAGGCCGGCTGAGATATCGGAGACTTCAGCACCTTCCTTTTGCGCCTGCTTTACCTTTGAATTCATAAATACGGTACAGCGGGTACCGAGATCGATCGGGTGCTTTGCAAAGAGCGCTGCCTTTGCAAAATTCTGAACGGAATAATTCAGGGATTTGGCAAAGGTTTCGATGAAGGAACCGCAGCCGGACGAGCAGGCCTCATTCAGCTGGACGCTGTCAACGGTGCCGTTTTTGATCTTGATGCATTTCATGTCCTGACCGCCGATGTCGAGAATGCAGTCTACCTCCGGATCAAAGAAGGAAGCGGCGTAGTAGTGCGATACGGTCTCGACCTCGCCCTCGTCGAGCATGAGTGCCGATTTGATCAGTGCCTCGCCGTAGCCGGTCGAGCAGGACCATGCAATCGTTGCGGTATCAGGAAGCTTGCTGTAAATATCCTGCACGGCATGGATCGCGGTGCGCAGCGGGCTTCCGTTGTTGTTGCTGTAGAACGAATACAGAAGGGAACCGTCCTCACCGACGAGCGCAGCCTTCGTGGTCGTCGATCCGGCATCAATGCCGAGAAAACAGTTGCCCTTGTACGTGCCAAGCGGTGCCGTCTTTACCTGATTGCGGCTCTGACGCTGCAAGAAGAGGTCATAGTCCTCCTCCGTGCGAAAGAGCGGTTCCATACGGGCCACCTCGAATTCCAGGTGGATCGGCTTTGAAAGACGCTCCTTTAAATCGGAAAGTGTCGTCACCGTCGCCTCTTTTGCGTTCAGGGCAGAGCCGATCGCTGCGAACAGGTGCGAGTTTTCCGGGATGAGCGCATGCTCCTCGTCGAGCTTTAAGGTGCGGATAAATGCTTCGCGCAGCTCGGAGAGGAAATGCAGCGGACCGCCGAGAAAGGCCACATGACCACGGATCGGTTTACCGCAGGCGAGACCGGAGATTGTCTGGTTGACAACAGCCTGGAAAATAGAGGCAGAAAGATCCTCCTTCGTCGCACCTTCGTTGATCAGCGGCTGGATATCAGATTTTGCAAATACGCCGCAGCGGGCTGCGATGGAGTAGAGCGACTGATAATTCTTCGCATACTCATTTAATCCGGTGGCATCCGTCTGTAAAAGAGAAGCCATCTGGTCGATGAAAGAGCCCGTGCCGCCTGCGCAAATGCCGTTCATACGCTGTTCGACGTTGCCGCCTTCGAAGTAGATGATCTTGGCGTCTTCGCCGCCGAGCTCAATCGCGACATCGGTCTGCGGGAGAAAGTGCTCCAGAGAGGATGCGACGGCGATGACCTCCTGCACAAACGGGATTTCCAGATGATTGGCAAGCGTCAGTCCGCCGGAACCGGTGATGACCGGGGAGACGGAAAGCTCACCGAGCTGCTCTGTTGCTTCTGCGATCAGAGCAGAGAGTGTTTCCTGAATATTTGCATAATGACGCCGGTAATCCGAAAAAAGGAGCTCCTTATCGGGGCTCAGAACGGCGACCTTGACGGTCGTGGAACCAATGTCAATGCCAAGGGTATGTATTGCTGTAGATGACATATAAGTAATAGCAGGGATTCCCTGCGCCTCCTTTTATATACTGTGTTCTGCGACGTTCAGTGCGCAGGCCGCAGACACGTTTGCTTCGCAAACTATCCGCTCACTGCGTGAGCTACAGTCTGTCTTTGCATTTTGCTGCTGCACTGAACTGGTACGTGGGGATTATACGACATTTTTTTTGAAAGATCAAATTACTTGCATTCTGTTTTGTTTCCATATATACTAATAGTTCAGGAATCTGTCCTTTGAAAAAAAGGCTGGAAGCCGGAATTGGAGCGCCGATCAAAGTGATTATGAACAAATTCATGGTAAAATCTGGAACAATGATCGGAAAACTGACGATTTTTTAGCAGAATCTTAAAAGAAAATATTTTTGTTAAAAAAACGTTAAGAACAGACGGGCGGCGGGAGATCAGACAGGCAAAGGCCGGAGCTGAGGAGAAGATGCGGCCGCACGGAGGAGGAGACTATGGCAGAGTATAAAATACTGAAAACAGAAGGGCGTGCAAAACGCGCCGAATTTAAGACCGTACACGGTACAGTGCAGACACCGGTGTTTATGAATGTCGGTACGGTAGCTGCGATCAAAGGCGCAGTGGCAACGACGGATTTAAAGGAGATCGGCACACAGATCGAGCTGTCGAATACCTATCATTTGCATGTACGTCCAGGCGATGAGGTCGTAAAGAAGCTTGGCGGACTGCACCGCTTTATGAACTGGGATCGTCCGATCCTGACGGATTCCGGCGGATTTCAGGTATTTTCCCTTGCGAGTCTTCGGAAAATCAAGGAGGAGGGAGTATACTTCCAGTCTCACATTGACGGACGTAAGATTTTCATGGGACCGGAAGAGAGTATGCAGATTCAGTCCAATCTGGGCTCCACGATCGCGATGGCATTTGATGAGTGTCCGTCAAGCGTGGCGGACCGCACATATGTCCAGCGGTCTGTCGAGCGCACGACACGCTGGCTGGCGCGCTGTAAGACGGAGATGGCACGGCTGAACAGCCTTGAGGATACGGTGAACCCGCATCAGCTGCTGTTCGGAATCAATCAGGGTGCGATTTATTCGGATATCCGTATCGAGCACGCAAAGCAGATCCGGGAGATGGATCTGGATGGCTACGCAGTCGGCGGATTGGCAGTCGGTGAGACACATGAGGAGATGTATCATATTCTGGATGAGGTCGTTCCGTATCTTCCGCAGGAGAAGCCGGTCTATCTGATGGGTGTCGGCACACCGCTGAATATTCTGGAGGCCGTCGACCGTGGCGTGGATTTCTTTGACTGCGTTTATCCGTCCAGAAACGGCCGTCACGGACATGTCTATACAAAGGACGGCAAGCTGAACCTCTTTAATGCCAAATATGAGCTGGATGACCGTCCGATCGAGGAGGGATGTCAGTGTCCGGCCTGCCGCCATTACAGCAGGGCATATATTCGCCACCTGCTCAAGGCGAAGGAGATGCTCGGTATGCGTCTGTGCGTCCTGCATAATCTTTATTTCTACAATCATCTCATGGAGGACATCCGCGATGCGATCGACGAAGGCCGCTATCAGGAGTTCAAAAAGGAGCGTGTGGACCGGTATACACAAGGAGCGTAGGCAGGCAACCAGAGAAAAGCTCGGAAACGGGCCAGAAATTACAAAAAAAGACTTGCCCAATGAAAACAGATTGTGTATTATAGTAGGGATACGTGCAGAAACAAGGAGGAACTGAAGCATGATGAATCTTTTAACAGAGTCTGCTGCATCGGCAGGCGGTGGTATTGCATTGATGGTGATCTACATCGTGATCATTGGTGCTGCGATGTACTTTTTCGCAATCCGTCCTCAGAAGAAGGAACAGAGGAGAATGACCGCGATGCTTTCTGCCCTTGAGATCGGAGATACCGTTGTAACAACGAGCGGTTTTTATGGTGTGGTGATCGACATCACGGATGAAGACTGTATTGTAGAGTTCGGAAGCAATAAGAACTGCCGAATTCCGATGAAAAAGAGCGCGATCGCCGAGGTGGAGAAGCCGGGCGAGGCATAAATGCACAGGTGAAGAATGCCGGGAGCTGATGAGCCCCGGCGTTTTTCTGTTTGTGAGGAATAAATACAGCCCCTGTCAAATAAATTTTCCAGTGTCTGTCTTTTCACGTTTGCTGCTGTTCAAAACTTTACCACATGAAATTGCTAAAATCAGTTGAAATCTTTCGGAAAATGCTTTATGATAGTGAGAAAGCTTTTGGCAGGCGTGACGGAAATCCGTCCGTGTGGCAGAAACGGTTGGCTGGTGTAGAGATACAGCCCGATCAGAAAGCAGGCTGCAAGGATGCAGTATTCAGAAGAAAATGCGGCAGGCTTCTGACAGAATCAGAGGGCTGCCATTTTTAATCGAATCAAGCAGCATCTGAATGAACATGTTCTGGTGAATGCTCGGCTGTATGGGATGGCAAAATCAGAAAGACAGAGGCGCCGGCAGAAAGGATGACAGAAGATGAACTATAAAATTGGAGTGATTCCGGGTGACGGAATCGGACCGGAGATTGTAAAGGAAGCGCGCCGCGTGCTGGATACGGCTGCTGAAAAATATGGATTTTCCCTGGAGTATACCGAGCTTCTGATGGGCGGTGCGTCCATCGATGTGCACGGAATACCGCTTACGGATGAGACGATCGCGGAGGCAAAGACAAAGGATGCCGTGCTGATGGGCTCCATCGGCGGTGATGCGAAGACTTCTCCGTGGTATCAGCTTCCGCCGGAAAAGCGTCCGGAGGCAGGACTTCTGAAGCTGCGCAAGTCTCTGAACCTGTTTGCAAATCTTCGTCCGGCGTATCTGTATGAGGAGCTCAAGGCGGCGTGCCCGCTGCGCGATGAGATCATCGGGGACGGCTTCGATATGCTGATCATGCGTGAGCTGACCGGTGGGCTGTATTTCGGAGCGCGCAGAACAGTCGTAGAACATGGTGTGCGTGAGGCGATGGATACACTCGTTTATAATGAAAATGAAATTCGGCGCATTGCGATAAAGGGATTTGATATTGCGCGGAAGCGCCGCAAAAAAGTGTGCAGTGTTGATAAGGCAAACGTCCTTGATTCCTCAAGATTGTGGAGAAGTGTCGTTGAGGATGTGGCAAAGGATTATCCGGATGTTGAGCTGTCCCATATGCTCGTCGACAACTGCGCCATGCAGCTTGTAAAGAATCCGGCACAGTTTGATGTGATCCTGACCGAGAACATGTTCGGCGATATTCTCTCCGATGAGGCGAGTATGGTGACCGGATCGATCGGAATGCTCTCGTCCGCTTCCTTAAATGAGACGAAGTTCGGACTGTATGAGCCGAGCCACGGATCGGCACCGGACATTGCAGGACAGAATATCGCAAACCCGATCGCGACGATCCTCTCTGCGGCAATGCTGCTGCGCTACTCACTGGATCAGGATGCTGCCGCAGACGCGATTGAGGCAGCGGTCAGACAGGTATTAAAGGATGGCTACCGCACGGTGGACATCATGTCCGAGGGCTGCACGCAGGTTGGCACCGAGGAGATGGGTGCACGGATCGCAGAGCGGATCCGGTAGTACCGCGTTCATAAACAGGCAGCAAAAGAGGATTGTGAATGTCCGCTTTGCTTTCAGAAATATGATCCGGGGCATTGGCTACAGGTAAAAGGCTGTGGTCAGATCCGGAGAGAGGATAGTATTATACAGGAGGAGTACCATATTATGAAAAGTGATGCAGTAAAAAAAGGAATTCAGCAGGCTCCGCACCGGTCATTGTTCAATGCGCTTGGGCTGACCGAGGAAGAGATGAAGCGTCCGCTGATCGGTATTGTCAATTCTTATAACGAGATCGTACCGGGCCATATGAATCTGGATAAGATCACAGAGGCTGTCAAGATGGGCGTTGCCATGGCAGGCGGCGTACCACGTGTATTTCCGGCGATTGCGGTTTGTGACGGTATCGCAATGGGACATGTCGGCATGAAGTATTCGCTCGTGACCCGTGACTTGATTGCGGATTCGACGGAGTGTATGGCGATTGCACATCAGTTTGATGCGCTTGTCATGATCCCGAACTGTGACAAAAATGTCCCGGGACTTTTGATGGCAGCGGCACGGTTGAATATTCCTACTATTTTCGTCAGCGGCGGCCCGATGCTGGCAGGCCATGTGCACGGAAGAAAGCGCAGCCTTTCCTCTATGTTTGAGGCAGTCGGTGAGCATGCTGCAGGCAAGATGAGCGATGAAGAGGTCGTAGAATACGAGAACAAGGTCTGCCCAACCTGTGGATCCTGCTCCGGTATGTACACGGCAAACAGCATGAACTGCCTGACCGAAGTACTCGGCATGGGCTTGAAGGGCAACGGCACGATCCCGGCTGTTTACTCTGAGCGTATCCGTCTGGCAAAGATGGCCGGTATGCAGATTATGGAGCTTTTGAAGAAAAATATCCGTCCGCGTGACATCATGACAAAGGAAGCATTTATGAACGCCCTGACTGTCGACATGGCGCTTGGCTGTTCGACAAACAGTATGCTGCATCTTCCTGCAATCGCACATGAGGCAGGTGTGGAGCTGAATGTGGACATCGCAAATGAGATCAGCGCGCGTACCCCGAATGTATGCCATCTGGCTCCGGCAGGTCCGACCTACATCGAGGATCTCAATGAGGCAGGCGGCGTATACGCAGTCATGAACGAACTGTCTGAGAAGAATCTGCTGAACCTGGACTGCATGACCGTCACCGGAAAGACCGTTGGCGAAAATATCAGGGGCTGCAAGAACCTGAATCCGGAAGTCATCCGTCCGCTTGATAATCCGTACAGCACGACCGGCGGTCTTGCAATTCTGAAGGGCAATCTGGCACCGGATTCCGGAGTCGTAAAGCGTTCCGCAGTCGTTCCGGAGATGATGGTGCATGAGGGACCGGCAAGAGTATTTGACTGCGAAGAGGATGCGATAGAAGCGATTCTCGGTGGCAAGATCCATCCGGGAGATGTCGTAGTCATCCGCTATGAGGGACCGAAGGGCGGTCCGGGCATGCGTGAGATGCTCAATCCGACCTCAGCGATTGCAGGCATGGGACTTGGCAGCTCGGTGGCACTGATCACAGACGGACGTTTTAGCGGTGCATCCCGCGGTGCTTCGATCGGACATGTATCTCCGGAGGCAGCGGTCGGCGGCCCGATCGCACTCGTCGAGGAAGGTGATATTATCAAGATCAACATTCCGGAGTGCACGTTGAATCTGGATGTCAGCGACGAAGAGCTGGCGAAGCGCAGAAGCAAATGGCAGCCGAGAGAGCCGAAGATCACGACCGGCTATCTGGCACGCTATGCATCGCTTGTCACATCCGGCAACCGTGGAGCGATCCTTGAGGTTCCGGGAAAAGAGAAATAAGAGAAAGGATATACGCCAATGAAACTGACAGGATCAGAAATTGTTATTGAATGTTTGAAAGAACAGGGTGTGGATACCGTCTTCGGATATCCGGGCGGAGCGATTCTGAACATTTATGATGAATTATATAAACACAGCAGTGAAATTCACCATATCCTGACGTCTCATGAGCAGGGTGCTTCCCATGCGGCAGACGGCTATGCACGCGCGACCGGTAAGGTCGGCGTCTGTATGGCGACATCCGGACCGGGTGCGACGAATCTGGTGACCGGTATCGCAACAGCTTATATGGATTCCGTTCCGATCGTTGCGATCACGGCGAACGTATCCGTTCCGCTTCTCGGGCGGGACAGCTTCCAGGAGATCGATATCACCGGTGTCACGATGCCGATCACGAAGCACAATTTTATCGTAAAGGATGTGACGGAGCTGGCAGATACGATCCGCTGGGCGTTCCGCATTGCGAAGGAAGGACGACCGGGTCCGGTGCTGATCGATATCACAAAGGATGTCACGGCAGCATCTGCAGAGTATACACCACAGAAGCCGGAGCCGACCGAGCGCAGCACCGAGTACATTCGTGAGAGCGATCTGGAAGAAGCAGTGAAGCTGATCAAGGAAAGCAGCCGTCCGTTTATTTTTGTAGGCGGCGGTGCAGTCATCTCAGATGCGGATCAGGAGCTCAAGGAGCTGGCAGACAAGCTGCATGCTCCGGTTGCAGATTCTTTGATGGGCAAGGGCGCATATAGCGGAGCGAGTGATCTGTACTGCGGCATGCTCGGCATGCACGGTACAAAGGCAGCGAACCTGGGCGTGACCAGATGTGATCTTCTGATTGTTGTCGGGTCCCGGTTCAGTGATCGTGTTGTCGGACAGGCAAGGAGCTTTGCGAAAAATGCAAAGATCATCCAGATCGATGTCGACCCGGCAGAGATTAATAAAAATATTCTGGTGGACTGCAGCATTATCGGTGATGTGCGGGAGGTACTTGACCGGCTGAATACACGGCTTCCGGAGATGCGCCATGATGAGTGGGACGATGAGATCCGCGCATTGAAAGCGAACTATCCGTTGAAATATGACCACAGTGTCCTGACCGGTCCGTATGTGGTTGAGGAGATCGACCGTCAGACAAAGGGTGATGCGATCATCGTTACCGAGGTCGGACAGCATCAGATGTGGGCTGCACAGTATTATAAATATCTGAGACCGCACAGCCTGCTGACATCCGGCGGACTTGGCACAATGGGATATGGACTTGGCGCGGCACTTGGCGCAAAAATGGGACGTCCGGAAAAGACCGTCATAAATATCGCAGGCGACGGCTGCTTCCGTATGAATATGAACGAGATCGCAACAGCTGGCAGATACAACATCCCGGTCATCGAGGTAGTTATCAACAACCACGTGCTCGGAATGGTGCGCCAATGGCAGAATCTCTTCTACGGTGAGCGCTACTCCCAGACGGTACTGGAAGACGCAGTAGACTTTGTGAAGCTGGCAGAGGCTATGGGCGTACAGGGCCGTCGCGTTACGACGAAGGAGGAATTCAACGAGGCGCTGCAGTATGCGATCAGCCTTGGAAAGCCGTACCTCATCGACTGCCAGATCGACAGCGACGATAAGGTATTTCCGATGGTTCCGGCAGGCAAGCCGATTGAGACTGTCTTTGACCAGGACGATCTGAAAAAATAAATGGACGTTTGGGCGGTCAAGCGGATATTCGCAATCCGCTTTGCTACTTGCAAGATCATAAGGAATCCTCCCGCAAGCGGGTCCCTCCTTATGATATGTCATAACCGAATGCTGCTTCGCAGCTTATCAGGAGTGGCTTGCACCACTCCTGATACAAGCAAGTCCCACCCCACTGTTTATTGCTTCACGCAATTGAAGCAGGGGACTTGCTTGATTCGGTTAAAAAAGTTGAGGAGGATGAAAAAATTGGGCAGAGTTTATAATTTTTCAGCAGGACCGGCGGTATTGCCGGAAGAAGTTCTGAGGGAAGCTCAGGAAGAAATGATGGACTACAGAGGCTGCGGCCAGTCCGTGATGGAAATGAGCCATCGCTCAAAGGTATTCGACGACCTCATCAATGAGACCGAAGAAGATCTCCGCGATTTGATGCAGATTCCGGACAATTACAGGATCCTGTATATGCAGGGCGGTGCAAGTCTGCAATTTGCAATGATTCCGATGAATCTGATGAGACACGGCGTAGCGGATTATATCATCACCGGTCAGTGGGCCAAAAAGGCATGGCAGGAAGCACAGAAGTACGGCACTGCGAATGCGATCGCATCCAGTGCGGACAAGACGTTTACCTACATTCCGGATTGCAGCGATCTGCCGATTGATGAGAATGCCGACTACGTGTATATCTGCGAAAATAATACCATTTACGGCACAAAGTACAAAAAGCTCCCGAATACAAAGGGTAAGCTGCTTGTGTCGGATGTATCCTCCTGCTTTTTATCCGAGCCGGTAAATGTATCAGACTATGGCATTCTCTATGGCGGAGTCCAGAAAAATATCGGACCTGCGGGAATGGTGATCGTGATCATCCGTGAAGATCTGATCACTGAGGATGTCCTTCCAGGTACACCTACCATGCTCACCTACAAGACTCATGCAGACGCAGGATCTCTTTATAATACTCCAAACGCTTACTGCATCTATGTGTGCGGAAAGGTATTTAAGTGGCTGAAGTCCATGGGCGGACTTGAGGAGATGAAACGAAGAAACGAAGAAAAAGCAAAGATCCTTTATGATTTCCTGGATGAAAGTAAGCTGTTTAAAGGAACGGTAGAGCCGGAATCCCGCTCACTGATGAATGTTCCGTTTGTTACAGGAGATAAAGAGCTGGATGCGAAATTTGTAAAAGAAGCAAAGGCAGCAGGCTTTGTAAATCTGAAAGGTCACAGAACCGTGGGCGGCATGCGCGCCAGCATTTACAACGCAATGCCGAAAGAGGGAGTGGAAGCCCTTGTTGCTTTTATGAAAAAATTTGAGGAGGAGAATGCGTAATGTTTCAGTATCACTGCCTGAATCCCATTGCCGAAAGAGGCCTGAACATGTTCAGTGAGGATTACACAAAAACAGAAAATATCAATGAAGCGGACGCTGTTCTTGTAAGAAGCGCCAGGATGCATGATATGGAGCTTGGCGATTCTGTAAAGGCTATTGCCCGCGCCGGCGCCGGTGTAAATAATATTCCTGTTGATGCCTGCGCGGAACAGGGAATCGTTGTTTTTAACACTCCGGGGGCCAATGCCAACGGTGTAAAGGAGCTGGTAATTGCAGGAATGCTCCTTGCCTCCCGCGACATTGTGGGCGGCATTGAGTGGGTAGCCGGTCAGAAGGACAAGGAAAACATTGATAAGCTTGCGGAGAAGCAGAAAAAACAGTTTGCAGGCTGCGAGATCAGCGGCAAAAAGCTTGGAATCATCGGCCTGGGAGCCATTGGAGCCATGGTTGCCAATTCTGCTACTCATCTGGGAATGGAGGTTTACGGCTATGATCCGTATATTTCCATTGACGCTGCATGGAATCTTTCCAGAACCATCAAACACAGCAAATCCCTTGATGAGATCTACAGCCAGTGCGATTACATTACCATTCATGTGCCGCTTCTTGACAGCACACGCAAAATGATCAACAAAGAAGCCTTTGACAAAATGAAAGACGGAGTGGTTCTTTTAAACTTTGCCAGAGATCTTCTTGTTGATGAAGAAGCGCTGATCAATGCACTGGAAAGCGGAAAAGTGAAAAAATATGTGACAGATTTTGCAAATCCTCTTGTGGCAGGCCGGGAAGGGATACTGGTAACTCCTCATCTGGGAGCTTCCACAGAGGAATCAGAAGAAAACTGTGCAGAAATGGCAGTAAAAGAGCTTCGGAATTTCCTTGAAAACGGAAACATTAAAAATTCTGTGAATTTCCCCAACTGCGACATGGGAATCTGTGTGGCAGTGGGACGTATTGCTATCTGTCATAAAAATATCCCTAATATGATCAGCCAGTTTACCAAGATCCTTGGCGGAGAGGGCGTGAATATTGCGGATATGACAAATAAGAGTAAGGGCGAGTATGCCTATACTCTTATTGATCTGGAGAGCACAGTTTCAAGAGAGGCGCTTGAAG
>OLQE01001177.1_pt1 | contig 15481 bp, 13 predicted proteins | sample 1643161 | NCBI WGS metagenome assembly OLQE01 (sample SAMEA3136650, study PRJEB25190) | human gut metagenome | reverse complement strand
CCCGCCATTGGGAAAGCGATTCCTTTACACGCATGCGAGATACATAGAATCCAATAACGAGCATCGAAATAGTTGCAGTTAAGCTGCCCACCATATCGAAAGCACTATCCAAAACATAAGGTAAAGGAATACGGAAGAAAAGGAGTAACAAAGCAAGAATTGCAGCTACCAAAGCAGGATTAACGAAGTTTTTCCAACTAAGTGAAACACGAGACAGCGCATCACTAAACGAAAACTTTCTATTTTCGCCAGAAACACGCGTTGATTCGGTTTCACGTAATTGCTGGTCAACAACAAGCATAGCTATGCCAACACTGAACAAAAAGACATTGATTATTGCCACAATTAAGCTGGTCAGAATAACCGTAGATTCACCTAATACCGCAGCAATAACGGGAACCCCAATAAATGCGGTTTGCGTACAAATTCCAGAAAATATATAGCAGACAACGGTATCTCTTGAAACTCTCAACAAAACGCAAGCAAAAACGGACACCACTGCCATAAATCCAAAGAGAACTATGCCGAGACCACAAACGAGAGGTATTTGGTTAGCAATCTGATCGAATTCAACAGAAGACGTTGAAGCAATAATCATGCAGGGCAAGGTAACGTTAATAAGAAGCCCTACAAGCTTGTTGGAAGTATGTTCATCAATAAAATCGAGCTTAGCTAATATAAAGCCAAGAAAGACAACAAGCGCCAGAATAACAATTTGGGAAATACCTGCGCTTATCCCTTCCATGATTACCCCTCACCATATATAAATAAATCCCCAAAACGGTATACAGAATAATCAAACTACTCTTATGCGAATCACCGTCCGATAAGAAACATCTCATATTCCACCTACCATCATTCTATTCTGACCTAGCTATCAAATCAGAACAAGAAGAAATATTATTAACACCTAAGTTGGATCTTCAATCGACACCTTAAACTTTTACCTATCTTTACAGCCTAAACAGAGCAAAAGCACTTTAAATCGAACGCAATATGATACTCTGTCGATAGCAAAACAATGCCCACGTGAGGAGCTCTTCATGTCCTATAAAATTGTTACCGATTCTTCTTGCAACTTGCCTGAATCACTTATAGACGATCTTGAACTAGAAGTTCTACCTTTGGTTTTTATGGCTGATGGCGAAGAATATCAAAGCTATCTCAAAGGCCAGGTAACTGATCTAAAACAGTTCTATACCATGATGCGTGAAGGAAAGATCTTCACCACTTCCCTTCCCAATTTGTCGGATGCTCAAGAAGTGTTTGAAAACATATTCAAGCAGGGCGAAGACATTCTCTATCTTGGTTTTTCTAGTGGTCTTTCAGGCACGTATGAAGGCATGCGCAATATCGGCAAAATGCTTAGCGAGCAATACCCCGAGCGAACCTTTGCTTCAGTTGATACGCTTGCCGCATCGGTTGGACAAGGTCTTATCGTCTACTATGCCGCAAAGCAACGTCAAGAAGGCAAATCGCTTGAAGAAGTAGAACAATGGGTTCGCGACAATCGTCTTCATCTTGCTCATTGGTTTACTGTTGATGATTTGATGTTCCTCTTCCGTGGTGGTCGCGTATCACGCACTGCTGCATTTGCAGGAAGCCTACTTAATATCAAGCCTGTTCTTCATGTAGACAATGATGGTTTGCTTATTCCTATGGAGAAAACACGTGGACGCAAAAAGAGCATTCAGGCGTTGGTTAAGCACATGGAAGAAACGATTACCCAGCCAATTGAAGATCAGGTTATCGGCATTTCGCATGGTGATTGCTTCGACGATGTTGCTTACCTGCAAAAACTCATTACCGAAAAGTTTGGTGTAAAGAGTTATCTGGTGAATTACGTAGATCCCGTAATTGGCGCTCATTCAGGCCCTGGCACCCTAGCGCTTTTCTTCTTGGCAAGTGAACGCTAAGAGTTGTTGCCTCTCTAACTTTCTTTTAAAAGCGCCTCTTCAAACGGACAGTTCTTTAGGTGACTACATGTGGTCGCGTCGCAAACAGATAGGCCAGCGTTTTCGTAAACGCTGGCCTTTATTCATTTATTTACCGTAGTGCCAATTCTTCTATTGCCGAGGTCTTCCTTGCTTTTGCATAGCCGCAAACTCTGCATTCTTCGTACTTAGAACCAGGTTTGGTTACTGTAGGCTCTTTATCCTCAATCCACTCAAACTTGCGTGTTACTATATTCAGCTTCTCACCGTTAGAGTTTATATAAGAAGCTGACTGTCTTTGGAATTAACTGATTGAGAAATTAAGCTTCGTCGATAATGTCACGCAATGCGGAAATGAACTTTTCGTTGTCTTCATGACTACGAATAGATACCAAGAAATAGCGTTTGCCTTCAATGCCAGGAACACCTGCTAAATCGCGCACCGTAAAGCCTGCTTTTTGAAGACGAACAATCAAATCTGCAGCACTAGAAATGCCAAAGTCGCGTGCAGCGCGTTCTTCAAGAGCGCACATTACAAAGTTAGCTTCTGAAGGAAATACCTTAATTCCTGGCGTTAAGCTAAGCATGCACTGCATCCAGGGAATTTCATTTTCCAACAATTGAACGGTTTCTTCTAAGTATTCCCCTGTGTGAGGAAATTCACGTGCCACAATTTCGTTAAACATTGAAATGTCGGAACCGTCAGTAAATTGCTTGATATGAGCAATGGCTGACTCATTGCCAACAACATAGCCCATTGGAATACCAGGCATGCCTAGTTCATTCGAAAGACTGCGAACTACAAAGAGGTTTCGATACTGACGCGTTAGTTCAACAAACGATTCCCCACCAAGGGTTAAGCTGATATTCGATTCGTCAACAATTACCCAATTGCAAACTTCCAGATAGCGCTTAAGTGTCTTTTCAGATAGCAAGCGTGCGCAAGGGAAACTTGGATTAGCAAGTACCGCAGCTTCGAATTTATTTCCACTTGAAAAAGCAGACTGAGGCTCAATGGCAGAAAGCGAATAGGGATTAATCAACTTGACAGGATTATGACCAACATTGGCAATAGCCAAGAAATACCCTGTAGGTGCAGGAGTCGGGATGCCAACATTGCAAGGCCTATACGCTTGCGCAATAGCGCCAATCAATGACGTAACGCTGGTGCCCGTCATAATACTTTCGGGAGACATTTCGAAATAACGACCAATAACGCGGCTTAAATGTTGACCGTCGCTATTGGGTAAAAAGGATAAATCTCCTTCAGAAATTGCAGAAGCAATAGCTTCCTTTACGCAACTTGGCGTACCTAACGGATTAGCAATACAAGAAAAATCAATCCAGTCAATTTCGGCACGGATATCGTAAGGCAAAGTTTCTTGACGTTGAGGTGCAACTGATGCCTCGTTCACAAGTTCTGTAAAAGCATCAAATGGTTTCACTTTACCTCATATCCTTACACATCAATTTAATCTCGAGTTTTGCCTGGGTGAACTACCCTAACACAAAATGAACTACCCGTGGGCATGTTAGACTATGTATCATGGAAAAGAATAAGGTACAACACTCAGAAAACCAGGATTTTACTCTTGATAATGCGCCCTCTGACAAGGGGTTATGTGATGCTGTACCCCAATCTTTAGGTTTTGATGAAAATCAAATCAAAATGCCCAGTTCGCTTCGTCCATGGAATGGTCCTGCCATTATTTTGATGGATTTAGATGCCTTTTTCGCATCAGTCGAACAGCTTGACCACCCTGAATGGAAAGGCAAACCCGTAATAGTTGGTGGGAGTCCTGAAAAACGTGGAGTTGTATCTACCGCTTCTTATGAAGCAAGAACCTATGGCGTTCATTCCGCAATGCCCTCTTTCACTGCCGCACGATTGTGTCCTCATGCTATTTGGACTTCTGGTAATTTTCATCGCTACCGTGAAATGTCGAAGCAAGTGATGGACATCCTATTGGACGAATCTCCTCAGTTAATGCAAGTTAGCATTGATGAGGCCTTTCTTGACGTAAGCCCTACCCGTACCAACAAAGAACATCCTGCGCTTATTGCACAAAGGATCCAGCAACGCGTCGCAAAGCTCGGAATAACCTGTTCTATCGGACTTGGCGCATCAAAGTCGGTTGCAAAAATTGCTTCCAACCAAAATAAGCCCCGAGGTTTAACGATCGTATATCCTGAAGATTCAGAGCGTTTCTTAGCTCCCCTTCCCATTAAAGTAATGAGTGGAATAGGCCCTGTTGCCCAAAAGAAACTTAATTCATACCACATCAAAACGTTGGGCGATTTAGTTACTGCAGACGTTGCGCTTCTTCGTCAGGTATTCGGAAAAAATACGCAGTTCATGGTAGATCGCGCACGAGGAATCGATACTGCTGTAAACGCCGATCCCGATCCTGTTAAATCAATTTCAAATGAAATTAGTTTTGCCACCAGCCTAACCGATAAGCACGAAATTCAAGCGCGCATTGCCACTATGGCCCACAAGGTTGGACGTCGTTTACGTCGAAAAGATTTAGAGGGAACCACCCTCCACCTAAAAATTCGACGTGAAGACTTAACCATACGTACCTGCCAACGAAAAGTTACCAACCTAGGAACCAATGAACTTACCTGGCTGCCGTTGCTCTATGAAATGCTCGATGAACTTTGGACTCCAGGCGAAAAACTTCGATTAGTAGGGGTAGGAATTAGCGGGTTTAACGGAGAGCCTGTTCAAACTTCCCTCTTCGATAGTTTTGAGGTCAGTGAATCCAGTCTGTCAGCAAATGAAGAACTATCCGACAACAACTCTACGAAAAGAAACACTGACAAACAAAGTCCTTTGATTGCGCATGCAAAGAAGAATTCAAAATTGCTGGAAGCCAATGATTTAATTGCTCAGCGTTTTGGTGAAGACGCCGTTCGCTTCGGACACGAAATGAAAACCTACAATGACACTACAGGCAGTTCCGCTAAAAACCCTGAAGACTACAAAGAATAAGCCACCCATCAACTGCAGATAGGCGGCTTACCAAAATCTATTTTAGTTAGATTCTTAGTTAAACTTGAATATCTTTTGAGCAATGTGGTAGCCCGTAATTCCTACCATACGACCAACATCACTAGGAATATTAGTCGCAAGATTCAATACCGAATGACGAACATCGTGGTAGAGATTTTCATCTTTTGCACGAAGATATGCCCAAATATCAGCACGTTTTGCTTCGTTTTCATCGGTCTTTTCCATGCGCAAGAACACTGAACAGATGCACATCATCATAGAAAGATAGTTCTTCATATAGTTACGCAGGCGCTTGTTTTCAATCGCCATAACATCAACCGAATCAATCATTACTTTTGTAATGCGAATTTGCTGGTCAATTCGTGAAAGCATGATCTTTTCATTGACCGACTGATCTTCGCGACCAATAAAGTAGCGATACATATCAACATCAAAGTAGCGCATTGTTTTAACGTGTGGCAGCGGAACATAAACAAAGATGTTATCAACGTAAAAACAATGCTCAGGAAGCTTAAGCCCCATATCACGAAGCATTTCGGTACGATAAATTACCGAATGCATTAACAAATACTGCGATGGGTTAAAACGTCCTACCTCAGACCAAGAAAACTCAGTATCAGTCGGGAAAACATTGGTATAGCGGATAGTAGTATGAGTTCCTTCATATACCTTTTCATATACGTAATTTGCAATAACCAAATCCGTAGCCGTAGTACCTGTTTGTTCGAACTGAGCCTTCTGTTCGCGTAAATACGGCATGATAGTATCCATTGCCTGCTTATCCAGCCAGTCATCAGAATCTACCACTTTGTAGTAAAGTCCTTCAGCAGCTGCAAGGCCTGCATTAACCCCTGATCCATGGCCGCCGTTTTCCTTATGAATAGCACGAACAATACCAGGATGTTCTTCGACTAACCTATCGCATATTGCAGGAGTGTCATCCTTCGTGGAGCCATCGTCGACCAGAATGATTTCGATATCATCACCGCAAGGAAGCAGTGATTCAACGCATTTCTCCATGTAGTCTGCCGAGTTATAGCACGGCACTGCAAAGGAGATTGTTTTCATGAAGGATTCCACCTAACCTTTCCGTTCACGCCGTATGCGGTTTCCCTTAAAGGCACATTATACCCACGTAGTACCTTGAACGCTAAAATGATATCGAAAAGTAGCATTTATCGCGAAAGGATTGCCTATGGCTACGCTCATTGAGTCAATGATTGAACGTGCTAAGTCTGACAAAAAGACTATCGTTTTACCAGAAGGAAATGATGATCGTATTCTTGCAGCTGCAGAAACGGCACTTACAGACGGCATTGCAAATATCGTAATTCTTGGCGACGAAACCGAGATTCGTGGCAAAGACTATAAACTTGATGATGCAAAAATCATCAATCCTGCCACCTCCGAAAAGGTTGAAGAGTTTACTAATCTTTTGTACGAGCTTCGTAAAAAGAAAGGCATGACCGAAGAAGAAGCCCATGAATTAGTAACTACTGATCCTATTTATTTTGCCGTCATGATGCTCAAGACTGGCATGTGTGATGGCCTTGTTGGTGGCGCTGGATGCGCAACGGTAAAAATTCTTTCCCCCGCCCTGAAGGTTTTAAAAACTGCTCCTGGCGCACCTATGGTAAGTTCACTGTTCCTGATGGATGTTCCTAACTGTGACTTGGGAGAAAATGGCATTTTCGCTTTCGCAGACTGCGCATTAGAGGTTCAGCCTACCGCAGAAAAACTTGCCCATATTGCAAACCTAACCAATGACTCTTTCAAGCGTTTGCTTGGTAAAGAAGCTCGCATCGCTCTTCTTTCTCACTCCTCTTATGGCAGCGCTAAAAACGATGACGCTACCAAGGTAGTTGAAGCGATGAACTACATTAAGGAAAACTATCCTGACTTGAATGCTGACGGTGAACTTCAGCTTGATGCCGCTATTGTTCCAGAAGTTGGTCAATCAAAAGCTCCAGGCTCCCCAGTTGCTGGCAAAGCTAATGTTTTAATTTTCCCTGATTTGGATGCTGCAAACATTGGTTACAAGCTGGTACAGCGCCTTGGCAACGCTCAGGCATATGGTCCAATCCTTCAAGGTATCGCAGCTCCCGTAAACGACCTTTCTCGTGGCTGCACTGCTGAAGATGTTGTGGGCGTAATTGCTATCACCTGCGTTCAGGCACAGACGTTGTAAAGGATTAAACCTGTTTAAGTTCTAATCCCGCATTTCTCCCGCAACGCCACTTTTAGGCCATTAAATCAAAAAGCGTGTCTTTCTTAATAATGAAAGACACGCTTTTCTGTTTTCGTAAACAATAAATAAGAATACAGAATTACCCTTGGTGAAACCTTAGGTTAGTCTTCCTTAGGAACAGGAACAATCTGAGTTTTTGCACGAACAATATCGTACGTATCGCGAGCGATCATGTATTCCTCGTCAGTAGGAATTACAATTACAGGAACTTCAGACTTGTCCGAAGAAATGATACGCTCAAATCCGCGCTGTTTATTCTTGGCAGGATCTAAAATGATTCCCAAAGGCTGCAAACCAGAGAAAATCATACGGCGCATCTTATCGCAGTTTTCACCAACACCAGCGGTTAAAACAATTGCATCCGCCCCACCCAACATAAAGAAATACTGACCGATGAATTTCTTCACACGGGAAGAATACATCTCATAGGCAAGCATAGCGCGTTCATCGCCTGCTTCAGAGGCTTCCCGCACACTGCGAAGGTCGTTGCTAATTCCAGAAATACCCAACAAACCCGACTTCTTATTCATGATGTCATTCATTTCACCAGGAGTAAGTTCAAGTTTGTCCATTAAGTAAGTAACAATAGCAGGGTCAATCGATCCGCAACGAGTGCCCATCATAAGACCGTCCAAAGGCGTAAAGCCCATAGAGGTATCAATAGGGCTGCCATGATCGATTGCAGAAATAGAGCAGCCATTGCCTAAATGGCAGGTAATTAAACGTAAGTCAGTCAGTGGCTCTCCCAAAATGTCTGCGGCACGCTCTGCAATATAGCGATGCGACGTACCGTGAGCACCATATTTACGCACGCTGTACTTTTCATAGTACTCGTAAGGAAGCGGATACATGTATGCCGAAGGTGGCAAGGTTTGGAAGAAGGAAGTGTCGAATACCGCCACCATTGGAGTATCGGGCATAAGCTTGCGGCAAGCAAAAATACCCGCAAGTGCCGCCTTGTTATGCAGCGGAGCAAGTTCTGCCAACTCATCAATTTTAGAAATAACATCTTCATCAATAAGCGCAGACTTCTGGAAGTATTCGCCGCCATGAACTACTCGATGACCAACTGCAGCAATCTCACTCATATCATGAATTACCGCATTAGGACCCTTGGTAAGAACATCTAACACAACCTGAACTGCAGCCGTGTGATCTGGCAGAGGAAGTTCATAAACATACTCGTTTTCATCAATGCCGTGTTTGTGTGAAGATTCCTCACTACCAACACGCTCACATAAGCCTTTTGCTACTACCTTGTGAGTGGTTACATTTACCAATTGGTACTTTAAAGATGAAGACCCAGCATTTATAACAAGGATGTTCAAATTAATCCCTCCCACTAAATTATCGTTACTCTATTGTACGAAATAACCATGCCTGTCCATTGATTGGACAGGCATTTTTCCGGTAGCTGGCGAACGGCTGACTAGGCGCGTTCAATGGATAGAAATACGGGATAAACGGTTTCGAAATGCGAAGATATTGCGAAGACAACTTTCAAAACGCAAGTAATATAACAATTACGCCTTAGACAACGTCGAATCAGTGACCGAATCGTCAACCGACATATCAAGTTCGCCCATCAACACATCTACCTTTTGCTGAGCAGAAGTAAGGCTTTCTTTTAAGAAACGAAGCAAAGCAATGCCACGTTCATACTTCACTAAGCTATCCTCAAGTTCTAGCGTATTGCTCTCAAGCGCTTCAACAATCCCGTTGAGTTCAGTCATAGCTTCACGAAACGTTAACCCCTCAACAGAACTTACCGATTGTTCGCTCGTATTTTGTAGTGTTTCTTCACTCATATATTTCCTCCAAGCCAAATATCTACCTAGTTAGGTATGGTAACGACTTCGTTTAATTCCGCTATTCCTTCATCTTCAACTCGACACGCTAACGTACCGTCTAGAAGTTGAACAGAAATTTTATCCTGCGGTTTAACCTGCGAAACGCTTCTAATAACATCTCCCTGATCATCACGGGCAATCGACCAACCTCGTTCTAGTATTTTCAAAGGAGAAAGGTCGTGCAAACGAGAAGTAATCACAGCCGCCTGAGACTGAAATGGAATCACAAGAGACTTTCCAATACGCTCGAGCGATGCGCTAGCAACAGCAACTGAATGAGTCTTTTCTTGAGTAAAGGATTTTCCTAAGCGCTCCATAGTTTCTTGGAGCATATCGACACTTTGCATTTCTGCTGAATAAAGTGTGGAAGGATCCTTAAACAAAGGACGAGAAGCTATACCATCCAAATACAGCGCAGAGCGATGAAGCCGATGAGAAAGCGCACCCGCCAAACGAGAAGATTGATTTCGCAGACTCTCCAGCAATTCATCCATCTGAGGACTTACTGCTTCTGCAGCGCCCGTCGGAGTTGAAGCACGAAAGTCTGCCACCATATCGGCAATTGAAGTATCAGGTTCATGTCCAATACCAGTTACCACTGGTTTCACACACGATGCTATTGCGCGCGCCAATCCTTCATCATTAAAGGGCATAAGGTCTTCGAAAGACCCACCACCACGAACAAGCAAAATAACTTCAGCTTCCGTTGAAGCGACCGCATTAAGTGCTGCCGATAAATCTTGCGCTGCATGAGAACCCTCTACCGGCACACCAGCAAATACAATACGCGCTAAGGGATAACGCCTGCGCAAGGTGCGCAAAACGTCATGCACGGCAGCGCCTCGAGGAGAAGTCACCAAACCAATAGTTTGAGGAAGAGCAGGCAAAGGACGCTTTAAGGAGGCATCCATCAAGCCTTCCTTCTTTAATTTTTCTGCAAGCTGAGCAACACGTGCACGCAGATCGCCTTCGCCTGCTAACACCAAATGGGAAACATCAAAGTTCATGCGTCCCTTTGGGGCAAAAATAGTAAATTTACCCGTAACTTGAACTTTAGACCCAATACGAATATCTACACCACTAGCTTGGAAACGATTTTTCCACATCAAACATGGCAGAGATGCGTCTTCGTCTTTGATAGTGAAATAAACCGCCTTATATCCAGATTTGTTATTTAGTTCGCTAACTTCACCTTCAATACAAAACGTGTGTTCTTGTAATAAAGATTTGGTTAAACGAATAGCCGCAGAAACTGATAATGCCCGCTTCTTTTGTGAAGCGGGCGTAGTGAAATCCATGAGTTACTCCTCGCGCGAACCAAGCAGATACAGTAGCTGAAGCACCGATACCAAAGCAGCGGCAACATAGGTTAGAGCGCAGGCACGAAGCACGCTCCATGCTCCAGCTCGTTCTCCACCAGGTAAACCCGTAGTTTCCATATACGTCATGGCGCGATGGCTGGCATTAAATTCAACAGGTAGCGTTACCAATTGGAACAATACCGCAAACGCGTAGAAAATAATTGCCAGATCAACCAAACCAGCAATGTTTAAGAAGATACCTATCAAAAGCAAGAACATCCAGGTGTTAGAAGCAAAATTAACAACAGGAACCATAGCACCACGAATCTTGATAGGCACATACCCTTGCGCATACTGACAAGCATGACCTACTTCGTGACAAGCAGTAGCTGTTGCAGTAATTGAAGTACCGTTGAACGATTGCGGATCAAGGGTAATGGAATTGTCTTTTGGATTAAAGAAGTTTTCTCCGTGCCTGCCCATTCGAACAGGCACATCGTAGATACCGTAGTACTGAAGCATACCTACAGCAACCTGGTAGCCCGTCATACCATTAGAAATTGGCACATAGGAATACTTTTTAATTTGGCGATTTACATACGCTTGAGCACCAAAACCGATGGCGAGCGTAACAACAATTAACAAAAGATATGTCATGAAATCTCCTAGAAAACCTTTAGTAAACTTCTCTATTTACTTGTTTGATAGTTTACCTAATAGCTTGCTTATTACTTATTCACTTATAGCTTACTTGGTGTGGTTGAATTTTTTATTCAGAGCGAATAATTTTCAAATTTCCGTCAACGAGTTGTAGTAAAAACTTTCCTTCCAGAAAATCTGAGAGCTCTTTACCCACAACACGATAGCGCCATCCTTTTAACAGATCACAATCCTCATCATGACCACGAGCAAGCTTCATTAATTCAGCATGAGGCGCTAATGTTTGTGGGGCAATTTTGTTTTCGCGCGCACGTAAGCGAACAATAGCGTTCATAAGATCTACGGCAATATCTACATTAGCTTCGCTACGCTGACTAACTTTAGTTTGCGGAAGATCCTCTTCAGGACAGTTAAGACCTGACTGAATAAGCTTCAAAACATGACGGGCATCGCCTGCTTTTAAAGAATCACGCAAACCACGAACCATATACAGCTCATCAAGAGAGCGTGGTTCGCGACGGCATGCTTCAACAATTTGTTCGTCTGAGACAACCCACTTACGAGGAATATTCAGTTTTTGCGCCCGCAATTCACGCCAAGCAGCGAACTCGCGCGCAGCTGCCATCTGTCGAGGAGAAAGCTGATTAACTCGCTTTAATTTCCTATAACGGCTACGGGGATCAACTTCGTATTTACGAGGATTAGAAATTTCTGCGAAAGCGTCATCAAGCCACGACATACGTCCCTTTTCAGTGAGCTGGTTTACCATGTCGTTATAAATACGCGGCAAATACGTAACATCGTCAGCTGCATATTCAACCTGAGAAGGGCTTAAAGGCCTTCGTGACCAATCCGTAAAAGAATCCTTCTTGGGAAGGGTTACTTGACAAAACGATTGAACCAAAGCCGCATACGAAGCTTGTTGTGATTTACCCAATAAAGCCGCTGCCACCTGGGTGTCAAAGACAGGAGTAGGCACTACCCCTGTCTCGTGATACAAGATCTCAATATCTTGCGATGATGCGTGAAAGATTTTCACGATATTTTTATTCATAAGAACTGGAGCCATTACCGTTAAATCCTCAATAGTAAAAGGATCAATAATGGCGCTAGCGCCTTCAATGGCCACCTGAATCAAACAAAGTTTCGCGTAATACGTTTTCTCACGCAAAAATTCAGTATCAATAGCCATATAGGGACTTTTTTCGCATAATGCTAAAAAATCTTTTAATTGTGCGTCGTTTTCGACGAGCATTCATACACCCCTTATTTGGGATCAAACTAATCGTGCATTTATAAAGGTGCGCATAAGTTTGCGCAGATATATCGTATCTCACGATATAGTATGTATAGCATAGTAACAAGAAGGGGTTAGCTTGAAAGTACTTGTCATACATAACTTACGTTCTGGTCTTCGTAATGGAGCAATCTATGATTTTGTCCGAATGTATGCCGAAGACGGAGATTCTTTTACCATTCGAACCTTTGGTGAAACTACACCTCTTGCTTCCTTATTGACCGACGCAGCTGATTATGACTTTGTGGTGGCAAGCGGCGGAGACGGAACTATTTCCTCGGTTGCCTATGAACTTCGTTACACTGACGTACCAATTCTACCCTTCCCTTCTGGTACTGCTAATTTGCTTGCGATGAATCTATTCGAACCAAACGAGCCTCATGCCCTTTGTAAAGTTACCGATGAAGCACTAACCCTTAACTTTGACTTAGGCGAACTTGAAACTGCAAGCGGGGAAAAACGTGGCTTTTCTATGATGGCAGGATGCGGATACGATGAACTTATTATGCGTACTGCCACCCAGCACAAACGTCTATTGGGCGATGTAGCGTATTTTGAAGCAGCGTTCCAAAACCCCACGCCTCAAGTTTCTGAATTTACCTTAACTATCGACGGAGAAACCATTACCTCAAGCGGCATTGGTGTTGTTGTTGCTAACTTTTCCAAGATGCAATTTGAAGTTATGGTCTCAGATGAAAATTTACCTCGCGATGGCATGCTTGACGTTGTTGTGCTGAAAACGGAAAACGCATTTCAGCTACTTCCTATTGTTATGGCAAAAGTCTTTGATCACTCTGGAGTACTTGCTAAAAAAGTGGGTGGTCTTGAACTGTATCGCGGCAAGGAAATTCGTATCGAAGCCAATCCCAATATGCAGGTTCAATATGATGGTGAGCCTACCGAACTGCAAACTCCCCTTACCATTCGTTGTTTGCCTCAAGCAACTCGCTTTATCGTATCTCAGGAATGTTTAAAGCATTTCAGCCCAGAGGATGAACAGCTCAACTAAACAACTTCAAGGATTGGTAATTCGAAGTTCGCTATTTCGAATTATTCGCCTCATAGCTAAGACGAAACGCTTCTCTTATTCCACACCTAGACCCCGTGTCCTACACACGAATTTTGTCGTACATTTACGGGTTCTGCTGTGTTATTACTTTTTCTGATTTACAGCTTCTGATTGATCGACTTGACCATCTGCGAGCGCTTTCGCATTTTGTGCAGCAAGTTCAGCATCAAGAATAGCCTGAGCAAGCTCAAGGGTGTCCGTACGCTGGGGATCGAAGCCTTTAGCACGCATCATTTCCAAATTCTTCTTGGCAGTCCATTCGCGGAAATTCTTGGTATAACGCATCTGAATGAGCTCCAGAACAATTGCGAACACCATTGCGAAGTAGACCATGAGCTTTTCGCCATGCATGCCTAATACTTCAATACCAGAATTAATATGAACACTATCCAAAACAAGCAAAACACCGATGGTGACAATGAACACCAACGCCAAGATCTTCATTTCGGTGTGAGCATTAATAAAGTCGGAAATGCTGTCGATAAAAATAATCATGATGAAAATAGCAACCATTACTGCAATGATCATGATAATAAGATGCTCAGCCAAACCAACAGCGGTAATAACGGAGTCGATAGAGAATACCAAGTCCATAACCATGATAGTGGCAACTGCAGCAGGAAGCGTTAAACCACGACGCGTTTGATTTGAATCGCCCTGATCTTCCTTTTCTTCTGCAAGGCCCAAAACATCTCGAACCTCAACGATACCCTTATAGATAAGGTAGATACCGCCGCAGAGTAGGACTAAATCTCGAATTGAAAAGCCTAGTTCGCGATCGCCAATATAAACACCAGGGATCGTAAAAAGTGGATCAGTCATATGAACCAGGAAAGAAGCAAAGCTTAAAAAGAGGATACGCATTACCAACGCGCCGAGCAAACCCAAGCGACGACCGATGTGCTGTTTTTCAGCGGGAAGACGATCGGTGGTAATAGAAATAAAGACTAGATTATCGACACCCAATACAATTTCCAAAAAGAGAAGCGTTAGTAAACTAATCCACGCTTCTGGTGTAGCGAATATCGAAAGATCCATTGAAAGTATCCCTTTCTTCTTTCTAGTCCTAAACCACACTATTGGCTTAAGACTCCAATTCACAAAAAAGACTCACGGCAAAAGAGGTATATAACCCCTTCCACCGTGAGTCTCGTCGATTAAGACACGCCAGGCTTTTTTTAGGCCATGATGTTGACGCATCACATGTTATTTAATGTCAACTACTCCCTCACCGAGTGCAAACATAATACCATGAACAAAGCTTATGCAATCTCATAAGTTTGACGATTATCAATTCCCCACATAGTTGTTGTGCGAGGAGTGATGCTAACTTGCGAGTCAGCTTGCTCGTCTAAAAGAACAACATCCATAGTATAGGTACCAAAGTTCATACCATTAAAGGTGGTACGCTGGCCAACAACAATTTGGTTTTCCTTAATAGGCTCAGGATCGTTTGAAGGGTCCGCATCTGCCAACAGCGCAACCACATCGCCCTCATACAGCAAAACTTTGCAATCCTGAAATTGGCCACTCGTAGATACAACTGAAACATTCAGATAACCCGCAATTGAAGGCGCAATTAAAATAACGCATGCGGCAATACCTACAATAATGCCAATAATCTGCTTAAGGCGCTTTTTAGGAGATTTTGGAGCCTTTTCAGTTTTATCAGATTCTTCGGTTTTCTCAGATTTTTCAGTTTGCTCAAGTTTATCGGTTTTATCAGGTTCATCCGTTTTTATTTCCTGAACCTGCTCTGAAGCATCAAGCGGAGTTTGTTCTTTATCGGACACAGCAATCCCCTTCTTTTTGTGTGCAATGGAGCATATTGTAACAAAGAAGACTATATAAATTTCAAACGGAGCAAAATTCCCCCTTGCGCAAATTACTCAAACCGATATAATACTTTCTTGCGCGCGGACGTGGCTCAGCTGGTAGAGCATCACCTTGCCAAGGTGAGGGTCGCGGGTTCGAACCCCGTCGTCCGCTCCATTGATTAGTCAAGCCGACTGGATATTACATTCGGTCGGCTTTTTTAATCGGCGACGTGGCCAAGTGGTAAGGCAGAGGCCTGCAAAGCCTTTACCCCCGGTTCGAATCCGGGCG
>OLQE01001174.1_pt1 | contig 15495 bp, 14 predicted proteins | sample 1643161 | NCBI WGS metagenome assembly OLQE01 (sample SAMEA3136650, study PRJEB25190) | human gut metagenome | reverse complement strand
ATAGACTACAGGTAAGGATTGTGAAGGCTGTACAGAAAGACAAATGGAGACTGGTTAAACGTCTCCAAAAGCTGATTACAAATTCTTTTTATGCAAAAGCGATTGCTGTAAAACGAGTGATAACAAACAAAGGAAAACACACACCGGGAATAGATAAAGTGGTATGGGAGACCGATGAAGATAAAAGCAAAGCGATAGAGAAGCTGGACACTTCGAAATATCATGCACAACCGCTAAGAAGAGTCTACATTGAAAAATACGGAAAAAAAGAAAAACGTCCGCTTGGAATTCCAACGATGCAGGACCGGGCTATGCAGGGGCTGATGTTGCTTGCACTTGAGCCGGTCGCAGAGACAACAGCGGATAGAGTATCCTTTGGCTTTCGGAGAAATCGGAGTGCGCAAGACGCCATGGAATACATTTTTAAGCTACTGGCAAGGAAAACATCACCGCAGTGGATTCTGGAAGGAGATATAAAAGGGTGTTTTGACCATATCAGTCATGAATGGATGTTAGGAAATATACCTACAGACAAAAGAATCATGAGGCAGTTCCTAAAATGCGGATATGTTGATAGAAGGACGTTGTTCCCGACAGAGGAAGGTAGCCCACAGGGTGGCCTCATCAGTCCAACTTATGCAAATCTGACATTGGACGGAATGGAGGAACTTCTTCTCAAGAAATACAGTGCAAGCAGCACTGGATATACACATCCGAATTACAATAAGGAAAAAGTGCATCTATGCCGGTATGCGGACGACTTTATCGTGACGGCTGAGAACAGAGAAACACTCTTAGAAATACAGCAGACGATTGAAAAATTCATGGAAGAAAGAGGGTTGAAACTATCGGACGAAAAGACTGTCATTACAAACATTAATGACGGGTTTGACTTTCTGGGATGGAACTTTAGAAAATTTAAAGGGAAATTACTAATCCAGCCATCAAGGAAATCAAAACAGAAAGTTACAAAAAGTCTTAGCAGAACGATCAAATACTACCATGAAGCCAATCAGGAATTATTGATAATAAAGCTCAATCAGATAACAAGAGGATGGGCGGAGTATCATCATTGTGCTTGCGCAAAGAAAACCTATGCACTCATTGACCACAGGCTGTGGGAAATGTTGTGGAAATGGGCAAAGAGAAGGCATCCCCGAAAGGGAAAGAAATGGATTAAGAACAGATACTGGCATCCCAAGGGAAATCGGGAGTGGTCATTCAGGACGGATAAAGCAATCCTATACCAGATGATGGACATGCCGATAGTCAGAATCCGGTCACTAGACTTAAAAAAGAACCCATTTCTTGACGGTGAATACTTTGAGCATAGAAGAAAACAACACAAAAAGGATAAAGAAACAGCTTATCTCTCAAGTACAGCTGCGCTTAGTGGATACTATGCGTTATAGATGCGTGAGCGGAATGCGGTGAAAGCCGCACGTTCCGTTCTTAGGGGAGGAATGGGTAGTAATGCCTATTCCTTACCCGACTTTTTGCACCAAAATATCGCCGTCAGGTAATCTACAAAGATATAAAAGCGGATGTGGGGCAAATATTAGGAACATTATGCAGAAGAAAAGGGATAGAAATTATCGAGGCAGAATGTTGCAGTGATCATATCCATATGCTGATAAAAATTCCACCGAAATATTCCGTGTCAGAAATAGTGGGATATTTGAAAGGGAAAAGCTCGCTTATGATATTTGAAAAGCATGCGAATTTAAAGTACAAGTATGGGAACAGACATTTCTGGTGCCGAGGATATTATGTAGATACGGCAGGCAAGAACACAGCTGCGATTAAAGCGTATATTCAGAATCAACTGAAAGAAGATTTAGAATATGACCAGATGTCATTAGTAGAGTATATCGACCCGTTTACGGGTGAGCCGGTGAAGAAAAACAAGAAATAAACCACTTGGAGTGGTAGTAGGAAATCAAAGCAAACCAGCAAGCCCCCTTAGGGGCTAAGCCGGAGTAAGGAAGCGCTGAGTAAGCCCCTTTAGGGGCGGCTGTGGATGTGGTGCAGTTGGCAGACCTTCAGTGCGCCTTCCGGGCGCAAGCAGGTAATAGCCCCTTATAGGGGCAGAACAAGCCACCGGCTAAGCCGGTGGTCCTGACTTTTGCCCGGAAGTGTCAAAAATCGTCTTTTGGGGGGATTGAGAAATGCTGATCCGGCGTTCCCTTGATCATTTAAGATTCGGATTTCTATACATCAGATTATGAATAAGATATAATAGGGAAAAGAAGTGAAAGTCTGAAAGGAAATTCATAAAATGAAAGATGAGGAAAATTTATCAGATAGCGGAAAAACCAGAACCGGAAGAAAAGCAGTGGAAAGACGGACAGAGTTGGGAATGATCAGAGTAGATTCGGAGTATCCGTATCCATGTGTGCCGCCTCCGGGAATCAGGGAAGAAAAAGACGGCAGACTTGTAATTATCACTGCTTCTCATATGTTCCGGATCAGAAACGGGGAAACGGAAATTTCACCTGTTCTTTATCAAAGCTGCATGCATCCGGAAAAAATTCATATTAATCCGGTACAGATCAGAATAGACAGAGGGGAAATTTGTTTTCAGGTGAGAAATCAGTAGTGGATCATTCACGAATCAGAAGCGGCTTCTGTGGAAATTCTGCCATGGGAAGCAAAGATCAAAAAGAAAAGCTGTATTCCGTGTACGAACTGCGGGAGATGCAGCTGGTAAGCAAGAAGATATTGTATAATTATTTATGATAAATATGAAAAAGAACCGAGGGAAAATAGAATTGAACAGACAATGGATAAACAGAATCATAATCTATTTGCTGGGGCTGCTGATCCTTGCTTTCGGAATTTCCATGAATACCAAAGCAGGTCTTGGCGTATCCGCAATTATTTCCGTATCTTATAGTATATCACTGGTAATGGGATTTAATTTTGGAAATACAACTCTGGGATTATATACTTTTTTTGTTGTACTTGAAATTATACTTCATTTTATCAGAATCAAAAGATATACGGGAGAAAAAAACAATGCAATTGCTCACCTCAGGAGCAAAGATTTCAAACTTGTTTTTCTTATGGATATTCTTCAGGTCCCTCTCAGTATTGTGTTTACCCGCTTTCTGAATGTATTTTCCGCTGTACTTCCGGATTATTCAAAGTTCGGGGAACCGGGCGGTGTGCGGCTGGCGGTCCAGTTTGCAGCATTGTTTATTGCCATTGTCTGTACCGGAGTGGGGGCAGCAATGTCGCTGAGTATGCGGATTATCCCAAATCCGGGCGATGGTATTGTACAGGCAATCGCGGATTGCGCACAGAAGAAAGTTGGATTTACGAAAAACTGTGTTGATCTGGTAAACATTATTATCAGTACAACGATCGGGCTTGTGTGCGTAGGCCATCTGGCCGGAGTCGGCATCGGAACAGTGTGCGCGGTGATCGGAGTTGGAAGGGTGATCAGCATATTCAATCATTTCTTTTTCGAAAGAATGGTTAAAAGTGCAGGTCTGGAGTAAACCTGATGAAGTAAGAGAATTATATCGTATCCATACAGTAAAAGAAACACCATTGAAATCAATACCTTCTGTGGGTGGATTCCAATGGTGTTTTTATAGTATGATATCAGAAATCGCGTGATATTGCGGGATTCGCTGTCTGTGGGGTGTACGTTTTTTGCGGAAAGTATAAGATATGTCTGGAAAGGAGTTGAAGATATGGACAGTAAGAAGATCGGGGCGTTTATCGCCGTCAATCGCAGGAAGAAAGGACTGACCCAGGAACAGCTGGGGGAGAGGCTTGGAGTCACCAATAAGACCATATCGCGCTGGGAGAATGGAAACTATATGCCGGACTTGTCGATGCTGGAGCCGCTGAGTAAGGAACTGGGAATCACGCTGAATGAGCTTCTGGCGGGAGAAGAGATCAGAGAGGAAGAGAGCGCCGCCTGCGCAGAGAAGAATTTGATCAGCGCGATTGACTACAGTGTAAAGAAGATCAAAAATGAACATAAGAAGATTTCTGTCTGTATCATGATAGCAGGAATCCTGATCTGTATATTCTCATTTTCCATATTCGAACCGGAAAGCAGTTGGGGAGAGATCTGTTCCATACTGGGATGTCTGCTGGCAGCTGCCGGGATCTTCCGGGAATTAAGAGCCATGTCCCTGCTGAAGAGAATACTGGTCTGTGTCGGTGCATTTTTGCTGCTGATCGGGATCTTTATGGCGGCTGACTTTGTGGGCGTATCAGAATATAAACGCCCGCCCGTTTACCGGTATTCAACCACAACCTATTTTACCGAAGGGAAGATCATAGAATACCGCAACCTGTTTTATCACGTGTTTCAGATTAATGCAGATACGCCGAATGAGTATTTTATTGTTGATACAAAAAAGGAGTATGACGTGGATACACTTCCGGTCAGCCCCTTTAACCGGGATAAAAGCGGGATCCGACAGATTATCCGGTATCAGAGCAATTACATTGGAGACAACAGCAATACCGGGAATCTGTTCAACGCACTGCCCCTGTCAGAGCATGGATATGTATTTGAGATTGATTCGGAGAACTGCGGCGTAACGATCGATTATCATATGACCGACTGGTATGGAAATGAAGATCTCTATACGGAAAAAGGGCTGATTTACAATTCGGTCTCCGCATTTGCCCTGATCAGGAATCTGGAATATATACGGTATAACTTCAGCGGTAGCAGTTATGTGATTACCAGAGAGAAAGTGGAGCAGAATTATCCGGAGTACCGGCAGGTGGTCGACGGGCAGGGAATTGATAAAGAAGCGTTTGACCAATATGTGGAAAGCAAGATGAACGAGGATGAATTCGTGACAGCAGTGTTTGCACTGTTCGAAAAACAGGAATAAAATTTTAAAACCTTATTTTATGGTGTGCTACCCGTCAAGTAGACAATTAAAAAACAAAATTTATTTCCTGCCCGGTGCTACGCCGGGCAGTTTTTATGCTGCTTCAAACAATTGTTTTTCATAGTATTCCTGCGGAGTTAAAATACAAAGATTTCTCTTCACTCGTCTGTTGGAGGTGCGGACAAAAACCTGGACTTCCATAGGGCTCCCAAAGGAGCCTTTTTATGTATTCTAAACAACAAAAAGAAACTGCATTAAAATTATTCAAAGAAACGCAATCCGTATCAGAAACTGTGCGAATTTTAGGTTATCCTACAAGGAAGAATTTATATAATTGGATATATGAAGAAAAAAGTCCTCCATCGAAAAGAAAGGAATATCCAATCGTCGATAATTCTTCAAACACCCTCGGAATCCTTCCATGGGGCCATTATCTATGCATCTGCCAACTCTTGACGTGCTTTGGGTCATTCCGGCATCTAGGATCTTCTGGCGAAAAGTTTTTGAAGTATACCGATGTCTTCTGTCTGAATGAAAAAGAGGTGTAACTCCTTAATTTGCAGCCAGTGCCTTGTCAAAAGTATTAAATATCAGCGGATTATCATTATGATCGCTATATTCATATGCCATAGGGCACTTTCCGCATAAATCCAGTATAACACTTCAGTAAATTTTGCCCCCCTTTTCATCCTCACCAGTTCCATATTTAAATTTACTTACATCTGTAAGCCATTTCTCATTAGGCGTGTCTGATTTAAAATTCCGATTTAATACATTCTCAGCAATGTAAGCAGGATCTGAAGCTGGTTTCGTACAGCAATTATATTTGTGTTTGATATAAAAGTGAATCTTTCTCTTACGGCATATCCGTAGCCCCCTTTTATCATTGAAAGTTATATTATAATCATGCTCCATCGGATCTCGTATGCGCCTATATCCCATATCCGGATGTTCTCCATGAATTTTAAGTGCCGTATTTGCAATTTGTTCATTTAATTCATCATGTTCACTGTTACTATGATTTTTCCACTTGTAGTAAGTTGCTCGGTTGATCTTGAGAATTTCGCACATAATACGAATGGAATACTCAGGATGTTCTGTGGAAAGTTCTTTTATTGCAATATATGAATGAAGATGTCTTGTTCTGCCCAGTGTCACCTCCTCTCGATTTCTTCGAGTTTTTTTAACAGATCAATCTCCATTTGCTGCCTTTTCTGTTCTGCTTTCAATAGTCTGTTCTCGGCTTTGAGCCTTTCTAACTCATTCATGTCATCAACTGGTTTATTATGTCCACGTCCGTTTTTCAGCCCATCAATCCCTTTTTTAATATATTTATTTACCCATGAATTAACCTGTCCATATGAGCAATTAAATTCTTTTGCGGTTCCTGAATAATCATTAGAATGTGCGACACAATATTCGACGATTTCTATGCGCTCTTCAAAAGTCGTTTTTCTGGATTTAATATCTTTTTTTATGAGATAACCTCCAACTTTTCGTGAATCTGTTAATTCCTCATGACTATTATACTGTTTTACCCACTTCAGGACGGTACTTTCTGCATGAATCCCATATTTTACTGCAATAGATCCAAAAGAACCTCACCCGGACAAATAATCGGAAACAACCCTTTGTTTAAACTGCGCAGAATATCTGCATAAATTGCTATTATGATACTCAAGTGCTTCTTCCCCATGGACCAGGAAAGTAGCATTCCAGCGTTTTGCAGTGTCAAGTACAATGTCATATTTGTTGTCCAGTGAATAAAACGATGCTCCCTCTTGATGCTCTTTTAATGCTTTAAGCTTGAATGCTTTGTTATATTTTCTTTTAAACATAAATATGCTCCTTATATGGTAGTTTTGGATATTCCTATTGTCTACCATATGGGGAGCATATCATTTATAAGGCTTTTGCGGGTTCTGATTTTTTGTCTGGAGTGGCTCAAATTGTGATCTTTTGACAAAAATAGCGTTATTTATAGATAGTGGATGACCTCATTTGAATGTGTCCATTTATGTATGCGGTAATGGGCGGAATATTCGGATCTGTCAACTGATTTATTAGAAGTTTTGTAGCCAGAATACCCATTTCGCAACTGGGAGTCCTGACGGTAGTTAATGTGCTATTTATCGGATTTAAACACAATGTATCATCGAATCCGCAGATTAATAAATCTTGAGAAATATTGATTTTCATCTGTCTTAAAATGGTGATTATTTTTACGGCCAGAAGATCGTTGGCACAGAAAAAAAGTTCAGGAAGTTCCGGCATATTTCTGATGGCATCGGTCAGAAAACTAGTTTCATGAAAACAGGGGTCATCAGCAATTACACAAAATGAAGGGTTGTAAGCAATGTTATTATTTCTCAATGCATTCAGAAATCCTTCGTAACGTTCATGGAAACTGATACAGTGATATATATCGCCAATAAAACCTACACTTTTCAATGAGTATTGGGATAGAATGCTGTTGATCATACGAAATGTACTGTAACGACTTTCCATTAAAATAATATTTGCATTCAGTGGCTCATTTTCCGGCGCGTAATATGAGTCAAAAAATACAACAGGTTTTCCAAGGGAGCATACCATTTTGGAATATTTTCTATCAAATAATTCAATACAGAGTACGGCATCGGTTTTATCTAACCGAAAATTCTGTGGCAATCTTAAACTTTGTATATCGTCAGGATTAAGCATGTAGACTGTCAAAGAATATCCGTATTTACGCATTTCTTGTTCAAGACTGGCCATGATTGAAGTGGCAATATGAAACTGTTCCGGAATGTAATTTGCAAAAAGAGCAAATGAACCACCTTTAGAAACAATATTTTGGTTTTCCTCAATTTTGCCTAGATGAGCAAAGTGTTTATAATTTAGTTTTTTGGCCATTTGCAGCACATTGTTAACAGTTTTTTCCGGCATGTGTGGAGCACCGTTTAGGGCTTTTGATACTGTTGTGCGGGAAAGTCCTAAAGCATCGGCAATATCCTGAATAGTTGTACGGTCTTTTGCCATTTCAAAAAGATCTCCTTTCTTACCGACAGTTTATGGCATAAAAGCCTAATCATTTTTTGTTTCTTAATTATAAAATATATCAAAAGAAAAATCAATACACAAAATTGAACGTTTGTAAATCAAAATTGAACAAAAAGAAAAATAATTCGTTGTATATATTGTATGAAAATCGAAATAAAAACACTTAAATATTGACATTTAATAACAAGAATGATAAAAAATAATTAACAAACAACAACAAATATAGCTTTCCAGATGGAAATCAATATTTTTACATATGTTAAAATGTAAAAATGAAATCTGGAAATGTACAAAAGAATGGAGGATGAAACGTGAAGAAGTTAAAAAGAGTTGGAAGTTTTGGTTTAGCACTGGCAATGGTCACAGCGCTTTGTGTAGGCTGTTCCGGAGAAAAAGATGTATCATCAGACACTGAGAGTTCAGACAAAGGCGTAACGATATCTTTGTTAAATACCAAATCAGAACTGGTAGACCAGTTTGATGAGCTTGCAAAAAAATATAAAGAAGAAACAGGAGTTACAATTGATGTACAATTTACTAGTGATGTAGTGAGCACTCATCTGTCAGAAAAATATGCATCTGGAAATCCTTATACTATTATGTTGGTAGATCGTACAGATGTATACTCGTTTCAACAGTATCTGCTTGACTTAAGTGATCAGAAATGGATTGAAGACGGTGGAGCGGAGTATGGAGTTAACATCGATGGCAAAACATACAGTTTTCCGTTTTTGATTGAGGCGGTAGGACTGCTTTATAATGCTCAGGCGATTGAAGATATTACTGGAAAAGATTTTGCGTGGTCAGATTATAATACAGTTGATAAATTTCAGGCGCTTCTTGATGAGTTAGTTGCTGGTGGAATGAAATCTCCTGTAGCTGTAAATAAAGATGACTGGTCTCTGGCAAATCATTATTTTGGACAATTGTATAACCAGCAGGGAAATTCTGAAGAGGAATCACAGGCCTATGTAGATTCTCTTAAGAATGGAGAAGTAAAACTTGTAGATGATCAGAGATTTAATTCACTGTTGGATAGCTTTGATACTCTGTTGAAGTACAATATCAATAGTTCTGATCCTTTGTCAGCAGATTATGATATGAATAACGAATATTTTGCAAGTGGAGATGTGGCATTCTGGTTTAATGGAAGTTGGGTGACTGATGTATATAGTAGCACCGATAAAATAGGTATTATGCCAATGCCTCAAAGTGATACAGATGGTGAAGCAACTGATAGATTGGTAGCAGGAGCAAGTAAGACTTTTGTAATAGATAAAGAATATTCTACTAAAGAACAGCAAAAAGTTGCGGAAGATTTCTTAAACTGGTTGGTTTATGATGAAGCAGGTCAGAGTTTTATGGTAGATGATTGTGGTATAATTCCAGCGTTTTCAAACATTACGAAGGAAGTATCTACACCAATCAGTCTTTCTGTTCAGCAATTCATACAGGATGGAATGACAGAATATTGGTATCAGGCTATTCCGGGAGATCATGGAACAGAAGTAGGAGCATCTTTACAAAAGTATATGAGCGGAAGTATTGATAGAAACGGATTGGCATCTGAAGTTGAAACCTACTGGACCGGACAGAAATAATATAAAAAACCGGCAGAATTACTTTGCCGGTTTCTTCATTAAAAATACTTATAGTAAAGAAAATAACAACTGTTTTTTGAAATGAGGACAACAATGAAAAAGAAAAATACATTTCTATATAAATCTCTGGTTTTTATAGGATTTGCAGGTCCAGCGTCATTTTGTTTTGTAATGGTTATGATTATCCCGTTTATATATGGATTTTATCTGACACTGACAAGTTGGGATGGAATTGCATCGGTTAAAGAATTTGTCGGAATATTAAATTACAGAACGGTATTTCAAGATGAGCAATATTGGCATTCCATTCTTCTGACCATTGTCTATTCGTTGATTTCAGTAATTCTGGTAAATGTCTTGGCATTCGCTTTAGCATATTTGGTTACTAGCGGTGTAAAGGGACAGAACTTTTTCAGAGCGGGTTTTTTCACACCGAATCTGATTGGAGGCTTAGTACTCGGGTATATATGGCAGTTCATCTTTTCGCGGGCAATGGTTATGCTGGGAACACAGTTTGATATAGGGTTTTTATCAACATCATGGCTTTCAGATCCAAGGAAAGCAATAGCTGCGCTGATTATTGTTTCAGTATGGCAGTATTCTGGTTTTATGATGTTGATTTATATTGCGGGACTTATGAGTGTATCAAAAGATCTCAAAGAAGCCGGAGTAATTGACGGATGTAGCAAAGGACAAGTGCTTCGATATATAGTTATTCCGCAGATGAGATCTTCATTCGTTATCTGTTTGTTTTTATCCATAACAAGGTGCTTTATGACATATGATCTCAATCTTTCCCTGACAGAAGGTGGTCCGTTTGGAAGCACTCAGATGGCGGCTATGTATGTATATCATCAGGCTTTTGTATCTAAAGATTATGGTGTTGGGCAGGCAGAGGCTGTTATTTTATTTTTTATTTGTGCAGCTATATCAGTTACGCAGGTATATCTGGGCAGAAAAAATGAGGAGGATGCTTGATGAAAAAGAAAAGTGCAGGTTTGAATATAAGGTTTTTTGTATTGCTTTTCGTATTTATAATTTATGTTTTCCCGTTTATTATGGTACTCATAAATTCTCTCAAACAAAAGACAGATATTATACGTAATCCCTTGTCACTGCTGGGGGATCATGGAATTACTTTTTCTAATTTTGTCGAAGCTGCCGAAAAGATGAACTTTTTTCAGGCTCTTGGAAACTCTATTTTTATTACATTTATAAGCACGGCATTAATCGTTCTTTTTTCTTCAATGGCAGCTTATATTATATGCAGGAAACAGTGGAAAGCATGTAAGATTTTATTTGCTTTAATGATTCTGTCTCTGGCGATTCCTTTTCAGGTTTTGATGATACCGCTGGTATCTATTTATGGAGGAATATTCCATTTACTTAATCACAGATTTACGTTGATATTCATGCACATTGGTTTTTGTGTGAGTACCAGTACATTTCTTTTTTATGGATCAATTAAGTCTACAATTCCGCTTGAACTTGAAGAAGCGGCTAGTATTGATGGGTGTGGACAGTTTCAGATTTTCAGAACAATCGTATTTCCGTTGTTAAAACCTACAATTGCCACAACGATAATAATTAATGCGCTGAATATATGGAATGATTATCTTTTGCCGAGTCTGATTCTGGCAGATAATGATTTAAAAACATTGCCGGTTGCTACGAGAGTTTTCTATGGAGCGTTTTCTGCCGATTTAGGTCTTTTGATGGCGGCACTCGTATTACTTGTATTGCCTATTCTTATACTTTACCTTTTTTTACAGAAACATATTATAGAAGGCGTTGTAGCAGGAGCCGTAAAGGGGTAAGATATGTTGGATATAAAGGATAAAGTGGAATATTTTAATAATTTAAGACCTATTTTTCATTATTCATGCAGAAGAGGTTGGATGAATGATCCAAATGGACTCATTTTCTATAGAGGATATTACCATCTTTTTTATCAGCATTGTCCGGATCGGACAGTGCATGGGCCAATGCATTGGGGGCATGCGCGTTCAAGAGATCTGATACATTGGGAAGAACTTCCAATCGCGCTATTTCCGGATAAAAACGGAACTATTTTTTCTGGAAGTATTGTTTATGATGAGGAAAATTCAAGTGGATTTGGAAGTGATAAGTCAGATCCGTTAGTAGCAATTTTCACACATAACAAAGAGACACAGGGGATAACAAGGCAATATCAGAGTCTGGCATACAGCCTTGATAATGGAAATACATTTGAAAAATTTTCAGGTAATCCTGTTCTTGATATGAGAATGAAAGATTTTCGTGATCCAAAAGTAATAAGGTATAGGAATAAGTGGATTATGCTTACTGCTGCAGGACAGAGTATTTTAATATTCAGTTCTGATAATTTAAAAGATTGGAAAAAAGAAAGTTCTTTTTTTACGGGTGATCTAGAAAAAAATGAAATATGGGAATGTCCTGATCTGATTAGATTCAGCGATAAATATGGAAATGAGCGGTGGGTTCTTATTGTTAGTCAGAACACACTGGATTATAAAAAGACAGGGGTACGGTATTTTGTAGGTCGATTTAATGGAACGGATTTTTTTGATAACACCGGAAAAAGGACGCTTTGGTTGGATTTTGGAAGGGACGATTATGCAGCTGCGACTTTCGCCGAATTACAGGGGAAATATATTCAGCTTGGCTGGATGAACTGTTGGGCCTATGCGCAGATACTTCCTGAGAAAGGATTTCGGGGAAGTATGACTCTGCCAAAACAGTTAATTCTTGAAGAAGTAGAAAACTGTCCGATACTGATTCAGAAGCCTGCAGATGAGGTGATGAAAGAGATTGGGATTGTAGAACTTAACTCTGGGAAATGGAGTGGGGAAATCATGATCGGAGCGTTCCTTATCAATATGGAAAATGATAGGGGGAGGATTAATTTTACCAATGGGATGGAAAACATTTTAATCGGGATAGATTATACTAAAGGAGAGATTTCCGTAGACAGAAGTGGTTGCTCAAAACCCGAATGGGGGAATGAATTCGGAGAAGTAAGAAAAGCAAAATTTACGAGGCTTGATGACAGGCAGTTGCTTGTTGTTGTAGATACAACAAGTATAGAAATTTTTGCGGCAGGTGGCGAGATCTGCGGGACATTTTTGTATTTTGTTGAACGGCCTTTTTCTGAGATTGAAGTTGGAGGTATATAAAATGAAAGGAAATAATTTTATTTTTTATACACCGGAGAATCAATATCCGGGAATGCCTCATGGAGAAATGTGCGGAGATTTGATGCCATTTTACTGGGAGGGGAAATATATATTTTTCTTTTTGTATAAATATTGTATTTATGCGGTGGAAACAAGAGATTTTGTCCATTACGGCAATCTCCGTCTGGTCCTTCAGAATGGCAGTCCAGATGAGCAGGACTGGCATGCTGCAACAGGAAGTGTTTTTTATTATGATGATACTTTTTATTTTTATTACACCGGTTTTTGTGAAGGAAATAGAAGAGTTGAAGGAAAACACGAACAGGCGATATTAAGAGCTGTCAGTAAAGATTTGACCAGATGGGAAAAGGATAAAGACTTTATGTTTTTGCCCGATGAAGATAGGTTTGGATCTCTTCACTGGAGAGATCCTCAGCTAATCTGGGATGAAAAACATGAGAAAATACGTATGCTGGTAACGGCTACGGAAAAAGACGGTGCGTATCAAAGGGGCGGATGTACTGCTGTATATATATCTCAAGATGCACAGAACTGGGAGTTTGAAGATATTATATATTCGCCGGCAATATTTCCGACACACGAATGTCAGGATGCATTTCAAATGGGAGACAGGTGGTATTTGACCTTTTCAACATACAGTCGCTGGTGGGAGACAAGATATAGGATATCAGACAATTTTGCTGGACCGTGGCAAACGCCATGTTTAGATGATATGTTTGATGGCAGAGAATTTTATGCGGCTAAAACAGTAAGTGACGGAAAGAAAAGATATCTTGTAGGCTGGCAGGCGATCCGAAGAGACTGCAAGGACAGTAACCCGTTTGTATGGGGTGGAAATGCTATTGTATATGAGTTGATACAGAGAAAGGATAATACCCTTGGAGTTAAAATGCCGGATACAATAAGAAACGCATTTCATATTCCGCATAAAGTTGAGGTTTTCTCCATGCGTGGAGTGTGGTCAGGTAATGCAGAACATAATTTGCATGGAAAAAGTGATTACGGGTTCGGATGGGCTTGCATTGCAGATGTTAATAAAACTGTATTGTTTGAAGGAAGAGTAAAGTGGAAGGAAGGAACAAAGGCATTTGGGCTAATGATTCATACCAGTGGTCCTGAATTGGAAAAATGGTGTCAGTTCAGAATAGAACCGGAACGAGGGCGAATTGCTATGGAACGCTATAATCAGATTGATGGGGATCAGATGTATATAGATGAGAGGAGACTCCATTTTGATAAATGTGAGGCCAGGGTGCAGGTGGTTCTCAGCGGTAACATTATTCAAGCTTATGTGAACGATACGGCACTGACAACTCGCTGTTATGGCGTGACAGAAGGTGGCCTGGGAGTGTTTGTTGAATGTGGAGAGACAGATTGGAGTTCACTTGCTGTTATGGAGGGTGATGAAAATGATGAATTGGTTTGATATGGGTTCGGTTGCTGTAATATCACATACAAAGAGTAGAGCGGTGAATGCGGAGAATCCGACAGGGGAAAAAGGAAAAGGGGGAATGACTTCCAGTGTACTAGGACCATCTCGAAAAGGCTCACCTTGTATTGAAAAGATTGCACCGGGAGAAATAAAAGTTTTGGCAGATATAAAAGGGCCAGGTGTAATAAGACATATTTGGGCTACTGTAACTGATAAAATCAGTCCTGCCAATCGGTTCTTACTTAGAGATCTGGTTCTCAGAATATACTGGGATGGGGAAAAAACACCATCAGTAGAATGCCCTTTGGGGGACTTCTTCTGTTGCGGTTTTGGAACAACATATTTTGTTAATTCTATGCCTGTTGTTGTGTTGCCAAGAGGCGGGATGAACTGCTATTTTGTTATGCCTTTCAGAAATCAAGCCACAATTACTCTTGAAAATCAAAATACAGAAACCGTGCCATCTTTCTTTTATCAGATAGACTATAGTTTATCTGATGATATTCCGGAAAATACAGGATATTTTCATGCTCAGTGGCGGAGAAGCAAAATAACAGAATTAGCCAGAGATTATGTGATTTTGGATGATGTCAGAGGGAGCGGAAACTACATTGGAACATTTCTTGCTATTTCTACACTGGAGCGATACTGGTGGGGCGAAGGTGAAATGAAATTTTATCTGGATGGAGATGATCAGTATCCTACGATTTGCGGAACAGGGACAGAAGATTATTTTGGAGGCGCATGGAGTTTCGCGAGGTTTGAGGATGGGAAAATGAGCGAACAGACATATAATACACCGTTTCTGGGGTATCCGTTTTATTCTAAAGCGGACACCGGTATACAGAACAATTATCATAATGATGACTGTCCGCCTATGAGGGCGTTCTATCGTTTCCATTATCTCGATCCAATCCATTTTGAAACAGATATTAGAGTCACACTACAACAGATAGGTTCATGTCATGCTGGAATATTTGAAAGGCAGGATGATATAGCATCTGTTGCATACTGGTATCAGGTGGAACCCCATATGAAATTTCAAAAATTGGCAGCACCAAAGGATAGATGGCCCCGCTGATTTTAATCCAAATGTGTTATAAAGTTATAATCCAAATTTTCAGGACTTTCAAAAAAATTACTACTCACCTCTTGATAATGGAAGTCGATTTTTGTCCTGTCTTGTGTATCTCAGAAATGCCTATTTTACAGGCTTTCGGAGTGATCAGACATTTTGTCTGGTATCGTAGAATAGCGTCAAATGAATTGCAAATGGTGTAAATTTGGTGTAAAAAATCAAAGAAAAAAGGAGAGTGCTAATAAAATGAAACTGACTTATACAAATGTGAATGGAT
>OLQE01001170.1_pt1 | contig 15547 bp, 10 predicted proteins | sample 1643161 | NCBI WGS metagenome assembly OLQE01 (sample SAMEA3136650, study PRJEB25190) | human gut metagenome | reverse complement strand
CAGAAATCACCCATGGCTAATTCACGACCAATCGTCGCATTAAACGTAGGTTCCCAGAGAGTTTCAATGGGCGTCTTTTCCAAGACTTCCAAAGACGCCCTTATCCTGGACCGCTATGCTACGCGCCTCGTAGTGCTGGACCCGTCAGCAGAAGGTTTGCGCCTGACGAAAATAGGGGAAGCCATCGCCGACCTCGTCCAGGAACTCAACGTCAAAGGAAGCGTCGTCAACTATTCCGTTTCCGGACAATCCGTTTTCATCCGCTTCGTCAAGCTTCCGGCTCTGGACGATACCGATGTGGAACAGCTCATCCGCTTTGAAGCCCAGCAGCACGTCCCCTTCCCGCTGGACGAAGTCGTGTGGGACTACCATCTGCTTCCCGCCAAAGGTCTGGAACGGGAAGCCATCCTGGTTGCCATCAAGGCGGAAGACCTGGACTCCCTGAATGATGAAATCATCTCCCACGGCCTTTCCACCGGCAAAGTGGACTGCGCGCTTACCTCTCTGTACAATGCGTATGTGGACAGTTATCCGGATGAGAAAGAACCGGTCATGCTCATCGACATCGGCGCCAAATCCACGGATTTGATTTACAGCGAACAGGGACGTTTCTTCACCCGCAGCATTTCCGCGGGGGGAATCTTCGTAACCTCCGCTATCGCCCGTGAATTCAATATTCCCTTCCTGGAAGCGGAACGCTTGAAAACCACCAGCGGGCTCGTTTCCATGAGCAACGGGCAAACGGAAGGGCTGGATCCCGCCACGGCCAATCTGGCTACCGTCATCCGTACGGCCATGACCAGGCTTGCCTCAGAAATCCAGCGGACCACCAACCATTACCGCGCCCAGATGAGCGGAAGCGCTCCCGTCAAGGCATACCTGTGCGGCGGCGGAGCTTCCCTGCCCTATACCAAGGAATTCCTGGAAGATAAACTGGGCATTCCGATCTCCTTCTTCAACCCCATGCACAACGTGGGCGTGGGCTCCGGCGTGGACGTGAACACCATCTCCCGCGAAGCCTTCATCCTGGGCGGATTGATCGGCACCGCCATTCACTCCATCGGCAGGGCCTCCCTCAATATTGACCTGGAACCCACCGCAGTTGCCAAAAAGCCCGCCATCATCGCCGGGGCAGCCATTGCCGTTCTTGGTGCCGCAGCTTATGCCGTCACAGGATATATGGGCGAGAAAAAGGCGGAGGAAATCCTCGCCGGCGTCCAGCCCACCGTTACTTCCATCAAATCGGCACAATCCGCCCTGCGCCAGAAAGAACAGGAGCTGAAAAAACTGGACTCCACCCTGGCTTCCTACCAGCAGCTCACGCTTCAGCGCTACGGCTACGCGGATATCATCAGGCACCTGCTGGAACAGTCGGAACACAAGGATTATCCCTACTGGTTTACGGATTTTGAACCGCTGGCCCACTTCAATCCGGAGGATACCACCCAAATTACGGGATATTCCGTCATCAAGGATTCCTTCACATCGGACAAAAATACATCCCTGGTGGATGACATCAGGACGGAGGCCTCCGCCAACGCATCCAGCGAGGATGAAGCGGGCGTTTACAGCGTCAACGCCATCCGCCTGACCGGATTCGTCCGGCGCAGCCTGGGCGGCCAGAGAATCATCCAGGACCTCCAGGCAAAAATAGACGGGAACAAGGAATCCCTGTTCACTTTCAAGCCCGGAGACGTCAAACTGGAAGCCCGCCAGATCATGGAACTGGGAGCCAAAGACGCCAAGGTGGACGCGGCGGCAGGGGCCTTTGTACCCTTCAAGCTGGTGCTTCCGTTAAAAACGCCCATTCCCGTGAACTTTAACAAATAAGATTACCCAACCCGAACAAGACATATTTTATGAGCAATTGGATTACAGACAACAAGCCCGCCGCCATGGTCGCGGGCGTGGGGCTTCTCTTATTCCTGGGGTTATCCGCGACAGGGTACATCGTCAATTCCAAACGCAGTGAACTGGACAAAAAAATCAGCATCGCCGCCAAGGAAATCAAGTCCGCCAATGCTGCGGAAATCACTCCGAGCCGCTCATCCAACGAAGAGCTGGAAAAAGAACTGAACCGCTATGCCAAGGCCGTGGGCAGCCTGGAAACGGCCTACAAGCCCTTCCTTGCCTCCTCCGCGCTGGTCCCCACCACGCCCACGGCATTCCAGAATGAACTGAAAACATTCAGGGATTCCCTGATCTCCTCCTGCAAGAAAAAGAACATTCTCATAACGGACACATCCTCCTGGCTCGGCTTCCAGGTTTACAGCACCCAGGCTCCCTCTGTTCAGGCGGCCTCCACGCTGGGTTTTGAATTGAAAGCCATCAACAGCCTGGTCAACAAACTGGCGGAATGCGGCCTGTCCAAATTCATCAAAGTGTACCGCCCCCAGCTCCCCATTGAAACCCCGGCGAACAATCCGGAAGAATCGGACGAAGCCGACCAGGCTCCATGGACTCCCATGCCTCTGGAAATAGCCTTCCAGGGCGACCGGGAAAGTGTATTGAAAGCCATGAACGCCATAACCGGCATGCAGGACTATCTGTTCACGGTCAACTCCATCCGTATCCGCAACGAACGGATGATGCCCCCTCCCATCGCCAATCCGGCAGCCGCCAAGCCTGCCGCTGCCCAACCCGCCACGGGTGCGGCTTCCCTGACTCCGGCGGATGAGGCGGCCGCACCTGCAGCCCCGGCCATCCAACAAGTCATCAAGCCTTACATGGGCAAGGAGCAGGTCTTTGTCCAGGTCTCCCTGAATCTGGTCCACTTCAACCAGCCCAAAGCTCAGGAACCGTCTGAAGATTAACCAAGGCAACACCAACCGCAGCAAATACTTTCAACATGTCTGAAAAACAAAATTACGACAAAATCCTGTTGGCATCCGGAATCGTCCTGGGCCTGGGAGTGGCCGCCTATGGTACGCTGACCTTTCTGGGACTGAATGACAAATACAAATTCACCACGCAGGTTTCTGAAAAAGCCATCGAACCGCCTCCCGGCATCAAGAAAGCCGCAGAAGTAGGCCAGGAGCTTTCCGCCTCCCACGAACTCAAGCCGATTGCCCAGGAAACACAGAAGTATGTGGGCTTCGTCGCCCCCAATCTCTGGATTAAGGAGGGGGGAATGGAACCCTTTGACATCATCTCCGGTCCGCCTATCCACGGCAACATCCCGAACAAATGGTTCCTGGACAACGGACTGGAAAATGAATTCGTTTACTCGGACGTCCTGACCCGGGACCCGGACAACGATGGATTTACGGTGCAGGAGGAATATGCGGCCAAAACCCATCCCAACGACCCCAACAGCCATCCTCCCCTGGTCAGCAAACTTTTTGTCGACGAAATCAAGCAGTTCGGCTTCTACCTGGCTTTCACCCAGGCGGATGGCAATGACTTTACCTTTAAGGGCATGAACCGCGCCAAACAGGAAATCTGGAAAAACATCGTCCAGACCAACGGCAAGTTCGGTACCCGTAAGAATACAAAAGACGAGCCCAGATTCGAACTTGTCAGCGTTGTCAAAAAGGAATTCAAGAATCCCAGCCTGGACATGGTGGAAACGGACGAGGAAGCCGTCGTCAAGGATTTGAAGCCGACCAAAAACGGACAAACCTACACCATCAGGCGCGGAACAAAATACGTCATTCCAATCATTGATAAGAAAGTAAACCTTACTATCACGGCCGGCCCCGAACGGGATACCAGCTTTGAAGTAGAGGAAGGTTCCGACTTCCGGATTCCGGGAGACGCCAAACAGATCTACACGCTGAAAACCGTTGATAATGCTACACAGACCGTAACCATTGCCAACAAAACCACTGGAGAACAAACAACACTGAGCAAGAAAAAATAGAGCCGGATTTAAACTTTTCTGAAAAAAAAGCTTCACAAATCCGAAAAACATGTAAAAAGAAGAACCTAACTATGGACCACGCACCACTTTATCAACCGAAGCGTTCCCTGATCGCGCTGATGGCCATTGCTGCCTCCTGCCCGTTTGCGCAGGCTGGTGATGGCGGCGCCGTCGGAACCTCCAGTGCCTTGGGATCGTCCTACGCCGGACCGGGCAGTTACCAATACCAGTCCAGTGCAGCGCGCACAGCCATGGCCCGCCGCGAAGCGCAAACCCAGGAAGCCATGCAGCTCCTTGCGGAAGGCCGCAACCTGTACCGCGAAGGCAAGTACAAGGAAGCCCTGGACAAATACAACGCCGCTTACAACATGCTGCCTTCCGCGCCGATCAATGACCAGCGCAAGGAAGCTATCGCCAACCATATTGGCGACGCCAGCATCGCCGTTGCTCAGGAATACATCAAAGTGGGGCGCTATGACGAAGCCGACAAGCTTCTGCAGGATGCCATCAAGCTCAATCCCCGGAGCGCCAAGCTTGCCAAGCAGACGCTCGAATACATGAAGGACCCGATTCGCACGAATCCGGCGCTCACCCCCGAACACGTGAAAAACGTGGAAAAGGTGAACACCCTCCTTCACATGGCCTATGGTTACTATGACCTCGGCGACTACGACAAAGCCATCGCCGAATTCAACAAGGTTCTCTCCATCGACCCGTACAACGTGGCGGCCCGCCGCGGACAGGAAACGGTCAACCGCCGCAGAATGGCTTACTATGCAGCCGCTTACGACGAAACCCGCAGCACCATGCTGGCGGAAGTGGACAAGATGTGGGAACGCCCCATCCCGATGGAAGTCCCGACCGGAGCCGACGGCACTGACAACGCACCGATCACGGACATCAACGGCGCCACGGCCAATCTGATGAAGCTCAAGAGCATCATCATCCCCTCCGTCTCTTTTGAAGACACCACCGTGGAAGACGCCATTGACTATCTGCGCAAAAAGTCCATTGAACTGGACCGCACGGTAGGCCCGAACGGTGAACGCGGCATCAACTTTGTCATCAATGATTCCCAGCCCGCTGCCGTCGCCCCCGCCGTTTCCGCAACTGATGAAGACGGCTTTGGCGAAGAAACCGCGGAAGTCACGGAAGATGTTCCGGCAGCAGCCCCGCAGGAAAGCATCCGCACCCGCAAAATCGGCCAGTTGAAGCTGACCAATGTTCCCATGCTGGAAGTGCTCCGCTTCATCTGCAGCAATGCCGGCCTGCGCCAGAAGGTGGAAGACTATGCAGTGACCATCCTTCCTGCCGGCGGCAATGACGTGGATCTGTACCAGCGCACCTTCTCCGTGCCTCCGGGCTTCCAGTCCGCTCTCCGCACCACCGTCGGCGACGGCGGCGGCGAAGTAAGCGACGACCCCTTTGGCGGCGGTGGCGAAAGCTCCTCCGGCCTTAAGCCCATGCCCTCCATCCGCAGCCTGCTGCAAAAGAGCGGCATCAGCTTCCCGGAAGGCGCCACGGCATTCCTTGTCAACGGCAATTCCTCCCTGGTCGTCCGCAACACTTCCGGCAACCTGGACCTGATCGAACAGCTCATTGAAAACACCCGCGGCGAATCCCAGCAGGTGCGCATCATGACCAAGTTCGTGGAAGTAACCCAGGAAAACACGGAAGAACTCGGCTTTGACTGGATTGTCACCCCGTTCTCCGTAAGCAATGACCGCAGCACCTTCCTGGGCGGCGGCACGAACTACGGCACCGGTTCCACTTCCGACAGCTTTACCCAGTCTCCCGGCGGCGTGACCGGCTGGCCTGTAAACAGCGGCAGCGACACCATCAACGGCCTCGTTACCGGCGGCAACCGCACGGGTGACTACGCCATCACCAAGAACTCCGTGGACAATCTGCTGAACAGCACCAACCGCTCTGAAGCCTCCCAGAAAAACGCCGCTCCCGGCATCATGTCCCTGACGGGCATTTATGACGAAGGCTCCTTCCAGATGCTGATGCGCGGCCTGTCCCAGAAAAAAGGCTCTGACGTCCTCACCGCCCCCAGCGTGACCGCCAAGTCCGGTGAAACCGCCAAGATTGAAATCATCCGCGAATTCTGGTATCCCACCGAATACGAACCGCCGGAACTTCCCAATTCCGTAGGTAACAACAACAACGGATATAACAACGGTTATGGAAATAACGGTAACCTTGTGAATGGCCTGTTGGGCAATCAGATCCAGCCCCAGATATCCAGCTTCCCCGTCACTCCCGCCACTCCCGGCGTGTTTGAAATGAAGCCCGTCGGCGTAACTCTGGAAGTGGTGCCTACCATTGGCGACAACAAGTACATCATCGACCTGAACTTCAAGCCCAGCATCGTGGAATTTGAAGGCTTCGTGAACTACGGCAGCCCGATCCAGTCCACCGGCGTTGGTTCCTACGGCAAGCCGATGTCCTTAACGCTGACGGAAAACCGCATCGAGCAGCCGATCTTCTCCAAGCGGTCCGTTGAAACGTCCCTGTTCATCTACGACGGCCATACCGTGGCAATCGGTGGTTTGATCACGGAAAACGTGCAGACGGTGGAAGACAAAGTGCCGATCTTCGGTGACCTGCCTCTCATCGGCCGCTTCTTCCGCAGCAACTCCGACAACCACATCAAGAAGAATCTGATGATCTTCGTAACGGGACAGATCATTGACGCCACGGGCCAGCCCGTACGCGGCAATGCCCTTCCCACTGCGGCCGCTCCGGAAAGCGCCCTTCCCGCCTCCGAAGGCCTGCTGCCTCCCATGTAGGCTGCGTGCATAACGTCCATATTGGAGCGGGTGAAAGGGTAACCCTTTCACCCGCTCTTTATATCCCAGAAGCGCCTTACTTTCCCTTCCCCCCATGAAAACCCTGATTGTTACCGGAGGAATAGCCACCGGGAAATCTACATTCATCCGTCTGCTGATGGAGGCGGGAGGCGCTCGCCTGCGCCTGTTTGACTGTGATGCGGAGGCGGGCAGATTGCTGGATGGCGGTACGCTGAAAGCCCCCCTCTCCAGCGTCTTCGGCCCAGCCAGCGTAGACTCCTCCGGAAAGGCTGACAGGCATTTTCTGCGGGAGCTTGTTTTCCGGAATCCGGAAAGCCGCAGAACGCTGGAAGGGATCATTCACCCCCTGCTGCATCAAGAATGTCTTGCGCAAATGCTGGCGGCGCGTCAGAATACGGAGGTGGACGGGTTTGTCATTGACGTGCCCCTGTTTTTTGAAACTTCGGCGCGCTATTGCCAAGATGCCGTGTGCGTGGTGGCTGTTTCCAGGGGAACGCAGAAAACCCGCCTGGCTATCAGGAATGGATTCCGGGAGGATATGATTGAAGCCATTCTGGCGGCCCAGCGGCCTATCATGGAAAAAGTGGCTGCGGCCGACTTCGTCATCTGGAATGAAGGCCCCCCGGACCTGCTCCGCCAGCAAACCCAAAGACTTTACCAACATTTTTTTCATGACTGAAGAACTCGACAACACCCCTTCCCCCGCCGGAGATATTCCGCAGGAAACCCTCCCCAAGCCCCTGCCCGCGCCGGAAGAAACCGCCGGGGAACAGCCGGTTGCCGCTCCGGAGGAAAATAGTGGAAACGCAGTCCGGGAGGAGGAGGAAGCAGCCCCTGTTCTGGAGCAGATTGACATCAATGAACTGCGGAAACGCCCCCTGAACGATCTTCAGGAAATGGCGGAAGGGCTGCCCATCCGGAACGCGGCCTCCCTCACCAAGTCCCAGCTGGTTTTTGAATTGGGGAAACAGCTTCTGGCAAAGGGCCATGAAGTCGTAGTTTCCGGGGTCATGGAACAAGCCAAGGATAATTACGCCATGCTGAGGGATCCGGTGAAAAGTTTCCGCACCTCTCCGGATGATATTTATCTGGGCGGCAATCTCATCAAACCCCTGCATCTCCGCGTAGGCCAGCAGATCAAGGTCAGGCTGCGCAAATTGCGGCCTCATGACAAGTACCTTTCTGCAGCCTCCGTCATCAGCGTGGAGGACATCCCTGCGGAAGACTACCGGGCGCGCAGCGATTTTGAACGCCTCACCCCCCTCTTCCCCAAGGAACGCCTCCTTCTGGAAAACAAGGGGGTCAATTCCGCCGCCATGCGCGTGCTGGACCTCATGACGCCCTTCGGCAAAGGGCAGCGCGGCCTGATTGTGGCCCCCCCGCGCGGAGGAAAAACCGTTCTTCTGAAAACAATCGCCCGTTCCATCAGGGCCAATTATCCGGAAGTGGAACTGATTGTGCTGTTGCTGGACGAACGTCCGGAGGAAGTAACGGATTTTGAAGAAACCGTGGATGCTCCGGTATTCGCCTCCACTTTTGACGAACCTTCCCGGCGCCATGCCCAGGTTTCCGATCTGGTTATCGAACGGGCCAAACGCCTGGTGGAAATGGGCAGAGACGTCGTCATCCTGCTGGATTCCCTCACCAGGCTGGCCCGCGGCTACAATGCCAACCAGACGGGAGGACGCATCATGTCCGGCGGCCTGGGGTCCAATGCATTGGAAAAACCGCGCAAATTCTTTTCCGCGGCGCGCAATGTGGAAGAAGGAGGCAGCCTGACCATCATCGCCACATGCCTGGTAGACACGGAATCAAGAATGGACGAAGTGATTTTTGAAGAATTCAAGGGAACGGGCAATCTGGAAATCCGCCTGGACCGGGAACTTTCCGAACGGCGCATTTATCCGGCCATTTCCCTTTCCCAGAGCGGCACCCGCAATGACGACAGGCTGTATAACGAACAGGAATTCGTCAAAATCATGCAATTGCGCCGCCAGCTCGCCATGAAACCGGGCTGGGAAGGCCTTCAGACTCTCCTGCAAAATATCTCCAAGACACAGAATAACGCGGAACTTCTGCTGACGGGGCTGCGGTAAGATTTTCTGCCCGGCCTGTTTTTCCCCCGTCCTCCGTTCCGCCCGCCGGAACGGAGGCTTTTTTATCAGGATATCTTCCGCTGTTCCAAGATTCCGCGGCAGCATCCGGATATCGGGATGGGGGCATCCTCCCATAAACAGGGGGAGGAAGAGAGTTCCCTTTCGTCACATGTCCAGCTTCACCCGGAAAATACGCATGGAGTTGCCCACCGCAAGCAGGCAGACGCCCACATCCGCCATCACGGCGGCCCACATCCCAGCCAGCCCCAGAATACCCAGCACCATGACCAGAATTTTGACGCCCAAAATAAGAACGATGTTCTGCACAATGATGCGCTCTGTGGCTTGGGAAAGCATCATCCCCAGCGGAACGGCCAAAGGATCTCCCTTCATCACCACTACGTCAGCCGCCTGAAGAGCCGTATCGGACCCTACGCCGCCCATGGCAATGCCGATGTCGGCAGCAGCGAGGGAAGGGGCGTCATTCATACCGTCCCCCACAAAGGCAAGCAGCCCCGTTTCAGGTTTCAGCCGGCGCACATGCTCCAGCTTGCCGGCAGGCATCAGCCCGCAGAATACCCCGTCCATCCCCAGCTTAAGCCCCACTTCCGTTCCGGCGGAAGAAGAATCCCCCGTCAGCATGACCAGGTTGGAAACGCCCAGTTCCCTCAATTTCCGCACCGCACGCTCCGCTCCCGGCTTGACGCGGTCAGACAGGCGGAGGCATCCCAGAAGTATGCCGTCCAACGCCGCATAAACGGTCACGCCATGGTCTTCTCCCTCCTCCGTCCTTACGCCGGCCTCTTGAAGAAAAGACTTTTTCCCCACCAGAACCGGTCTCCCTTCCACGCGGGCTGAAACGCCGCCGCCCGTCACCTCTACCAGTTCCGCCACGCGGTCCGGAAACAGAGTCCCTTCATATGCCTTCACAATGGAACGCCCCAGCGGATGGGAGGCGGAGAGTTCCGCATGGGCCGCCCAGTACAGCAGTTCCTCCGGGGAAACGCCGTCACGGGGAAGCACTTCATCCACGGAAAAAACGCCTTCCGTCAAGGTTCCGGTTTTGTCAAACACCACCGTCTTCACCTTCCGCAGGGCATCCAGATAGTTGCTCCCTTTCAGCAAAATCCCCTGCCGCGCCGCTCTCCCTATTCCGGCAAAAAAGCCCAGCGGGATGGACAGCACCAGCGCGCAGGGGCAGGAAATCACCAGCAGGACCAGGGCGCGGAACAGACCGTCCGCCCAGCTTCCGCCCGTCACAAGGGGATAAAGCAAAAATACCAGAGCGGCTATGGAAATCACCAGCGGCGTATAAATGCGGGAAAATGAGGACAGCCTCCCCTCCAGAGGGGATTTGCGGCCTGATGCGGCTTCCACCAGTTCCTGGACCCGCGCCAGGGCGGAATGCCGCCAGTCCCGCTCCGTACGCACTTCCAGCACACCCTGCCCGTTGATGTACCCCGCCAGCACGGGGCTTCCGGATCCGGCTTCCACCGGCAGGGATTCCCCGGTCATGGCGGAGGTATCCAGCACGGAGAAACCTCCCGTTACCACACCGTCCAACGGAACGCGTTCGCCGGGGCGCACTTCAATCAGGGAGCCGGGCAGAACCTCGGAAGGAGGAACGTCATCTACGGCTCCGGCTTTTTTCACATGGACGGCCTCAGGCCTCAGACTCATCAGTTCGCTTACGGACCGGCGGGAGCTGCCCACCGCACGTTCCTGAAGGTACTCTCCCACGCGGTAGAACAGCATCACCCCCACCGCCTCGGAATAATCCCCCAGGAACATCGCCCCCAGGGAAGCAATACTCATCAGAAAATTTTCATTGATGGCGCGGCCGCGCATCATCCCCAGAAAGGCGGCCTTCAGTACATCCCAGCCTATCAGCAGGTAGGAGCCCACGTAGGCGGCCATACCGGCCAGGGAATCGCCGCCCGCCGCCAGCGCACTGATGAACAGGGCAATGCCCAGCACGGCGGGAACAGGCCCGATGGCGTCTCCGGAGCAGCAACAGCTTCCAGAACCGCAGCTTCCGGAACAACAGGAAGCACCTTCCGGAAAATGTTCGTGGGAATGTTCCGTGCTCATGACCTGTTCCGCTTGTACGCCTGCCTCTCCGGCATGGCAAGCCCTATATTAGCCCAAACTAACAAAAAGTCTGCGTTGATTTCTGATCCTTAAACCGTTCCAAAATCCCCATCCCCATGAATTCATCCATCGCCATGGCTCCCGCTCCCAGCAACCCTGCCTCCGCTCCAAATCTGGCAGGCAGAATTTTCAAATCCTCCATCAGGAGAGGAAACAACTGTTTCCTGAGGTTCTCCAGCAGCGGCTTCATCAACAAATCCCCTGCCTTGGCCACACCGCCCCCGATGATGAAGGCGTCCGGCACCAGCGTATACATCAGGTTCATGATCAGGCAGCCCAGCATTTCCGCCGTATCTTCCCATAATTGAAGGGCTATAGGACATCCGGACCGGGCAGCCTCGTCCAGATGCCTGGGCGTGCATTCATCCACCGTCTTGATGATTCCCGCCCCGGCATACCGTTTAACCGCCTCCGCCGCCAGTTCGTTGTTGCCGATGTATTCCTCAATGGCTCCCCGGCTGCCGAACGGTCCCGTTTTCCCCTGGTAATGAATGCTGGTCTGGCCCAGTTCCGCAGCGGAAAGCCGCCTTCCCCGCAGCATGCGGTCATGCACCACGATTCCCCCGCCTATCCCCGTTCCCATCGTCAGGCACACCAGGCTGGACATGCCGCGCCCGGCGCCCAGCTTCCATTCCGCATAAGCCATGCAGTTGGCGTCATTATCCAGCACGACGGGGAGGCCCAGGGCCTGCTCCATCATCTCTTTCACCGGAATTTCCCTATCCCAGACCCTCACATTGGTAAGCTGGTAAAGCACTCCCCGCTGGTAATCACACCATCCCGGCATTCCCATGCCCATCACACAGGCGGAGGGGAATTGTCCGCGCAGGGTGCGGGCGGACGCAATCATGGCATCAATGATTGCCTGCGGGCTTTCGAACATGGCAGTAGGGATGCGGTCGGCCGTCGCCAGAATACGCTCCCCCGCCGTTACGCCCATTTTGATGCTCGTGCCGCCGAAATCAACGGCCAAGGCACAGGGTTCTGAAAAGCTCATAGTCCATACTTATGCCACCCATTCTCCGGAATCAACGTAAAAACGCATTCATCCCCACCCCTTTCCGCGGCATGGCGCACTTACCGTATAAAACACAATAAGAATCTTCCAGAAAGAGCTTGCCAGAACCGCGCCGCCCGGTCCATGATAACCTCCGTAATGATGGAAATGCCCGGTTCGGACGAATGGTTCATGCGCCAAGCCATGAAAGAATCCAGAAAGGCCCTCGTGAAAGGGGAAGTGCCTGTTGGAGCCATTGTGGTGAAGGATGGCCGCGTGATCGGCCGGGGCTGGAACCAGGTGGAGACGCTCAAGGATGCTACGGCCCATGCGGAGATGATTGCCCTGACGGCGGCACAGGAGGCTTTGGGCGACTGGAGGCTGGAAGGCTGCACCCTGTATGTCACCAAGGAGCCGTGCCCCATGTGCGCAGGAGCTATCGTCCACTGCCGTCCGGACCGCGTCGTTTTCGGCTGCCCGGATGCAAAAACCGGGGCTGCGGGGGGCTGGATCAATCTGCTGGATTCCAATCCGCCCCTGAACCATAAGTGCGAGGTGCGTCCCGGCGTACTGGGAGACGAGTGCCTGCTTCATCTCCAGGAGTTTTTCCGTGCGGCGCGTCTGGCGGCAAAAGAACGGAAAAAATTGTCTGCGCGTCTTTCTTCCCCTCCGGATGAAAACGGGGAATGAAGTCCGGAATAAAACACTTTGCATTTGCCAAAGCAGCAGAGTCACGGCAAGCTAGCGGGACTATGGAACGCCGGAACGACAATGAGACTGCGGAAGGAACGGAACGCAAACCGTCGTGGATCAAGGTTCGTCTGCCCAACGGCCGGGAATTCTGGGACGTCAAGCAGCTTGTGGAAGGCAAAAACCTCTTCACCGTCTGTGAAGAAGCACACTGCCCCAACCGTTATGAATGTTGGAACCAGGGTACGGCCACGTTCATGATTGCCGGAGAACGGTGCACGCGCGCCTGCGGATTCTGCGCCACCCGCACGGCCAAGCCCGGCCCGCTGGATCCTAAAGAACCGCAGCACGTGGCGGAAGCCGTCGTGCACATGAAGCTGCGCCACGCCGTGATTACCATGGTCACCCGGGATGATTTGCCGGACGGCGCCGCCGCGCATTTCGCCCAGGTAATTAGGGCCGTCAGAAAAGCCAGCCCTTCCACGATCATTGAAGTGCTTGCCTCGGACTTGAATGAGAAGCCCTCCTCCATCCAGACGCTCATGGCGGCCCGTCCGCATATTTTCGGACACAATCTGGAGACGGTGGAACGCCTCACGCCCATTGTCCGCTTCCGCGCCCAGTACCGGCGGTCCCTGCGCGTTCTCCGGATGGCTCTGGAGTGCGTGGACGGCAAAGTGTCTACCAAGAGCGGCATCATGCTGGGCCTGGGGGAAACGGAAGAAGAGCTTTTCCGCTCCATGGACGATTTGCTGGAGCACGGCGTCACGGTCCTGACGTTGGGGCAATACCTGCGCCCCTCCCGCAACCATCTTCCGGTGGTCAAATACGTCCATCCGGATGATTTCGCCCGGTATGAGGAAGTTGCGCGCTCCAAAGGCTTCAGGCACGTGGCATCCGGGCCGTTGGTCCGCAGCTCCTACCATGCCGCCAATTTCACCCCGGAAGCGGATGTTCTGGAAGCCATTAACGAAGACCTGAGAAAGGCCGGTGAACTTTAGAATAAATCTTGATTTTTTATCCTTCCCCTTTTACCATCCGGGCAATTCCACGTCATTGAGAATCTCATGAGCAAAACATGTTCCTTCATCAAGGCAGGAGCCATTCTGGGCGGCACGGTCATCGTGACGGCGGCTGTCGCCCCCCTGTTCCTGCCGAACCAGAATGTCAAGCCACTGACGTCCGCCCAGGCGGCGGAAATTACCGCACAGACCATGAATTCCAAATGTGCGGACTGCCACAAGCCCGGCACTCACATTTCCGAACTGGTCAATACTCTTTCCGGAGGCCTGCTGGCGCGCCATATCAGGGACGGGCAGCGCAGCTACAATATGGAAGAACCTCCCACTGCCGTCACCCTTTCCAAGCTGGAACATGTGCTTCAAATCAATTCCATGCCCCCCACTTCCTACACCATGGTGCACTGGGGCAGCACGCTCACTCTCCGGGAGAAAAACGCCATGCTCCAGTGGATCAAGGATGAGCGCCTGAAAATTTTCGGCGATATGGTAGGAGAGGAATACGCCCTTTCCCCTCTTGCCCCCATTCCGGACGCCCTCCCCACGGATCCGGCCAAAGTGGCCCTGGGCTACAAGCTTTTTCATGACGTGCGCCTTTCCACGGACAATACCGTCTCCTGCGCTTCCTGCCATTCCCTGGAAAAAGCCGGGACGGACAACCTGCCCACTTCCACTGGAGTCCGCAGCCAGAAAGGCGGCATCAATGCCCCCACCGTTTTCAATGCCGCTTTCCATGCCAAGCAATTTTGGGACGGACGCGCAGCCAACCTCCAGGAACAGGCCGGCGGACCGCCCCTGAATCCGGTGGAAATGGGGTACGAACATCCGGATGACTGGAAGAAGATCGCTGCCAAACTGGACCAGGACACCGCTTTTGCCGCAGAATTCAAAAAGGTTTACCCCCAGGGATTCACCGGAGAGACCATCACGAATGCCATCGCGGAATATGAAAAAACTCTTATCACCCCGAACAGCCCGTTTGACCGCTACCTGAAAGGGGATGAAAACGCCATCAGCGAGAACGCCAAAAAAGGTTACAAGCTTTTCCTGAAGCTTGGTTGCCAGACCTGCCACACCGGTCCCGCCATGGGAGGCCAGTCCTTTGAATACGCCGACCTCAAAGGCGATTTCTTTGCCGGACGCGCCAAGACCAACGACGATAACGGCCTGATGAATTTCTCCAAAAAGGAATCGGACAGGCACCGCTTCCGTGTTCCGACCCTCCGCAATGTGGAACTCACCTGGCCGTACATGCATGACGCCTCCGCACAGACGCTGGAGGAAGCCATTACGAAAATGTACCATTACCAGCTCGGTTACGATAAACTGGACAAGAAGGAAGTGAGACTGCTGGTGGCTTTCCTGAAAACGCTTACCGGAGAATACAACGGCAAACCCGTCCAGGGCGAAGTTTGCCCTGCCTCCTGAATCTGAAGAAAAGCTCTTTTTCCAGCCGCGCCAATGAACATTCATTGGCGCGGCTTTTTTGCATTTCCCTTCCAGTTCCTACGGCAGGCACTGCCGGGAAACTTCCATTCCCCGCCTCTTCCCCGCTGGCCACACTTAGATTAAACTAATACGCAAACAACTTATATTAAACGCATTTTACATTGATTGAAAAAATATATCCTAATAATATCATTGACTTATCAGTTTGATAAAACTAACTTCTTTCCGGATTTGATTCATACACGCACCATGCCACTCTCCATGCTCAACATCGGCGATATTCGCCAAGTCAACAAAATCCATGGCAAGGATGAAACCCGGCGTTTTCTGGAAAGCCTGGGCTTCGTTGCCGGGAGCACGGTCTCCATCGTTTCCGAAAACGGCGGTAATTTCATTATCAACGTCAAAGGCTCCAGGATGTGCAGTAAATGGAGGAAGCGTTCCCGATGCAGGTTTTCCTCCTTCCA
>OLQE01001167.1_pt1 | contig 15575 bp, 11 predicted proteins | sample 1643161 | NCBI WGS metagenome assembly OLQE01 (sample SAMEA3136650, study PRJEB25190) | human gut metagenome | reverse complement strand
AAAATGTTTACGGAGAAGTTTGTACTTCTCCTTTTTTTTATTATCTCATAAAAGAAAGGAGAAGTACAAACTTCTCCGTAAACATTTTTCCTAATATTAAGATGCTTCTTGAAAATATGCTGCTTGTGCCGTCCATAATTGTTGATACAATCCATCTTGTTGTAAAAGTTGTGCATGACTTCCACGCTGAATGAGATTTCCATGTTCAAATACGAGGATATCATCACAAAATTGACAGCTGCTCATGCGATGGGAAATATAAATAGCCGATTTATTTTGAATTAATTCATTCAGATGGGTATAAATTTCAATTTCGGAAAGCGGGTCTAAAGCGGCAGTAGGTTCATCAAGGATGATCCAAGGCCGATCGGCATACAACGCTCTTGCAATAGCAACCTTTTGGGCTTCTCCTCCGGATAATTGAATGCCATTCTCCTGCACACCTAACATCGTATGAATATCGTCGGGTAAGGTTGCCAAACGTTTTGCGAAGCCACTGCGATTTAACACATCGCGTATTGCTTCATCCTTCTCATTAGGATCACAGGTGATATTCTCCTTTAAGGTTCCGGCAAACAACGCAAAGTCTTGAAAGACGACACCAAATTTATTCTGCAAAGCACTTAATTGTTTTGCTGTTACCGGCTTACCATCAATGCGAATCGTTCCCTCACTAGGCTCATATAAACCACACAACAACTTAATCAGTGTCGTTTTTCCCGCCCCATTCAAACCGACGATTGCCGTTTTTTTATGAGGTTCTAAAGTCAAGCTAACATCATGCAATGCCGGCTGATTACTGCCAGGATATGCATAAGTCACATGATCAAACGTAATCACAGAATCTTCTTGTAAACTAATTTCATCACTGTCCTCTTTTTGATCTGCCAGCTGTAAGAAGGTATTATAATAAGACATATAATGGAACAACATTATTAAATCGGTATAAATAATAGGAAATGTCGAGATAGCATCATTCAATTTCGTTATTGTACCCGCATAAGTCACAAAATCCCCAACCGGTATTGATTTTACATAGACCTTTAAAATAACAAACATGTAGAAGAAACCATTCATCATATTTCCCAGGAAAACACTTTCGGAAAAAAGCATGGCAATGCGATGGTTGAAGATCGTAAAATATTTCAAAGAATTCTGTTGGCGCTGTGCCATTTCCTCTAATACGGTATCCTGCATCTGAAACAAGCGCACATCCTTTGCCATCTTCTGATTCAAGGCAACCTCATTGCTATAATAATTGTTTTCACGGCTTAACTTGGCATTTTGATCAAAGAACTTCATCCCTGCTTTGGAAAAGCCCTTTGATAGATACTTGCCAAACAAAGCATAGCCACATAATAACATCAGGAGAACAAGACCTGCCCAAAAAGTATCCATGAACCCTAGAATGCCCTCCTTGTTGGTACCATGGCAACTCAGCAAATAAAGCAATAAGCCAAAAGATATGACTATCGTACAACAAATTTCCAGCAAGGCAGAAAATTGAGCCATCATGACTTGGATACCACCATTCTGCATAAATCCGGCCTTTGCTTTTTCAATTAAATCCAAAGTATCTTTATCCTCTAATTTGTCATAAGAGAGATACATCGCCTTTTCACTGATATTCTTTTCTAACCCAAGCTCTAATTCCTTCACCGCGATATTTAAACGATATTCTAAAACATATTGACCACCTTCACTTAAAAGCATACAGCATGCGAACAGCAGAACGCTTAGAAATAAAGATTGTGTATCCGTTTTTGCTAGGAAAAGATTTATGAGAATCGAAGTAAACCACAAAGGAAGATAGGCAGTAATGGTTTTTAACAAGGAAGCACTAAAACCATAAAATATAACATAGGGACGTTGTTTATGAATCAAGCGCAAGATCGTCCACGCTTCTTGTAGTTGTGCTTTCATGTTTCATCCCTCCTTCCTGATAGTAACTTGCCTGGGCCTCAAACATTCTGGCATATAAGCCATCTTGCTGCAGCAGCGTTTCATGAGTTCCCATTTCTTTTAACTGTCCTTGATCAAATAAAAGGATACGATTCGCAAAACGTGTAGATGCCAAACGATGCGAGATAAAGATCGAAGTACACTCTTTCGCTGCGCGTTCATAATTTTCATATAATGCTGCTTCCGCCAAAGCATCCAAAGCCGCACTAGGCTCATCAAGAATTAACAGATGTGCCTTGCGATATAAAGCTCTCGCCATTAATAATTTCTGTTGCTCTCCGCCGCTAAATAGCACACCGTTCTCACTGATTTGATTAGAAATATATGTGTCCTCTTGCAATGGCAGTTGCTCCACTTTCGTTTTTAATTCACAACGCTCTAAACAATCCCAAACTAGATCCATATCAATGGTATCCTTTGTTTTACATGATACATTTTTCTTAACCGAATACGCCATCGCACAGGAATCTTGAAAGACGGCTGCGATATGGGTAAATAAATCTTCTTTCGCAAACTTTTTAATATCGATTCCATTAATGAGAATACGCCCGGATGTCGGTGTATATAAACCACATAATAATTTTATTAAGGTTGTTTTACCGGCTCCATTACTACCCACGATACCAATCTTTTCTTTTTTATGAACCGTAAAATTGATATCTGTTAACGTATCCTTTTCGGCTTGCGGATAGCGGAAAGACACATGATCAAATACAATTTCCAGATCCTCATCAGGCACGGTCAATGTTGCGCCTTCTTCTTCAATCGGTAAATCCATATACGTATCATAATCAACGATTCCCAAAGCACCGCGTCTTGTTTCATTATAGAAATTCACGATCTTGCTGATCCAACCGGAAAAAGCAGCAGCGGCACTTGTATAAAATACGAATACGGACACCGACATCCCATTCACTAATTCATGGAGGAAGAAAGCAAATACAATCAGATTACGGGAAGCTGATAAAAAGGTACTGCCCCATTTCGCCCATAAATATTTACGTTCTACTTCCTGTAACACTTCTACACGACACTTTTGAAAATAACGAATCTTAGCAAGCAGCCAATCTTGTAAATGAAAGATACGAATATCCTTTCCATTTCCAGGCAATTTTACTTCATGATGATAATACTGAAGCTGTTGATCTGCCTTCGCATAATCTTGCTTTCGCACATGCTCATACGCCTGCGCCTTGCTCATAAACCAAATACTTAATAAAGATAATGTGACAACCAAAGCACAAAGCCATAATTGCATGGAACCAAATACAATTGCATATAGAAAAAAGCCGGTAACTGCAATCAATAACTCCATTCCATTTCTGACAAAGTGCTCAAAACCAACGCCACTGTTGTCAATGCCATTTGTCTGTGCCCGATTTAAAAGCCGCCGATACTCCATATCTTCCACCTGCGCATAAGGTACATGCATCGCTTTTTCATATAACTGCAATGTCAGCTTACATTTAATCACATACATCTTAGGATCATAGGTTTGCATCAAATAGTTATGCGCACTATCTAAAACTGCCACTAACAGCGAAATTCCACCTGCATAAACCATAAGTGTCGCAAAAGATTGCTGTGTTTCTATCAAATATAAAAACAGTGACGGTAAGACAACTTGTAGAAACGGAGCTAATACACCGGTTATCCAAATAAAGATGATCATGACGAATAAAGAACGCCGATATTTCGCAATATGCTGCATCGTTTCTTTCGTAGCACGTAGTATCACTTTCATAGAATCTCCCCTTTATTGTTCGTTATATATCGAACTATCTTGACATTATTATAGTTTTACATCGAACATTTGTCAAGGTGATACGTCTATGAATTTTTATCTGCATGATGATATAAAATAAATCTATGGTCATTTCTTGTAAAAGGGGCTGAAAACATGAGTCGTTATTTCTACACTTTTCGTTATGTCAGTTTGAAGGAAAGAAATAATATTCAGCTTAGAAAAGGCAGCCTCCTTCATCCATATCTAACCATTCAGAAACAAGAGTATCTATCACTATCAAAGTAGATTCACATACAAAAAGAGTGCTTTGACTTAGCATCAAATACACTCTTCATTATACAGATACATGAGATTTAAAATCTTTTATTTTTCGTCTTCTTCCTCTTTCTTATGCTGAGCGATGATACCTTCCGCTAAGATTGCGGGAACCGGATCATAGCGATTAAATTTCTGTACATATGAGCCTCTGCCCTGCGTCATAGCACGCAGCTCGATTGGATATTTCTGTACCTCTGCCAGTGGAACCTGTGCAGAGATTTCTTGATAACCATCAACCATATCCATACCCATGATAGCTCCACGGCGTTTGTTGAAATCACCGATGATCGTTCCGGTAAATTCATCCGGTACACGTACGGTAATATCTACGATAGGCTCTAACAGGATTGGATTTGCCTGTGCCATACCAGCTTTATACGATAAGCGGGCTGCCAGTTTAAATGCCATTTCACTGGAATCGACATCGTGATACTTACCATCAAACAGTGTCGCTTTGACATTGACAACCTTGAAGCCTGCCAAAATACCATGCTCCATGCATTCACGTAAACCGGTTTCAACTGCCGGGAAGTATTGGCGAGGCACTGCTCCACCAAATACCTTTTCTTCAAACACCATTTCTTCAGAATCCGGATTTGGTTCATAATCGACAAAGACATGGCCAAACTGTCCATGACCACCGGACTGTTTCTTATGACGTCCTTCTCCGGTTGCTTTTTTACGAATCGTTTCGCGATAAGGTACCTTTGGTGTTTCTAAGCGTACTTCTACTTTATATTTCGCCTGCAGCTTATTTAAAACAACATCAATATGCTGATCACCGATACCATACAGGATTGTCTGTTTCGTTTCTTTATTGTTTTCCAAACGCAGGGTTGGATCTTCTTCTACCATACGTGCTAACGCATTGCTCATCTTATCCTCATCGTTCTTTGATTTAGGGAAGACAGCCATAGCTAACATTGGTTCTGAGAAAACAATTGGATCAGCCAGATAATGTTTACCTTTTTCACACAGTGTATCATTGGTCTGTGTATATTGCAGTTTTACAACTGCACCGATATCACCGGTAAACAGCTTACCAACAGCCGTTTGATGCTTTCCTTTGACAATGAAGATGGTACTGATCTTCTCTGGTTTTTCTTTGGTCGCATTGTACACCACAGAGTCACTGCTCATCACACCGCTTAATACCTTAATATAGGAAATACGACCAACAAATGGATCGACAATCGTTTTGAAAACCTGTGCACATAAGGATTCTTTTTCGTTTGTTTCCAGTTCTACCGGTTCTTGTGTTTCAGAATCACTCACAACGATGCTGCCATGTTCTCCATAGGTTGGGAAGTATTTTACAATCAGATCCATCAAACGTTCAATACCTACGGTATGGGTAGCACTGCCACTATATACCGGACGGATTTCACCATTGCGTACACCTAAGCGTACACCTCGTGTCAATTCTGCTTCACTGAATTCCTCACCACTGAAATATTTTTCCATCAATTCATCATCGCTCATGGCGATAGCTTCAGCAATCTGATTTTTATATTCAGCAACGATATCCTTCATATCATCTGGTACCGGCTGCGCTTTTTCAGGATCAGCTAATGGTCCTTCAAAATACCAAGCTTTATCTCTTAAGATATTGATGGAACCAATCGTCTTACCATTTTCCATGATTGGTACTTCAAATGGGATGACTGCCTTACCGAAAGCATCACGCAAAGCTGCGTAGGCAGTATCAAAGGATGCGTTTTCTTCATCTAGTTTATTTACGAAGAAGATGGTTGGAATACCATGCTTCTGCGCTGCTTCCCAAGCACGCTGTGTACCTGGCTGTACAGCATCTTTGGCATCCACGACGATCAAAGCACTATCGCCTACCGCAATACCGGCCTCAGCACCACGAATGAAGTCAATATAACCTGGTGTGTCAATAAAGTTGATCTTACAGTCTTTCCATTCAATTGGTACTAAGGATGCATAAACACTTAATCCTCGTTTAATTTCTTCAGGGTCATAATCGATTAAGGAACTTCCTTCGCTGGTTACACCAAAACGATCACTTGCTTTGGTAAAGTACAGCATGCTTTCTAATACAGCAGTTTTACCAACGCCGGTATGTCCAAGAACGACAACGTTGCGAACTTCGCTTGATAAATAGTCTTTCATACCGTCATCCTCCTACTTCAGGATCGGCTTAAGCTGAGCTAAGCAATCTTCACGAACATAGTGAACAGCTTTATGGCCTTCTTTGTCGATTAGATCTTTATCCGCACCGTTTGCTAATAAGTCTTCTACCAAGCTGACATAGCCGCCATATGCAGCACGCATCAGTGCTGTACAACCATTATTGTCGCATAAGTTTACATCAGCACCTCTGGTAACTAATAAGCGAATTACTTCTTTTTTGAAGGCAACACATGCTTCCATCAATGCTGTTCTTCCCACTTCATCCTGGGCATTGATATTAGCACCGGCATCTAATAATACTTCCACACAGCGATCATGTCCTAGAAAAGCTGCGCGCATGAGAGCAGTTCTGCCACGATCATCGGCTTTGTTTACATCAGCTCCTGCTTCGATCAGTTTCTTACAAATGGTTTTATTTCCTTTTTTCGCTGCACCCATAATGGCGGTTTTCCCTTTATTATCTTCTAGGTTTACATCAGCGCCATTGTCTAACAGCACACGGACAATGTCCTTATAATCACGTTTTGATGCACGCATCAGTGCAGTTCTGCCATCACCGTTTTGATAGTTGATGTCTGCACCTTTTTTAATTTCTGCACATACGGTTGCGAAGTCACCGTTTGCACATGCATCCCAAAATGCTTTGTTGAATTTCTGATCCATTTTAAGTTCCTCCTTTTATTCTATGGAATCGTAAGTGAATAAAAAAACGGACATAAAGCACGATTACTTTACATCCATTTTATGCCATGTTGAAACATACCTGCTTGCTACAGGTACGTCCTTGAGCGCTTTGTCTACACCTTGTTCTCTAACCATGTGACTCACGCTCCTTCCTTCACTTCTAGTATAGTTATATTGTATACGATTTTATGTTTTTTGCAAGCGATTTCATTAAGGTTTTTGTCTTTTTTTACATGTTGAAAATTCTTTCATTTTCCCTTATGCCAATCTTTCCAGTTATCTGCCGAATTTGCCATTTTGCTATCTTTTTATTGACAGAATTGCTATAGTTTCGACATATGCGAATGAAGATGGAAGGGTATGATGCAATAAGTAAAGAAAGAAAATACAGGAAGAATGATCCGTGCACATGATATATTTCAATACTATCTTTATCATAATTTTCTGATTTGTTCAGGTAGGTTTTTTGCGTAAATGATTTATATGTGATAGATTCTGTTGAAACTTCTTTTCTAACAGAATTCTCCAAAATCGAAATTATTTCATTTTGGAGAAATAGAATATTATAACTTTTTTTATATAAATAATAATTCATTTTACTAGAAGCTCTATTATAAGCAGGAAGATGGTGCAGATGCAACAGGTATAAGCACAAATCCATTTTACTAGAAGCTCTATTAATACAGGTAATTCATCTTTTTGACATAACGTATAAGCACAAATTCATTTTACTAGAAGCTCTATTTCATGGTGTAGTAGTTCCTCGTGAAACATGTATAAGCACAAACTCATTTTACTAGAAGCTCTATTCTAACATATAAGTGTTAACTTAGCGATATGGTATAAGCACAAATTCATTTTACTAGAAGCTCTATTCCATGACATGAGGTCTTCCAATTCGCGACAGTATAAGCACAAATTCATTTTACTAGAAGCTCTATTACATGTTTGAAAAAAGAGAAGGTATCACACGTATAAGCACAAATTCATTTTACTAGAAGCTCTATTACATATTAATAAGCGAAGAATGAGGGGGATGGTATAAGCACAAATTCATTTTACTAGAAGCTCTATTCAGAAAAGAGGCGAGATAATGAATAGATTAGTATAAGCACAAATTCATTTTACTAGAAGCTCTATTCGTAAATCATCTGTTTGTACAAAACGATAGGTATAAGCACAAATTCATTTTACTAGAAGCTCTATTTATACCGTATGTCCCTCTGCTCTAAGATAGTATAAGCACAAATTCATTTTACTAGAAGCTCTATTAAGATATTTTTTGGTATTTTATGTTTTGCTGTATAAGCACAAATTCATTTTACTAGAAGCTCTATTGAGATCACAAATACATCAAATTTATTTCTCGTATAAGCACAAATTCATTTTACTAGAAGCTCTATTAGATAGCAAGCATTTTCCCAAATAAAGCCTATAAATAAAAGCTTTTTTCACATTATTTATAGGCAAATTTATTTTAAAAATTGATTTATTCCCTAAAATACTTCTCTATTTCTTAAAATTTTAAAATTTCTCATTGGTTATTTCACAATAATCTTTATATATTTTTTCTTTTTGTAAAATGTTTTGATAAAATTTATTTTCTGAATCAGATAAGTATGGATCAAATCTAATAATGTCTTGATCTAACTCATATTTGTATAAATTATCCTCACTAACCATATAATTTTGATAATCATCTCTTACATAATTATATAATTCAAATGACTTTGTAAAAAATATCACATTAACATTTCCAAGCTTCAGAAACATTTCCAATATTCTTTTCATTTGTGAAATATCTAAGCAGTAATCAAAATGCTTTACTAACAGATAAAAAGTTTTCTCAGAATTTATTTTTATATAATCTGCAATAATAGCAAATTCTAATTCAATTTGTGTAGAGATATTTACATCATCCTTATCAACTAAGATAAAATTATCCAATATAACTTTCTTAATATCATTAATCTTTAGATAAGGCTTTAAATGATAATTATCTGAAATGATACTATATTTATCATTAAAGCAATTTTGTATATCATCAAGTAAAATATTAAATTCTTCAAGATGCTGTTCTTCCTCATCATTAAATATTGATTCCAAGATTTTTAAGTTATAACTTTTTGAAGTAAATTTTAAATCATCAAAAATACTGTTCATTGAAAATTCTATGACGTTTAATGATTTCTTCTTTACTGGTTCATTATTCAAAAGAAATGACTTTGATGACCCTAAAAAGCCTTCTTTTATAAGATCAAATAATTTTATCTGATTATCAATATTCCCATGGAAAAATATTATTTTATTAAAATATATTTCTTTATACGTATTTTCATAATTTAAATATATTTTCATTCTATCACCATTGTCATTTGCTCATTTACCATAAGTTCCGTTGGAGATTTCTCTCCAATAATTAAAATCATATTTTCATATTGTTTTTCAGTAACACAAAGAATACGTATATTCCCCTTTTGTGGAGATAATTGTCTAATTCTTGCTATATGTTTATCGGCATCTACAGTATTTCTACAAAATCTCATATAAATTGAATATTGAATCATAATATATCCATCATCTAATAAAAACTTTCTAAAATGCGTATATTGCCTAATCTCCTGTTTTGTTTCTACTGGTAAATCAAATAGAACTAGAACTCTCATCAATTTGTAACTCGTTATCTCTATCTTTTTCATTAATTTTTATTCCAGGCAATACAAGAAATGATGAATCTTGTTTTTCAAGACACTTTTTAAAAGACAATACTATTTCTTCCATAGCATTTTGAACAGAATAATTTTTTTCTTCTAATATTACAGTTTCTTGAGTCAAATTTATTAAATCATACCGGATTTCTTTTGATAATGGAGAAAAAATTTCATCTTTGTTTTTATAAACATATAAGTCTACAAGAGAACGAAATGGTTCTACAAAATCATAAGCTAAGTTAAAATTATTTGTTTTTGAATCATGATGCAATCCAATCATGGTATGAAAACCATAAAGTGTTAATACTCTAGTCATATGAGCTGCCATGATGCTATAACCATAATTTAACGCCATATTGATAGCATCTCCTGAGTTATGATTACGTATAAACGTACTTCCATACATAGCATGAAAAAATATTTTTGCCGCAACAGCTTCACGATTCGTTTTATCTCCCGCTTTAATTTCTTTACATATTTCCTTTAACATTTCAATATATTTTTGATCGCATTTGCAAATTTCTAATACACTCATTTGGTTTTTAATTTTTGATGATACAATGAAAGACCAAAGTTGTGAAATCATCGTTTTCTTAGCATCTAATTGTTGATTAAAAACCTTTAATTCACGGTAATATGTATGAATCGGAATCATCATTGAACAAGGAAGATAGCGTTTATCACACATAATCAAAACAATATAGTTTTTAGCTAATTCTGAAATCAAAGCCGAAGTAATTGTTGTTTTATGATCTTCTAGTAAAATAGTTGCTATATCTTCTAATGGTATTTCAATTACATCGTCTTCTTTTTCAATAATTAGACTGCAATGCTTATAAGACATATGCAAAGCATGTTTAATATAAATATTACGATAGCCCATTAGGATATATTCCCTAAGATATCAATATTTACTAGTTGTATATCTTGAATTGTTGATATGGTTAGCTGTTGTTGATTTTTCACTTTTGTTTGTAGTTTTGAATACAGCAAATCACTCGAATCACCTAATAACGATTTTATCTCAAACATTCCAGATGCAAATCCACCAACCATACAAATACCTTTTGCTCCATTTTTTAACTCAACTTCAATTGCTTGATTTTTATAAAGTTTCTTATATAAAATAAAGCCATTCTTGCTTAATTCACTAAATTTCATTTTCTTAAAGTTTTTTGCCTGTCCCCACCAAATAAGAATATCTGGATCTTTTTTAAGATTCATCACTCTATATCGATCCATTCCAACGAAATATAATTTATCACTATCTTTTCGCTTATAGACAAATATTTGAACGACATTTTCTTTTTCAACAAACTGTTTTTTATCCTCATGAATACATATTTCTTCTTTTGGTGTTTCTAAATTTAACTTCACTTTTTGTACTCGATTTCCATTGCGTTGTATTGGAAATTGATAATTATGTGCTTTAAATGCTTCCTGACCATTTTTGTATCCATTCATCCACAACTTAACAGATTCATAAACTTCTTTTTGTGTTTTATCTTTATCATAGATTTTTTCTAATTTTTTATTATCAAATGCTTCAGCATTTATTTTTATACGATTTGTTAAAACCTTTTGCTCTTTATTTTCAGGATCAACTGCCAATCCATAAATAGTTGCTTTATGCATTCTTCCGGTTTCTTTTCTATCACATTTATGCGTTATTGTTAATGAATGTACGCGTTTTATATCATCTCTATTATAATTATTAAACGCACATAATTTCTGCTTTAGAATTTCTTCATTTCTTTCATATATGCGTAAAATAATTTCATCATGAAACTCAGGATAAGGCACTGGGAAATGTTTTGGATTCTCATTTTTTGTTAAATCATAATAAGTTGCGTAGTCTAAAGAAATAATTTGCTTATTTTCAAACTCGATAAACTCTCCAGTTGTCCTGTTGATTTTAGGAACACGAAAATTTACCACATTCTGTTTCTCTTGTCTTAACTTTTGTTCATGTATTTCTACACGGCGGCGTAAAGAATCTGTCGCACAAGCAATTACAGTAGCATCTAATGCATGATGTAGATGATTATCACGATCTTTTTTATCATTTTCTTTTTCTCTTTTTAGAATCTCCTTTTTCAGAGCAACTATTTTTTCTTTATTGGTAATATCATCTGATGCTAATGAAGATAGTTCTTTTTGTAAATTAAGCAATTCTCTATCTTCATTTTCTGATTTTCGATAATTAAGACTATTATAAGAATGTGTATAACCATTTAACCCCCAAACACCTTTCAGTTTTGCAGTAACTTGACCGGTAAAGCTTCTTATCTTTACATCAGAAAAGTAATAACGAAGAATATCACATAAAACTTTTGTTGCATATCGAGTATCATTTAAAGCTCTAGCTGAAAAATCATCCACCATATCATCGCTCATTTTAGCAGTTAGTAAATATGTTTTTTTCTTAAAATCACGAATATTATTTACCCAATTTAAATACTTAGAAAATCCAGGTTGATTTTTAAATACGTCAAAAGGTACATGGTCCGCTTTTTCACGATTCATTTTCGCATTTACTAAAACCTTATTTGACATAGTATCGTTAAAACTTTTTGAATATGGTAATATATGGTCTACTTCATAATCTTCAGAAAATAGATTCTTTTCATGAATTTTTGCCTTTTCTTCACTTCCAGTTACGGCTAAAGTATATGGGTCCAATCCACCTTGTTCCATATATAAACGGTATTTCACTATATCATCATGATGAATCTTAGATATATCATTAAATACAAAAGGATATTTATTCATTATTTGTAATTTTAGATTCATTTTATTAATCTTATTATTTATTTGCTGATCAATTATCTGTAATCTTTCTCTAGGGTCTTTCGTTAACTCTCTAGCTACCTCAACATGTATTGCGATAGGTTTTCCATATCTACGGATAATTGCATTCACAATACGTTTTGTTTCCTGTAAAGTGGCAATTGCACATCTATTCGTTATACTTAAATCTAATTCATCAAATGCTATTGCAAGTGGAGGTAATTGATCATAGAAAATTTCGTTTGATTTACGTTTTGAATGATCGATGCCGATTGAACTCATTGCATCACTGTATCCTAAATTTTGTTCTAACATTAATGGTAACAATTTATACAAGATAGAAAATGACAATTTACCAAAGGCTTTGAATTTTGATTCATCTAAATTTAAAATTGCTTTTTTAAACTCTTTCGATTGATTCAACAAATTCTCATATCCATCTATATTCATAAGTATTTCATCATCTGATTTATATTTTGATAACAAATCAGCAATTTCATCTAAAATTTTAATATCAACGGTTTCATAACCAAGTTTTTTCAAGTCTCCCTTTAAATATTTTGTTGACTTCATCTGATATAACGATTGTTTCATCTTTTGATCATTTCTCAGTTCATTAATATCTTTATCTGGATGTCTTTTACTTTCTTCTTGCACGTTCGCGTACTCTTTACGCATTAATACTAATCCCTTAAATTCAACATCGGTCCCTATTACTTTTGCAATGTCTTTATATTTTATTTCTTTTCCGCTCATGGCTATTTCTAAAATTTCATGAATCTGTTCTTGCGTTAGTTCATGATATTCTCTTGAATGAGGTACGTGATAACGCACATTTTGAAGTTTTTGTAATAAAATAAATTTTTCATAAGACGGTGCTGTTATTGGCGCCCGAAATTCATGATCAAATTTACATTTACCTACCATCTTTTTTAAAGGATGTGCATAAGGACTTGGTTCATTCGGACCTTGCGAAAATGAGCGTTGAAAAGATATAGTTTCTAAAAACTCTTGTTTAAATTCATCTGATATTAATCCAAGAGATACTTGTTTCTCCAATAAAAGGCCAGCTTCTTCTAAAATCATTTCACGCGTTATACCAATATGATAATCTCCATCACTATTCTTAATCTTATCTTTGAATTTTGGATCAGATATAATATATTGTGAAATCGTAAAGTTACCATCATCTAAAGCTTTTTGAGTCAAATTAATAGAGTATAGCATTTTCTGATCTTCAGTGGCACTTGCTGTATTCTTAGCATTTTCTTTAATTTTACGATTACTTTTAAATCCTCTATATTTAGCATAGTGAATCAAACATATAAATAATTCTTCTATTGTTAAAGCTTCATTCAATCCCTTTACTTTCAAAATATATGGATTTTCATATTGGTTGACTGCTCCATTATAAAACTCTTTTACATCTTCTTTTTTCATATAATCATATGTAATAAATAATGATTTAACTTTCTGCACTCTTCCTTTTCTTCTGCGAATCAATCGACGCAATGAGCGTGCATTTCTTCTATCCTCTAAGCTACCTTGTTCTGATGGAAAAATATAGCTATTTGCAGCTATAAGACGACATGGCTCACTATCAGAGTTAACTTTCATACAGCTCCATCCAACTGATCCTACACCTAAATCAAGTCCCAAAATATAGTTTTCTTTCATGTTTTATTCCTCCTATGAAACACTTTTATATTGTTATTGTAAGAAAAATCCCCGCGGCATACACCAACGGGGATTTTTCTGCAGTACACACTCTTTAGAGTGGACTCTGATAGAGCGTCTTGCAAAATGAATTTGTGCTTACAACAAAGATTACGTGCTTAAGATAATCCTTGTACCCATATAATAACAAAATCCCCATACCTTGTCAACAATAATGTTAGCGTTTTCTTTTCTCTTTTTTTATTATATCATAATTTGCATATATTAGTAAAAAGTATAAGCAAGTGTCACATTTCTATCTCATTATTAAGCATAAGCTCCGCTATCACTGAATCATGCGTAATAAAATTAACCTTTGCGTAAACTTTATCTTTTATATCGCGATAAATATAACCAGCAGAATGTGTTCCTTTTACAATCGTATAAACACTATTTGCCACATATCCTACTGTAGCACCACCTTCTATCGATACTTTTATTGCCTCATTATCAATACTGTTATCTGGCTCTACTTCCAATATTAATAATTGATTTAAACGAAAAGCATCTAATCCTAAATAATGGCTCATTCCTGTAATAGTTATATACATATTTTACACCTAACTTTCTTTACATTTATATCATATAAAATATAGTGCGTATTTTTTTACTCAGTTAAAAAATTGTTTGCTTAAATGTAACGATTATGTGTTACGATAAGATCAATAAAAGAAATGTGTGGAGGTAAAACATGAAAAAGAAAGCATCATTATTCTTACTATACAATATCTTAAGCAAATATACAGATGAAAATCATCCTATCACCAGAAAAGAAATTGATCGATATCTATCTATTGAATACGATATTACTATAGATCGCAAAACACTACATGATCATATTGAATTATTAAATGAATTTGGCTGTGAAATACAAATCGCCAGATCCGCTTATGATGGTTATTATATGGGACAGCGTTTATTTGAACCTTCAGAAATACATTTGCTATGTAACGCAATCTATTCCGCTCATTTTATCCCAGAAAAAGCATCAAAAGATTTAATTAATAAATTGCTTAGTACCCAGAGTAAATATATTAAAAAAGATTTCAATGATACTGTTTATATGCAAAACAAACGTAAAACACTGAATAAAGAGTTCTTTTTAAATATAGATTATTTAAATGAAGCAATTCATATAAATAAGGCTGTTTCCTTTCGATACATGAAATATAATTTAAATAAAATCTTAATTCCAAGAAAAGACCACAAATATATCATCCATCCTTATTACATTATCTCAGCGAATGAAAACTACTATTTGATTTGTAAAAATGACGCTTATGATAATCTAAGTCATTATCGTATTGATAAAATGCAAAACATCGAGATCCTTGATAAACCACGAAAGCCTCTTGGTGAATCATTTGATCCCTATGTTTATGCGAAGTCTAAAATCTATATGTATGGTGGTAAAGAGGAACGCATCACCTTAAAAGAGAGTGTAAAATAAACTGTGTAAGTTAAGAGCGTACGACTTAACGATACACAGT
>OLQE01001166.1_pt1 | contig 15577 bp, 9 predicted proteins | sample 1643161 | NCBI WGS metagenome assembly OLQE01 (sample SAMEA3136650, study PRJEB25190) | human gut metagenome | reverse complement strand
GCATGGCGGCGTACAGGTCGTTGAGCCGTGCGGTGAGCCGTTCCGCCAAACCACGTGAGTTGACGAACACGAGCGTGGTGTGGTGGTTGAGAATCTCGTTGAGGATGCTGCGTTCCACGGCGGGCCACACCGACCCCGCACGTTCGTCCGCCGATGAAGGGTTCCCCGGTGCCGTTTCCTCCGCCCCGGCGCCGCCATGGGTGCGCGGGCCGCGGGATGGGATCGACGGAACCGTGACGGTGCCCTGCCGCTTGGCGAGCCTCATCATGGCCGGCGTGACCCCGCTGATGGATGGGAGTTCGGACGATTTCACGCCTCCGACCGCGGACTGGGCCTGATTCGAGGAGCCGACGGATTCGGGCATATGCTCGACCGGTTCGACGATCCTCAGATCCATCGCCGGACGCGACTGCGCGCCGACGACGGTGACGGTGCGTGCGCCCCCGAGGAACCGGGCCGCCGTTTCGGGCGGGCGAACCGTGGCGGACAACCCGATGCGCTGTGCAGGTCCGCCCATCAGGGAATCAAGCCGTTCCAAACTCAACGACAGGTGGGCCCCGCGTTTGGTGCCGGCGATGGCGTGGATCTCGTCCACGATGACGGTATTCACCGTGGACAGGATGCGCCGCGCCTTGGAAGTGAGGATCAGATACAGCGATTCGGGCGTGGTGACCAGGATGTCCGGCGGATGCGAGGCGATGGCCCGCCGCTCCTGCGCCGTGGTGTCGCCGCTGCGCGTGGCCACGCGAATCGACGGCGGATCGAGCCCCATGGCCTTGCACTGGGCGGCGATGCCAGCCAACGGCGTTTCCAAATTGCGCGCCACATCCACGCCCAACGCCTTCAACGGCGAGACATACAGCACCTTGACGCCTTTGGTGGGTTCGCGTGAGCGCCCCGTCTCCCCCGCCTCCGACGCACGGTTCATCAGCCGGTCGATGGCGTACAGGAATGCGGACAGCGTCTTGCCGGAACCGGTCGGCGCAACGACCAGCGTATCGGAACCCTGCGCGATGACCGGCCACGCCTTGCGCTGAGCCTCCGTCTCACCCTGCGGGAAGGCATGTCTGAACCATGCCCCGGTGGGCTCGGAGAACAGGTTCAGACATTCGTACATATGTTCGATTATGGCAGCGTGCCGGGACGGATGCAACCACCCCGGCACGCCATGCCATCAGGTCCCGCCCGACCGGAGCGCCCGGTCCTTCGGCGACCGTTCAGCCGCGCAGCCTGCGCAGCCGCTCATGCATGGCCACCATCAGCAGCAGGAATACCAGCAGGTACCACGGAAACAGCCGCACATCGATATGGTTGGCGATCAGACCGAACAGCGGAGGCATCAGCAGTGTGCCGATATAGGCGCAGGCCATCTGCACGCCGACGATCGCCTGGGACTTGTCCTCACCGAAATACATCGGCGTGGAATGAATCACGCAGGGGTAGATGGGCGCGCACCCCAGGCCGATCAGCATCAGGCCGCCGATGACGTTCATATGGGCGGGCAGGGGCAGCAGCATGGCCACGATGCCGGCGAACACCAGCGCCTGGCCGATGCGGATCATCGTCGGATCGTCGAATCTCATGGTCATGAAGCCGCTCAGGAAGCGTCCGGCGGTCACGCCGATGAGGAACAGGCTGGCCCAGCTGGCCGCGGTCAGCTTGTCGATGCCGCAGCCGAGCACCATGTAGCTGCTGGACCACAGCATGGCGGTCTGCTCCACCGCGCAATAGCAGAAGAACATGACCAGGATCTCCTTGGCACCGGGGATGGCCAGCACGTCACGCAATCCCATCGGCTTGCGGGCGGGATCCTTTTGCCCGCCCGCCTCCGCGGCCGATCGCCGTTCATCGGAGCGGTTCCGCCACAGCGGCAGGCTGAACAGCAGCAGTGCGGTCAGCACGATCTGCACGATGGCCACATACCGGTACCCCCAGGACCACCCCTGTCCCTGCCCCAGGGCGAATCCCATGACGTACGGGCCAATCGAGGCGCCGACGCCCCACATGGCGTGCAGCCAGCTCATATGGCGGCTGGAGTAATGGACCGCCACATAGTTGTTCAATGCGGCGTCCACGCCGCCGGCCCCCAGACCGTACGGAACGGCCAGCGCGATCAGTGTCCAGTAGTTCGGCGCGAACGAGAACCCCAACAACGCGGCCGCGGTCAGCCCCACTGAAACCGCGGTCACCCTTCCCGCACCGAATCGCAGCGTCAGCCGGTCACTGAGCAGGGCGGAGACGATCGTGCCCGCCGAGATGACCATCGAGATGCCGCCGGCGAACGAAACCGGCACGCCGAAATCGTGATACATCGTCGGCCAGGCCGCGCCGAGCATGGCGTCGGGCAAACCGAGACTGATAAACGCCAGATAGATGACGGCGAGCAACAGGTTGACCATCAGCATCTCCTCAACATATACCAAACGGTCAGTAGACAACGTTGCCATTCTGTCATCTGCCCATATATGACATGCCGTCCAACCCGGTTTTCACCAATGGTTTTGCAAACGCTGTCAACGTGAACGGCATATACGCCGCCTCCCCTCCTCGTCACCGTCCGCGACGCCGAGGAGAGCAACACGGCAATCCGTTCGCGACGGAGAAGGATGCGGGAGAATCAGGTGTCGATCTTGGAACGGTCGAAATCGTCGGCGTTGTCCACGATGAACTGCTTGCGCGGCGGCACGTCGTCGCCCATGAGCAGACTGAAGATCTCGCTGGCCTGCGCGGCGTCCTCCATGCGGATGCGGCGCAGCATGCGCGTGCGCGGGTCCATCGTGGTGTCGGCCAGCTGGTCGGCGTCCATCTCGCCCAAACCCTTGTACCGCTGAATGTCGTCGTTGTAGGCGATGTGCCTGCGGTCCAGATCGGCCAGCTTGCCGGCCAGCTCGTCGTCCGAATACGTGTAGATGTATTCACCCTTATGCGAGCCGGCGAGCGCGATGCGGTGCAACGGCGGCACCGCGGCATACACGCGACCATGCTCGATGAGCGGGCGCATGTACCGGTAGAACAGCGTGAGCAGCAGGATGCGGATGTGCGCGCCGTCCACGTCGGCATCGGTCATCATGATGACCTTGTTGTACCGGGCCTGCTCGATGTCGAAGCTCGGCCCGGAGCCGGCGCCGACCACCTGGATGATCGCCGCGCATTCCTTGTTCGAGAGCATCTGGCTCAGTGAGGCCTTCTGCACGTTGAGGATCTTGCCTCGGATCGGCAGCAGGGCCTGGAACCCGGAGTTGCGAGCCGCCTTGGCGGTGCCGAGCGCCGAATCACCCTCGACGATGAACAGTTCGGCCACGTCGTCGTTGCCCGGCTGGCAGTCGGACAGTTTCGGCGGCATCGAGGCGGATTCGAGCGCGTTCTTGCGGCGCGTGACCTCCTTGGTCTTGCGCGCCTGGATGCGGGCGTGCATCTCGCCGACGATCTTCTCGAGCACGCGCCCGGACTGCTCCTTATAGCCGCGCTTGGAACCGGTGATCATCTCGCCGAACTGTCTGTCGGTCATGCGGGTGACGATCGGCTTGACCTGCGCGGTGCCCAGCACGTCCTTGGTCTGTCCCTGGAACTGGGGTTCGGCGATGCGCACGGTGACCACGGCGACCAGTCCGGCCAAGATGTCGTCGCGTTCGACGCGCATGGCGCCGTCCTTGAGGTTCACCTTGAGCTTGCGCGCGTTATCCTCCACGGCCTTGCGGATCTGCTTGGTGATGCCGCCCAGGAACCCGTCGACGTGCGTGCCGCCGCCGGGGGTCTCGACCACGTTGACGAAGCTGCGCATCGTGGTGTCGTAGCCGTTGACCCAACGCAGGGCGATGTCCACGCCGCAGGTGCGGGTGATCGTCTGCGCATGCAGGTCGCCGTTGTCGTCGACGGCCTGGGTTTCCTCCTCATAGGTGTCCTCGCCGGTGATGCGCCAGATGTCCGAAACGGGCTCCCCCTTGGACAGGAAGTCGACGAAATCCTTGACGCCGCCGGTATGGAGGAACTCCTCGACGCGGGCGTGACCATGCGCGGCCGCCGCCACGTTCCGCTGGGTCACGGCAGGCTGCGCCGGTTCCGCCCCCACCGTGACGAATCCGTCCAACCCCGACGCCTGCTCCGCCGCACCGGCAGAGTCGGCGGAGTCGGCAACACCGACGGTCGCGGCACCGGCGGCATCCGTCGTATCGGCAACGTCGACGTCGCCAACCATGTCGCCACCCGACATCGGTTCCGTTTCGTCAATCTCACGCACCGCGTCCACCGATTCGTCGCCGGTTTCCGGAATGTTCTCGTCGATGACGGTGATTCTCAGTCCCGGCACCAGGAAACTGGTCTGCCGGACGCGGTCGATGAGTTGTTCATAGCTGAATTCGGCGGTGGCGTTGAAGATCTCCGGATCCGCCCAGTAGCGGATGCGCGTGCCTGTGGTCTTGGGACTGACCTTGCCGATGATCTCCAATTCGGTCGCCTTGTTCTTGCGCGTACGCTTGAACGGCGCATCCGGCGAGGGGTGGGCCGGGTCGGCGTCCGTGTAGACGCCCGGATGCCCCTGATGGAACGACATGTGATGGGTTTTACCGTCGCGGTCGACCTCGACGTCCAGACGCGCCGACAGCGCGTTGACCACGGACGAGCCGACGCCGTGCAGACCGCCGGCCGCGTTGTAGGAGGCATTGCCGAACTTGGCGCCGGCGTGCAGTTTGGTCAGTACGACCTCCACGCCGCTCAGGCCTGTTTTCGGCTCGGTGTCCACAGGGATGCCGCGGCCGTTGTCGGCCACCTCGACCGAACCGTCATCGTGCAGGGTGACGGTGATATGGTCGCAGGCACCGGCCAACGCCTCGTCCACGGCGTTGTCGATGATCTCCCACAGGCAGTGCATCAGGCCCTGGCTGTCGGTGGTGCCGATGTACATGCCCGGGCGCTTGCGCACCGCGTCAAGACCTTCGAGAACGGTCAAACTGTCCGCGCCGTAGTTTTCCTTTGCCATGGTCCCCATTCAATCGTCGATGTACGCCGGAGCAACACGCTTCCGGCATGATGCGACGTCTCCCCTTGAACGGGGAGGACGCCAACGTGTGATCCGTGTCCCCTTTGCGGGCCGGACCAAGGATGACTCCGTCCCTCGCGCGACGGCCTGCTGAGCGGGCCGTTCAAGGATGGCTCCGTCGTTCGGGAGTCCACCGGACTCCCTCGCTCCTCGCGCGACGGCCTGCCCAGCGGGCCGTCATTGGTCGAGGAAGTCGCGCAGGGTTTGGGAACGGGACGGGTGACGCAGCTTCGACATGGTCTTCGACTCGATCTGGCGGATGCGTTCGCGGGTCACGCCATACACGCGTCCGATGTCGTCGAGCGTCTTCGGCTGGCCATCCTCCAAGCCGTAGCGCATCTTGATGACGCCGGCCTCACGCGGGCTCAGGGTCTCCAGCACCTGCTTGAACTGCTCCTGCAACAGCGAGAACGCGACCGCCTCGGACGGGGCGATGGCGTCGGTGTCCTCGATCAGATCGCCGAACTCGGAATCGCCGTCCTCACCCAGCGGGGTGTGCAGCGAGATCGGCTCGCGGCCGTACTTCTGCACCTCCTGGACCTTCTCGACCGGCATGTCCAGCTCACGGGCCAGCTCGTCGGGCGTGGGCTCGCGTCCCAGATCCTGCAGCATCTGGCGCTGCACGCGCGAAAGCTTGTTGATGACCTCCACCATGTGCACCGGCACGCGGATGGTGCGCGCCTGGTCGGCCATGGCGCGGGTGATGGCCTGGCGGATCCACCAGGTGGCGTAGGTGGAGAACTTGAAGCCCTTCTTCCAGTCGAACTTCTCGACCGCGCGGATCAGGCCCAGATTGCCCTCCTGGATCAGGTCCAGGAACAGCATGCCGCGGCCGGTGTAGCGCTTGGCCAGCGAGACGACGAGTCGCAGGTTGGCTTCCAGCAGGTGGTCCTTGGCCTTCTTGCCGTCGTTGGCCGCCCACTTGAGCTCGCGGCGGCGCTTGAAGTCCAGCTGATCACCCTCGGTGTCCAGCAGATGCTGGGCGTACAGGCCCGCCTCGATGCGCTCGGACAGGTCCACCTCCTGCTCGGCGTTCAGCAGGCTGACACGGCCGATCTGCTTGAGGTAATCCTTGACCGGATCGGCGGTGGCGCCCGTGGCGACCACACGACGCTTCGGATTGCCGGACGGGGTCAGGTTGTCGTCGTCATCATCGTCACGAACGACGAATGCACCCTTCTCCTTCGGCTCCTCCGGCTTGTCCTGATGTTCGTCCTCATCCTCCTCGGGCTCGGGCTCGGACTCATCGACCAGATCGTCGTCCTCGTCCCCCGCACCGGGGTTGTCGATGCCCTCGTCGATGTCGTCCAGATCGTCATCGACCACCTCGCCGTCCTCGTCGTCCAGCAGCGCGTCCTCTTTCAACGGCTCCTCGACGGCTTCGGTCTGCTTGGGCTGAGACGTGCTCCGGCGCTTGGGCTTCGACGCGGAGGCCGCCTTGCCCGTAGATGCGGCCTTCTTCTTCGAAGCGCCTTTGCGCGTGGTGGCGGTCTTGGCCGTCGACGAGGCCTTAGCGGTCTGTTCGTCCTGTTCCGATTCGGTCGTCACTGTTTTCGTGGCCAAACTCATCCTCCTGCAGGTTCCCGCCGGAAGCGCGGTAGCATATGGGCGCACTTCTAGCAAGGGCAAATCGTCAACTATTTGGAGTTAACCATCTTCCAAGGACGATTATTCCCGTCCGACACCGCGGACACCCGGATCCGGCGTGTTCACCGCAGCCATACCGGATAGGCCCCGCGACGCAATGCGCCGAGCACGATCGCCGCCAGCGAACAGCCGGCATCAATGGCGAGCGCCTGCAGCGCGTAGGACGGCGCCCGCCGGTCGCCCAGCCACCATAGGACGTACGCGATAATCGTCAACGGCTGCACCCGGTAGCGTTCGGGAACCGCGGCCACCATCCGCTCCAGGGCCGCCACGGCCGCCCGGCATCGGGCGCCGTCCACCCCGCCGTGCTCGTCCGTGAACGCCTCGGTCAGCATCCGCCCCATCCGATCGCAGACCTCCGGCGCGTGCGGCCGTGAGGCGAATCCCATCAACACCTCCTTGTCCAAGCCCGCGGCACCGGTCACGATCGACACGATCAGGGCGTCCCGGATGGCCAGGGTCTGGTCCATACCGACCGCGAGCGCCATCATCGACGCCTCGGGCAACTGTTTGCCATCCCGCAATACCTCCAGCCAGTCATCCAACGGATGGTCCACCCATGCCGCGTCGGCCGTTCGCGGGCCGCGCTCGCGCCGATCCTCCCGCAGCCGCATGCTCAGCTCGTCCATGATCCGCGCGGCACGGGTTTCCGCCTTCCGCCCTTCCCGAAGTTCCGACATCATTCCCCCTTTGGTTGCTGCCATCCGCCGGCGCCCCCTGCACCGGTCCGCCCGAAGGCGAGGATTCCAGTATGGGCGCGGATGCCCGCCCACCGCCACCCGAAACGGGCAATGTGGTCGAAGGCTTGCCGGATGTGGTCGAACGTTTCGCGAACGCTTGTCTTGTCACCCGGCTGCGGATACCCTCGTAGGTATGACTACGACTGCGATGCTGGGCGTCATCGAACGGCGCATCACCGAGCTGGTGTCCTCGTTCCTCGCGATGCCTGACGATGAACGGCTCGATGACGTCTGCGCCGCCGTGCTGCATGCGACGATCCGGCAGGCGACCGTTTCCAGCGAAGGGGGCAAGCGGCTGCGGGCGCTGCTGGCCGTGGATACGTTCGACGCACTGGCATCCGACGATTCCCGGCGCGGGGCGCTCATCGACCTGGCCTGCGCGGTCGAGGTCTTCCAGACGGCCGCGCTGGTCCATGACGACATCATCGACGACGCCGACCTGCGCCGCGGCAAGCCGGCCGCGCACAAGGCCCTGGCCGGGCCGGCGCACGACGCGGCGCTGGGGACGGGACTGGGCATCATGCTCGGCGATCTGCTGGCCACGGCCAGCGTGGACATCGCCAACGGCGCCGCCCGTCAGCTGCCGAACGCCGATGCCATCATCCAAGCGTTCCTGACCATGCACCGCGAGGTGGAAATCGGGCAGGTGCTCGACTTGGCGGCGGTCCAATGCCCCATGTCCGATCCCGAACGGCTCGCCCAAGCCTCGCTGGATGTGTTCCGTTGGAAGACCGCGAGCTACACCACCATCGCACCGCTGGAGCTCGGCATGCTCGCCGCCGGCATGAGCCCCGATGAGGCGCGCCGCCACGCGCTCGCCATCGGCGATCCCCTGGGACTGGCGTTCCAGTTGACCGACGATCTGCTCGACGTCGTCGGTTCCAGCTCCGCCACCGGCAAACCGATCGGCGGTGATATCCGCGAAGGCAAACGCACGGTGCTGCTGGCGGACGCGCTGACTGGCGCGACGCCGGACGAGCGCCGTGAACTGACCGCCATGTTCGAGGCCCCCATGCGCGACGAGACGCAGACCGCCCGCGCCATCGCGCTGTTCCACACAACCGGTGCGATAGACCGCTCACGCGACCGCATCGAAACGCTGTGGACGCGCAGCCTGCACGCCATCGAGACGATGGGGTGCCCCACCGAATCACGGACGATCCTGGAACAGGCCTGTGCTCGTTTCGTGCCTTCCGTTCATTACACGCCCCGCGAGCAGGACAGCATGTAGACTTTTAAGAGACCGTTATCCCACCAAGGAATGCCTGTATCACCATGACTGAAGCCGCGAACGTGCCCGAAGGGCTTGTGATCGAAGGACGATATCGTATTGTCCACCGCATCGCCGAAGGCGGCATGGCCACGGTGTACCAGGCCGTCGACGAACGACTCGACCGCACGGTGGCCATCAAGATCATGCACACGCAGCTCGCCCAGGGGCCACTTCGCGACCAGTTCGTCGAGCGTTTCCGCCGCGAGGCCAAATCCGCGGCGGCCATCGCCAACCCTCATATCGTGCAGGTGTACGACACCGGCGAGTTCAACGGTCTGGACTACCTGGTCATGGAGTACGTCCATGGTGTGAACCTGCGGCATGAGATGAACACGCAACGCACGTTCACCGTCCGGGAGACGTTGCGCATCCTTTCCGAGACGCTGGATGGCCTGTCCGCCGCGCATCGCGTCGGCGTCGTGCACCGGGACATCAAGCCGGAGAACATCCTGCTCAACGACCGCGGTCGCGTGCAGATCACCGACTTCGGCCTGGCCAAGGCGGCCTCGCAGGCCACGCTCTCCGCCACCGGCATGCTGCTGGGCACCGCAGCCTATCTGGCCCCGGAGATGATCCAGGACAACCAGGCCACCCCGCAGGGCGACCTGTATTCGATCGGCATCACCGCCTGGGAGATGCTGGCCGGCTTCGTGCCGTTCCAATCCGATAATCCGGTCACCTTGGTGTTCAAGCACGTCCACGAGGATGTGCCCTCCCTGTTGGATTCCTGCCCCGGCCTGCATCCGGATGTGGCGGCGTTCATCGCCCACCTGACCGCGCGCGCCGTGGACGCCCGGCCGGCCGATGCCACCGCGGCGTTGCAGGAGCTGCGCGCGTTGACCGCATCCCTGCCGATTTCCGCATGGCAATACCGCAAGTCCACGGACGGCGGCCAAACCACGGCCACCGGAACCGCACAGCCGCCGCTGCCGCCGCTCGATCCGCCCGCCCCCGCCACCGAACCGATTGCGACGGCGAGCGCAAGACCTTCGGCCGACGCCGCCACCGACACCATCGCCAAACCTTCCCCGGATGCCGAGCTGGCCGCCACGGCCGAGTTCCGTCCCGACGCCACGCAGCCCATCGCCAAGGCCGACGCCGCCGGAGACGCCGCTACACAGACGATTCCCGCGGTGCCTTCCACGCCGACACAGGCCATCCCCCAAACGGGAGTCCTGCCCGACGGGCAGTTCGACGGCGCCCAAACCGCGGATGCGGTCGCCGACACCGATGCCGACACCGGCACCCGTCACACGAAGCGCACGGTCGCCGTCGTCGCCATCATCCTGTTCGCATTGGCCGCCATCGGCGGTGGCGTGTTCGCATGGTGGTACTATCTGGGCCCCGGCAGCTACTGGACGATGCCCCAGCCGAACGACATCTCCTGCACCGAAGGCCGGGACTGCCCCATCACCGATGCCGACTGGGCCGACTATGAGAGCACGCTCAAGGTGGCCGGCATCCCCTACGCCACGGATGAGGATTACAGCGACACCGTGGCCAAGGGAGACATCATCTCGGCTCATCTGACCGCCGACGGTTCCGCCGATCCGCTGGATGTGGGCGACCGCATCAACCGGCGGGACGGCAGCCAGATCACCGTCACCGTATCGAAGGGCGTACGGCAGGCCACGATCCCCGACGACATCCTCGACCCGAACTCGGCGAACGCGGCCGATCCGCTGAAGGCGCTGAAGGACGCGGGCTTCGACAACGTGACCCACGACGAGGACAACGACCAGTATTCGGACACGCTGCCGGCGGGCGTGGCGCTGACCATCAGCCCCGACCCCGGCACCACACTGGACCACAACGCGGAGGTGACCGTGACCCTGTCGAAGGGCCCGGCGCCGGTCGACATGCCAAACATCATCGGTTCCACACGAGACGAGGCGGAGGCGGCGCTCGCCGAACTCAGGCTCACCGCCAACGTGACCGAGGAGTTCAGCGACTCCGTGCCCTCCGGACAGGTGATTTCCGCCTCCGCGGATTCCGGCGCCCAGCTGCATTGGGGCGACACGGTGGACGTGGTGGTCTCCAAGGGTCCGCAGACCGCGGCCGTGCCCTCCGGGCTGGTGGGCAAGCAGGAGAGCGACGTGACCAAGACGCTGGAGGATCTCGGCTTCACGGTGGAGACCAACCGCATCCTCGGCGGCCTGTTCGGCACCGTGCGTGACGTGCAGTACGACGGGGAGTCCATCAGCGACGGGGCCAATGTGCGGCTGCGCGACAAGGATGGCAACGCGACCGTCATCACGCTGACCGTGGTGTGAAATCACCTGCGGATGTGGCGCACGTATACAACGGCTATACGCGCACGATAAGGGGTGTTGCGTCGAGGGGACTTACTTTGTCACGGTCGAATCCGTGACGGCCTGCTCCTTCAGGCGCTTCTTGACCGTCTGCGCGTATTCGTCCACGTATTCCTGACCGCTCATGGACTGGATGGCGCGGGTGACCTGATCGGTCAGCGAGCGCAGGTCATCATGGGTGACGGTCTCGGCATCCTTACGCTCCACGGGGATCGGCTTACCGTAGATCACCTGCGTCTTGCCCTTCTTCGGCACCACGGTGCCGACCGGCTGCAAGGTGTCCGACCCGATGATGGCCACGGGCACGATCGGGCATCCGGTTTCCAACGCCAGCTTGGCCACGCCGGTATGCCCCTTGTACAGGCGACCGTCGGGGCTGCGCGTGCCCTCGATGTGGATGCCGAACAGGTGGCCGTCCTCCAGGATCTCACGCGCATGGTTCAGCGCGCCGAGCGACTTGGAGCCGCCCGACCGGTCGACCGGGAAGACGCCGACGGAGGTGAACCACCACTTCTTGAACCTGCCCTTGATGCCCTTGCCTTCGAAATACTCGGCCTTGCCCATGAAATGGATCATGCGTGGGCAGGTGATCGGCAGCAGCGCGTCGTCGATCACGGCCAGATGGTTCGCGGCGATGATGGCGCCGCCATGCTTGGGGATGTTCTGCAACCCCTTGACCGTGGGACCAAGCCGCCGGCGGGCGATCCAACCGAACCCTTTGACGAAGAACCAGTACAGCATCGTGGGTGTCCTCCTCATATCCCTTGTGGGCGCGGTATGGCGTCACGCTTGGTTACAGTGGTGTCTATGACTGAGAACAACAATAGCAATGCCGATGGCGAGCGTCCAAACCCCACGCCGGGTGATGGAACCGATTTCGACGCCGCCTGGGCCGAGTTCGCCGCCGACCACGCCGACGACCTCAATGACGTGGAACGGTCACGCAACGCCAAACGGTTCGAAAAGCATGCGCAGCGCAAGGAGAAGGAGGCGCTGCTCTCGGTCGACGATCTGGACCCGAGTGCCTTCGCCGGCGGCGCAAGGCGGGGACCCCGCGATTTCACCGGTTCCAGCTGGCTGGACACCGACGATGTGATGGACCGCTATGGTGAGCCGTTCACCCCGCCGAACCCCGATCTGGGTCCGGTGAACAAGTCCAAGCTCGTGTTCTGGATCCTGCTGATCGTAGGCGTCATCGGCGTCATCGGCTCGGTGTTCCTGCCCTCGATGGCGGCCGTACTGGGCACGATCTTCGGTACCTCAACGCTGATCGGCGCGGCAGGACTGATCATGCGGCACAAGGGCCATAACGAAACCAAAACCGACTACTTCGACGACGGGGCGCGCGTATAGTGGTTCGCACTACCTCGGCGGTTCAATCACGGAGTGGCGGATTTCGGCCAGTCGGAAATCAAACCCCGAGGTAGTGCGAACCACCGGTCTCAGGCCTTCGACTTGGCGACCTCGATCCAGCGGTGCAGCAGGTCGTTCGCGGCACCGGAGTCGACGGCGGCCTCGGCCATCGCATAGGCGTCACGGAAGCGCTGCGCCAGCGTGGCGTCCGGATCGGGCAACCGGCGGGCGTCGGCCACGATGGCGGATGCCGCGTTGAGCAATGCGGTCGAGCGGAACGGCACCGGCTTGCCGGCTAGGAAGTCCAGCATCGCCCGCGCGTTGACGGCGGGCTCGCCGCCACGCAAGTCATCCAACGTCACCGGGGTGAGCCCCAGCTCCGCAGTCGGATCGAATTCGGTTTCACGCACCTTGCCGTCGCGGATCTCCCAGACGCTCACCGGCCCTGTCGGCGCCAGCTCGTCCAATCCCTCATGCGAGGTGTACACCATGCCGCTCTGGCCGCGGGAGGCATACACTTCGGCCATGATCGGACTGACCGCGCGATTGGCGCATCCGATGGCCACATGCCGTGGATTGGCGGGGTTGGTCAGGGGCCCCAGCACATTGAACACGCAGGGCACGCCGATGGCGGAGCGCACCGGACCGACGAACCGCATGGCCGGATGGAACACCTTGGCGAACGCGAAGGTGATCCCCACCTCATCGCCCACTTCTGCCACGGCCTGCGGGTCGAGCTCCATCGGCAGGCCCAACGCCTCCAGGCAGTCGGCGGCGCCGCATTTGGACGATGCGGCGCGGTTGCCATGCTTGACGATCTTCACGCCGGCGGCCGCGGCCACCACCGATCCCATCGTGGACAGGTTCACGGTCGCGGCGCCGTCACCGCCGGTGCCGACCATGTCGGTCGTCTCGCCGGAGACGTTCAACGGCACAGCGTGGGCGACCATCGCATCGGCGGCGCCACGCACCTCCTCGGCGGTCAATCCCAGCAGCTGCTGGGAGGCGAGCACGGCACCCACGGCCGCGGGATTGGCGTTGCCCCGCATCAGGTCATCCACGAACCACCACGACTCCCCCGCGCTCAGGTGATTTCCGGCAACCAATGTGGTGAGGATCGACTTCCATGTGATCTCGGCCATCATGCCCTCCTTGAAGCACGTTCGTGATGGATGTTGACGCGGCTCATTGTATCGATGGCATGTTGCGCCGCCGCGGCGCTGTCCACATCACGGATATCAGGGCGGAATACGGCAGCGCCCGCCGGATGGGTTCCGGCGGGCGCTGGATGGTCCGTAAATGAGCCACTACTCGTTCTGGCCGTGGCACATCTTGTACTTGCGGCCAGAACCGCACGGGCACTGGGCGTTCTTCGGCGTGTCCGGGAAGGTGCGACCGTCCGCCCACGGCGTGTGCAGCTCCTCGCTCTTGGGACGCTTGGAGGTCGGGACCTTGCCTTCGGCGTGGCTGATCGGAGCGGGGCCGACGATGATCGGATTGCCGTTCTCGTCACGGGTCACGTCGTCCTCATCCGCGCTCTCGGACCTGGATTCGGACTGCGCGGCCAGTTCGTCGATGGCTTCGGCCTCCGCCTCGTCGTCGGTCTCGGGCTCGGACGGGCCGCTGGCCACGGTCTGATCCGCGGGGGCGGCATCCTCGATGCCCATCTGCGCCTCGGCGGCGTCGACGGCGGCATCCTCATCCTGCTCGGATTCCAGATCCTGGGTCATGGCCACACGGTCGATGTCCACGTGGAAGAGCAGCTGGATGCTCTCCTCCTTGATGGCCTCGATCATCGAGTTGTACATCTGGTAGCCCTCGCGCTGGTATTCGACCAGCGGATCGCGCTGGCCCATGCCACGCAGGCCGATGCCGTCCTTGAGGTAGTCCATCTCATACAGGTGCTCGCGCCACTTGCGGTCGAGCACGGCGAGCACCACGCGACGCTCCAGCTGGCGCAGGCCCTCCTCGCCGAGCTTGGTCTCGATGGCGGCGTACTGCTCCTCGGCGTCGGCCACCAGCACGTCGTGCACGGCGTCGACGGCCTTTTCGCCCTTGAGCTTGCCGGCGGCCTCACGGGCCTCCTCCTCGGTCACCTGTACCGGGAAGATGCTCTTCAGCGCCTTGAACAGGCCCTCCCAATCCCAGTCGGCGGGCTTGTCGGAACCCTTGTTCGCGCCACGCACATAGCTGGTGATGGTGTCGGTGATGAACCGCTCGATGTCCTCGTGGATGTCCTCGCCCTTGAGCACGGCCTGGCGCTCGGCGTAGATGACGCTGCGCTGCTTGTTCATCACATCGTCATACTTGAGGACGTTCTTGCGGATCTCGAAGTTGCGCGACTCGACGGACTTCTGCGCGGTGCGCACGCCCTTGGACACGCTCTTGGACTCGATCGGCTCGCCCTCGGGCAGGCCCTTGGCCATCACGCGGGCCACGAGCTGCGTGTTGAACAGGCGCATGAGGTCGTCCTCGAGGCTCAGATAGAAGCGGGACTCGCCCGGATCGCCCTGACGGCCGGAACGGCCGCGCAGCTGGTTGTCGATACGGCGGGACTCGTGGCGCTCGGTGCCGAGCACATACAGGCCGCCCAGTTCGACGACCTCCTCATGCTCGTCCTTGACCTGCTCCTTGACCTCGGCCAGGGTGCCCGGCCAGCGCTTCTCGTACTCCTCCGGGGTGTCGTCCGGCGAATAGCCCTCGGCCTTGAGCTTGGCATCGGCAAGGAACTCGACGTTGCCGCCGAGCATGATGTCGGTACCACGGCCAGCCATGTTGGTGGCCACGGTCACGGCGCCCTTACGGCCGGCGACGGCCACGACGGCCGCTTCCTTGGCGTGCTGCTTGGCGTTGAGCACCTGATGCGGGATGCCGGCCACGTCGAGCAGCGAGGAGACGACCTCGGAGCTTTCCACGCTGGCGGTGCCGAGCAGCACCGGCTGGCCCTTGGCGTGGCGCTTGGCCACGTCCTTGACGATGGCGGCGAGCTTCTCGCGCTTGGTGCGGAAGATCAGATCGTCCTGATCGACGCGGATCATCGGCTTGTTCGTCGGGATCGGCAGCACGCCGAGCTTATAGGTGCCCATGAACTCGGCGGCCTCGGTCTCGGCGGTACCGGTCATGCCGGCGAGCTTGTCGTACATGCGGAAGTAGTTCTGCAGCGTGATGGTGGCGAAGGTCTGGTTCTCGGCCTTGACCTCCACGTTCTCCTTGGCCT
>OLQE01001160.1_pt1 | contig 15674 bp, 8 predicted proteins | sample 1643161 | NCBI WGS metagenome assembly OLQE01 (sample SAMEA3136650, study PRJEB25190) | human gut metagenome | reverse complement strand
TATCGATCCCCTCTCCATCGAGAGCGATTCGAGCGATTTGCAGTTTTCCGTATTTGTACTCGCATGTTTCGAAAAGATCATGCATTGCGGCTTTGTCGTCGATTTGACTCAATAGCTTATCGTAGTCCGGTTCGAATCCAGTCAAAGATCTGATTTCATCTAAAGCGGACCTTGTGGCGTCGCCGTCCAGACGTTCGCCGTCCTGGTATGAGGGGAAAGGCTTATGGTGAAACAGGGATGAGAGATAATGCCAAGCGTCTGTTTTTTCATTATCCAATTCGAGAAGCTTTCTGGCATACGCAAGTTGCACGATTGGCAAGTCAGAATTCTGCGCGATATCACGGAATAATGCTCGAATTGGTTTCATGTCGTCGTGACCAATTGCGGTTTCCGCAATTTGGCCATTTGAAATATGTAGGAGGGTCGTCTTCGCTAGTGGCTGAAATTCGGCCTTTAGAGTGTGCTCTATATCAAATACCACTTCATATTCGTGCGTGAGTAGAATGACGGTTTTGTTCTTAAGGCAATTGGGACTGCTGCCATTTTTCAAGAACAGCATGTGAAGAATAGCGAATCTTTTACGACCATCAAATGATGTGATGGGGTCATCAAGGATGATGAGATCGGGCTTGGATGACAACGCAGAATACATAAAGAAGATCAGTGCAAGTGCATTTCTTTCGCCGTAGCTCAAAATGCCGTTCGCATTGGAAATTTGATATTCAGATGAATGGACTAAGAGTACATTGCATTGTTCGTTGTCATCTACAGTGATTCGAATTGAATATGGATACCCGGCTCCAGAGAAAAAAGAATTTATTTCAGCCTCGTAGCCAGCAAGTGCTTCGGCAAGCTTCTTCTTTTGCTTGTTGATGATCCCCAAAAGTATGCGAGCTTCTTGCTGCGCCTCGTCGAGTGCGGCATTGTACTCAGATATGTTGCGTCTGCTTCCTTGAGAGTCGAAATGTGAAAGGAGGCTTAGATCGATAGTGCAATCCGCTATCGCTTTAGAGATGTTCTCGCCAAGCTTTGCTAAGTTGAAATATGAGTTAAGGTTTTCAGCATGCTGCATGTTCGCTGAAATTACATCTGCTTGGCGTACGACTTCAGCGAAATAATTTTCCTGAGTTTTTGAAAGGGGTTCCGAAGTGCTGGCAATTGAATCGAGGGCGTTAAACGTCTCTTCGTTTAGATAGTCTTTTGCGGCTGCAATTCCGGTAGACACTTTGTCTAGATTGTCGGCATTTGCGGGAACGAAATCATCTTGGATGCCCTCAATGAGGTCCTTGGTCCCCTCCAGTGGCTGACCGCAGAACGGGCATTGCGTATCTGATTCTATAAGTATTTTGTATCCCGAGGCATGCCATTTTGACCATTGGGATAGTCTTGATGAGCAGATATAAGTTCGGAAGTTTTCGTACTTTGGTGGAATATTGGTTTTGGGATTACCGTTTGAGAGACCCTTTTTCACTGGAGCGGTGCCCCTGAGAGCCATTTTGCTGGTTAATCCGCTATTCCCGCTGATGTTTGCGGTGAAAACGCCAAGTGAGTTCCTGAAATTTATTAGGGCGTCAGTCTTTAGACATTGCTGAACTCTGGCTAAGATGCCACTGATTCTTTCTAGCGTTGTTTTGTATTCCGGTGTCTTGATAAAAACGTCGAAACTAGAAGCGAAAATTCCATTCTGGACGAACACGACATCGTTGACATAGCTTTCGTCAAACACTTCGATGCTGCGATACTCCTCAAGCCCTTCACATGAAAATGGATGGGCGTTCGGGTCATCTCTAAATTTGAATGGCACGATTCGCTCGCCCAGTTCAGGTTCTTCTTTGATGGCGTAACGAATCCCATCCGCGATAGAGGATTTACCCGTTCCATTAGGTGCATATTTAATGTTTAGCTTGTTTGACTCTATGTCAAATGTAGCAAGATCAAAGTTTTTGCAATTGTTTATGGATACTCTGGAGCAATAAGACTCCTCGGTCATAAATCATCTCTCCCATCTTTGCATGAGTGCTTTTTCTCGTTGTGGTTCTCAAGCGCCGACCGAATCGCTTCTCTATCATTCTCGCTCGGAAGCTTCGCTAGCTCCTCCTCCATCTGTTCGGAGCCCATCTTCGCCTTGTCCCAATTGAAATGGCTGTTGGCGCCCCCGCCTGCGATGCGCCTTTGCGCGCCTGCGGGGTCGTAGGAGGCCTTCCAGCGGAGGTACTCCTCCTCGCCGATCTTCTCGAAGCGCCAGTCGCGCTCCTTCTCGGCCCACTCCTGGATGCCGTCCTCGAGGTTCGCCTGTACCGGCATCACGTAGGCCGTGCCGTCTATCAGGACGGGCCTCAGGAACCCCGCGTCCTCCATCTCCATGAGGAAGTGGACTATCTCGCTCTCGCGGTACCCGTCGTGCTCCCGCAGGTAGTCGGCCGACACGCCCAGCGCCTCGGCGATGGCCTTGCGATGCGCGTCCTTGGGGTTGCGGGTCCCCAGCTCGTAGCTGCGGACGGCGGCCTCGGAAAGCCCCGTCCTCTCCGCCAGGTCGAGCTGCGTCATCCCCAGCTCCTGGCGTCTTCGCCTGATCCTCGCGCCGCAGGTAGCCTCCTCTGGCTTCTCTCTATGGAATCTGCAGACGATTTTCGACTTCGATTGGGCATGGACCCTGAAAGAGAGGCATCGACGCTTCCGATGTCACGCCTTTTTTCGAAATTGGGCGTCCTCTTTCCATTTCAGTATGCGGTCATCAGCAATTGACTTATCGATTTTGTCGACGCTCATTCCATACAGACTTTGCTCTATGCCAATTGAAAACGCTGCGGCACGTTCAATCGTGCTTTCTGGCAAAGTCCAAAAGTCCTCCTGCATGACTGCTTCGGTAATGCACCAAGCGTATTCGGAAAATATTGTAATATCTGCCAAAGGCTATGATACTGCAACATCTACGCCAATTCCGGTGCATATTGAAGGTACTGATTTTGAAGGAAATACGGTATCGGAAGATCATCTTATTGGTGACCAATCAGCTGAATTTCTTTCGTTTATGCATGGTACTTATTCTTTAACCGTTGTTTCTTCTCCAATTACGAGTGACGGTACGGTATATAGTCTTCCTGATACTGCAGAAACGTTCGAAATAACAGACGGAGCAGTTCCAAATTCCGAAGATGCGGGTAGCAGCAGCAATACTGATGGCACGAGTGAAGATAATGCCAATGACGATTCTTCTACTGAAACGAATAGCGCTAGTGGTAGCTCTGATGGAACAAGTACTGCGGTAGGGGTAGGCATTACTCTTGAACCTATGGATCCTCTTTCAGTCACAAACGAATATATCGAATCAATCGCAACTGCTCTTATCAATGCTGGTATGGATGAGTCTAGCGTTCAGCAGTTCAAAGATGCTGCAATGGCCAAAGTTCAACAAGCTGCTGAAGAGCAGCGTAAACAAGAAATTGCCAGTAAGCTAAAAGAACTTGAAGCTGAGTATACCGAGCAGGATAACTATGTTCTTGAGCTCGATCCGTATGGTGGGCAAACTGCTGAAAACGAAGGCACTAAAAAGGTCTATGGAATGTGGGATAGTCTCATGAATAAAGTCTATGACTATTTAGCGAGTAATTTATCGGAGGCTGATGCTACACAGTTAGCCACTGAACAGGCGGATTGGGAAGATTATCGCAATGCAGAGATGGAAGAATCCAGAAAAAGCGGTATGGGATCATCGTTTACGTCAAGCTATGTATACAGTACCGGCGCTAATGTAACTCAAGAACGTACTCGTGCGCTACTTGATCAGTTGCAAGCTCTTGCATAGTAGGGATTACTGATTATTTAGTACTATCGTCTGTCAAACTTTTTTGGTAGTTCGAACTATGGTCCCTGTGACGAAATCGGCATACGAAACGGCACAGCCGCCAATGGACATCGTAAGATCGGGAACTAAAAGATTTCCTGAATGAAGTACATAGGCAGTGTCGAATGTAACGTAGGGAAGCAGGGAAATGAGGACTGCACATAAGGCGGGCCACAATGCCCCGTAGCGATTCCATATTCTAAGCATGCCTGTAACGAGTGACGTGATGAATGATGTGAAAGGCATAAGTCCCCACACGTAAAGCATTCCATATTCTATCGCATCCAATTCTTCGATAAATATCCAAAATGCGAAGATAGCAAACGCAAGCATTCCTAGTTCTGCTACAACGATAGCGATTTGTGCCTTACGCATAAGACCCTCCATTCCCGTACTGTATCGTGATTGAATATTTTGACAAAGTCGACGAAGGAGATGTCGACTTGGGTGTAATTCGTAATTTTAACCAGGTTTCTGCTAGGCAAAAAGCGCCCAAGTCAGTTGCTTGATATAGGATTGTGCGAGTTACTTGAATCAGTACCTGTTTCTTGAATTGGGCGTAGGCCGTATGACTCCGACGTTCATTCAGGAGCCGTTTTGAGCCCTTACTGCGCAATTACTTCAAGCGCGATTTCAGCATCAATGATACAACGTGGTTATTGCCTGCTGCCATCGAAGATCGTGGATTGGCTATTCGTGAGGATATTTATCCTAGGAAGAGGCGGCAACTGCTGATGAGTCATGTGGAAAGTGCTTCATATGTGGTCTTGCCTGTGCTGCAACACGATTTGAGTACAACGCTGTTGCAACGTGAAAATTTCTTCCAGATATGTTGATTCGCAAACATTTGAAATTGTTTAAGTTCGATCTTGCCAGCGTCTCGACCTCGATGCTTCTGTGTTTTCGGATATGTTTGAGGAAGGCTAAAGCATTATGTTTTGAGGTTGGAATTCAGCATGTGTATGGGAAAACATCTTCGTTCATTTCTGCCTTCAGTGTCCGAAACGACTAAGTCCACATTCCTTTTTGGCGGATACTCTTGGGTAGCTAGAGACGCTTCGATTGTAAATCCTTCGTCACTTATGAAAAGCTGAACATTACGTTGTAGACACATTCATACTCAATAATGTGCATGCCATAGATTGCGTTCGGAATATTTCAAGTTGTAGGTGATTATGCTCTGGTGATGTTTTGTTTCGGTTTTAAGAGAATTCATTGTTCTGGTTATATAAAAATTAAATCTCCTGATCGCTCAATAGCCCATACGCCACCGTTGGAGGGATGAATTACTTTAGTTCCGTCATCGGTCCAAAATTCGGGTTTAAATTGTTCTAATTCTGAATCCCAGTCATCGGTGAATTTACCATTTATATGGGTACCTTTGTCTGAGCAGAAGCCGAAAGTATCATTTGTTATCCACTTAGCACCTACGGCTTCTGTATATTCTGGTGTCTCATGGATACTGACGAAAGAGCTTTGATCTGAGCAGTTCCAAATCAGAAAGGCAACTGGAGTGCCTATTTTGCTCTCGGAACCATCTGCAAGATTTGTTGTCTCTTGTGCATCGTTATTGGTGGAGCTCTCAGTGGAGGTATTCGATGAGCATCCTGTTACACCAATGCAGCAAATCGTAAAACAGACTACTAATGCAATAGAGATAATTTTTCTACTCATGTTTAACCTAATCGATAGATTTATAACCAATAGATAGAGTATCACATAAGCTCTCAATCGTTTTCTAATAGATATATCTCCTTAGGGGCTCTTCATGAGGTGGATATCATCATGTGACAGCGACAAAATAAATGCCGAAATTCAAATAAAACGCGGTTAGACCGAGTTTCAATATTTGTTCCAATGGGAAACAGATTGTGGCGGAGGGATTAGAACCTTTTTTCAGCGTTGAAAGCCTTCGAACCACTTGTGATTATTCCCTGATGACTGCTTTATAACCCTTGTTTCTGCGCGGATTAATAAAACAAAGACGAAATAATCAATTGAAGATGGGAAATTATGCCCGCTTAAGAGAGGCATTAAATTTCACCATTATATGTATTAACCGATTCTGACCACTTTTCTTAAATTTAATAAGTAATTTGAACCAACAAAGCTAATCACTTTGTCGCTTCTTGCCTTTTACGATAGAGCCCTTTCTTTTATCAATGCGAACATCTTCAAGAGTCGGTTCTGAAATTACTTTTCTGGACTCGGCTGGAAAGACGAGTTTACCTTCTTTCTGGTTAGCTTTCTTAGTAAGCCACCATCTTCGACGCCGTTGAGTTGGCTTTGAGTTTCACGGGCAATTTTCGCTAGCTGGGACACCTTACTGGGACAATTTACTCTTCGGTTTTTCCTTTACTCTCCATTCGCCAGCTGCCGCGGTGTCCGCAGCGTGCGCGAAGTTAGAGTAAATGGCGCATATATGTGCAGGTCAGAATCCATAAAGAGACCCCCTGAATCGGTTGATTTCAGGGGGTCTCTCAAGGTTTTACTCTTGCGAAATCGCTGGTGGTTATCCACATTTTGATACCATCGCGACATGTTGTGGAACGTCACGGACGGAAAATCCGCAGTTCAAAGGCTTAAATAATTTATTCCCACTCAATCGTGGCAGGTGGCTTACTCGTAATGTCGTAGCATACGCGGTTTGCGCCAGGAACCTCAGCAACAATGCGGCTCGAAATCTTTGCAAGCACATCGTAGGGGAGCTTTGCCCAGTCAGCAGTCATTGCGTCGCTCGACTCTACCGCACGTAAAATGATGGGGCGTTGATAGGTGCGTTCATCACCCATAACACCAACACTCTTAATGTCAGGCAATACGGCAAAGTACTGCCAACAAGAATGCTCAGAATTGCGCTCACCTGTTTCTTCGTACAGGCGCTGGTTGTAGGCATCCAACTCTTCGCGAACGATGGCATCAGCGTTCTTCAGAATCTCAAGCTTCTCAGGGCTTACCGCACCAATAATGCGAATTGCCAAGCCAGGTCCTGGGAAAGGTTGACGATGAACGATGTGATCAGGCAAACCAAGTGCAGTACCTAATGCACGAACCTCATCCTTAAAGAAGTGATCCAATGGCTCAATCAAATCAAAGTGAACGCCTTCTGGGAAGGGGATCAAATTGTGGTGACTCTTAATGGTGGAAGCCTTGCCACCAGTCTTGCGCGCACCGCTTTCAATAATGTCAGGATAAATAGTTCCCTGAGCCAAGAACTTCACACCGTCCAAATCCTGTGCAACAGCAAAGAATTCTTCCCAGAACTGGGTACCAATAATCTTGCGCTTCTGTTCAGGATCAGTAACGCCATCAAGCAGCTTTGCATAGCGCTCTTCAGCGTGTACGTGAATAAAGTCAACGTCAAACTGCTTGGTGAATACCTCTTCAACCTCTTCAGGCTCATTCTTGCGAAGCAGGCCGTGATTAACGAACACGCAAACCAACTGCTTGCCAATCGCCTTGGAGCACAGCGCGGCAACTACCGAAGAATCAACGCCGCCAGAAAGACCAAGGATTACGCGGTTATCACCAACCTGTTCGCGAATTGCAGCAATGGAGTCTTCAATAATAGAATCCATAGTCCAAGTAGGCTGTAAACCACAGATGTTGAACAGGAAGTTGGAAAGCATCTGATTGCCGTATTCGGTGTGCTTAACCTCGGGATGGAACTGAGTTGCGTAGAGTTTGCGCTCGGCGCATTCCATGGAAGCTACAGGACATACATCGGTAGTAGAAGTTACAACAAATCCTTCAGGAACTTCGCTTACGGCATCGCGATGGCTCATCCACACCGTTTGCTCTGCTGGAGTATCGCCAAGCAGAGCGGAAGCGCCCGCGCCGTTTGCTGTATCGCAACGCGTCAGTGGGGCAGGGCCGTATTCACCTTTTTCGGTGTGGCCAACGCTGCCTCCCAAGGTGGTAGCCATGATCTGCTGACCGTAGCAGAATCCCAGTACAGGAATACCTAGTTCGAATACGCCAGGATCTACAGAAGGAGCATCTTCGGCGTACACACTTGCAGGACCACCACTCAAAATAAGAGCAGCTGGTTTTTTAGCAGCAATTTCGTCCGCAGGAGTATCGCAAGGAACAATTTCCGAATACACTTTCAAATCGCGAACACGACGAGCAATAAGCTGGCCATACTGTGCGCCAAAATCCAAAACCAAAACAGTTTCGGTGGCGTTGTTTGTGGCGCTGGTAGCTGAAGTAGTCAAATGAAGCTCCTTCGATAGCGGTTAATACATGATCAACATGGAAGGCTAACTTTATATAAAAGAGTGCAAATCACTCTTACTTGCTGTGTCAGCCTTGCATGTATTTAACAAAGTTCACATGGTTATCTTACACGAAACTCACGTCCTATTACGCTTCTTGTGTGTTTGTTCTAATAAATATGCGTCTCGTGTTGGATTGCGTTGGATGGATATAACTTTCGCATGCACTATAGATGAGTTTCGTATTTAGAAAATATGCCGCTGACGTGCAATAATTGCCGCTGGGCACTGCTGAGGTTGTTGTTTGGTACAGAAAAGTTGTTACTTATGCCAAATCGTCTATCAAAACACCAGGTCAAATTATAGTTAAGCCACACCCCATTCACTTTCCGTATGTCTTTGCCGCCCTCGCGGAAGGACGAAAAATGAATACCTATCTCGTTCGTAATCCTCAGCCGAAAGAGATTATTCCTGCGGGATTGCAAAGTAGCATCATCGAGCGCAAAAGATTGCTGACGCAGATGATGTCTTCTAGAAATTCAGTGCGGATTCTTTGCGCGTCAGCGTTGTTTGGTAAAAGTGTTTTGGCGCTTCAGTACGCAAAGATTGTGTTTGCTGCGCAAAGTACTATCTGGGTAGATGCACATGATCCACGTTTTCTTCGTGATCTTGATTCGGGAGTAATGCTCCAATCGTTGTTTTCGGTTGTGGAGGATGGTCCTGCATGTGAGCTTGTTATATTTGATGATGTTCCTCATCTTTCAATAGAGCGCCAAGATCTATTTGGACGCTTATTGGTTTCACTGCGTTCTCTAGGATATGAAACGGTTATCACAACAAGGTGTTCTTCGCTTTTCGAGGAATCCTGCAAAGCTGATTTGGGCAGTACCGAACTAACATTTACTACAATTTCGGCTCAAGATTTAATGCTTAGTGCTAAAGAACTCGCACGCGTTTTTCCTCATGATAATTATTCTATGATGGGGTGGGTACAGCCAGTAATTGTGTGTGATAAGACAAATGGGCACGCTCGCATGTTTGAATATCTTCAATGTATGGATATTCATTGTGTCGAAGATGCGCTTTTGGTAACGGCACTTATATTTTCCGAAGGAAAGCAGCTGCTTTTCAGTCATTTTGTTGAAGGTTTTGCGGCAATGAATTTGCTGGAATTTGCAAAACAATATCCGCTTGCAGGACTTCGAAATAGAGGATTTGTTGCGTTTGAGTTGTCTGCTGAAGAACGGTTTTCTCTTTTGTGGGCACATGAAAAAGAATTGACCGAATATAGCTTATATCCAACTGAAGCAGAATACATCAATGCGCTGCTCGACGTCCTTTTGAAAGCGCATGATTACGAGGTTATTCAGCTTGTTCTTAAGTTCTGCTTGGAAGAAACCGAGCGCAAGGCATTTTACGAACGCAGTGGCATAGAGGAAGAAGCTATAGCTCAGGCGGTTGAAGTAAAAAATTCAAACAGACCAAGGTATAACGATCGCCGTAAGAAAAATCATGCTGAGCACAATAGAGGCGATCATCTTTATAGAGATGAAATGGTCGGCAATCTTAGTAACAATTTCGGTGGGCGAGAAGCAACTAGCAATTTGAGCTGGGGTGATAGGCGTGGTTATCTGAATAGGGTCGATCTTTTGGATGTGAATATACGTACAATTTCAAGGGAACCCAAAACTGATATAGCGAGTCTACAACTTAGCGAAACAAAATCTCTTGAGGTTACTACCGCAGAAATCAAACCTACGGAACCAGGTCATGGGGAATATCTTGTTCGACGAGATAAGCCCCTTGCTGCGCTTAACCAGTCTCTAAATGCTCCTGAAGATTCAGTTGAATCGCTCGATCTTTTATCGCCTTCTTGTGGTGTGTTTTTGGAAAGTGAAGAAGGCAAAACATCAAATAAAACAACGAATCACAACAGCGAAAGACGGAGGTGTTATAAGAAAGAAAACAACAAACAAGATGCCCATGAGCTTAATCATGGCGAGCTGAATCACGGGAATGTAAACGAAACGAACAATGGCGTGCTGAACGGCAACGATTCGGACAACAATAACAATGGCGTGAATGCTGATAGACAACTGAATGAACAACAAATAGTTGGTAAAGATAGGGAAAGTGCGGTTGTCAGTGGTGCAGCAATCAGTGATGCGGTAATTAGCAGTACGGATGTTGGCGGGGTAGAAGTTGGCAGTATGGTTGGTGGCAGGGCAGAGGTTAACAGCACGGTTGTTGATAGAGCAGACGTTAGTAGGGCAGAGGTTGGTAGTGCGAATGTTGCTTCTCAAGCGTCCGACAACTCACCAACATTCCAAACGCAGCAAACCACACAAAGCACGCACACTGTTCCATCTACTAAGCGTGATTTGTCGTATTTGGGTTTGCAAAACCTCAACCAATTTAATACTGTGGTCGACTCCGACCGACTTGTAATCAACCTATTTGGAAAGTTCGAAGTTCGTCGTGGTGGAAAAGTTGTTCCAGAAAAAGGAGAAATTCGAAAACTTGCCAAGGTAATGATTGGTCTTTTGGTGGTGAACTACCAAAAGGATCTACCGCGCGCTTGGATGGAACAGCGGGTGTGGCCTGGCTCAATATCGTCAAGCATCAGTTCAAATTTCTACAATTTGTGGTCCTATGTAAAGAAGGCCCTAAGCAAAAACGAAGAAGAGCAGATCCGCCTCGGCAGAACGCGCGATTCGGTTTCTCTTCGAGAACTTAATTTTGAAAGTGACGTTATAAAAGTAGATCTGCTTTGCAATGAATTCAGTGTGGCGCACGATCCTGAAGATTGTGCTCGTATATTAAGTCAGCTGGAATTGATCTACCAAGGACCACTTTTGCCTGGCTTAGATAATGCGCAGGTGGAGGCGTATCGAAATCGATTCCAAAACAAGGTACTGGACGTACTGGTTGAAGGTACGCGCATCATTTTCAACAAGGGCAATAAGTATGTCGCCCTTCACTTCGCGGCGTATTCGTTTAGCTTGGATATCACGCGCGAAGATGTGTGCTACACCTACATGTTTATCCAGCGACAATTGGGTCATTATTCGGGAGCTATCGATACCTATTTGGAATGTCGTAGTGCCCTTGTGGAAGAATACGGCATCGATGCGCCCCGCAGGTTAGATGATCTCTACGATGAAATCATCGAAGAAATTTCGCGCTAGTTTTGCGCTCGTTGCGCTACTCGTTAATGCACTGATTTTGCGTCGGTTGCTTTTAAACGCTTCACTTGTTGACACGCTCAATTTCGCGCTAGTTTTAAACGTTAAGAGAATTTAACGTGAAAAAGCCTTGTGAGTCTGTTTGTTGAAGTCCTATTGCAGGTATGCCTGTGCTAGAGTGAAACAGTTACACGAGAAAGTGGGATCATGGGACTTTTTTCTAAGCTTTTAAGTGTGGGCGAAGATAGACCACTCAAAAAATACTTGAAGGTTGTTGAATCAATCAACGACTCAGGATGTTAAGCCAGGCGGAGTATTCATGATCAACTGCCAGTGGTCAGATGAAGAGCTTGCTCATTTAACCGTAGAATTCCGTGAGCGCCTTGATGCAGGCGAAGATTTGGACGATCTACTTCCTGAAGCCTTTGCGGCTGTCCGTGAAGCAAGTGTTCGAACCATTGGACTTCGTCACTTCGACGTTCAGCTTGTTGGCGGTATGGCATTGCATGACGGCAAAATCGCTGAAATGAAAACTGGCGAAGGTAAAACGCTGGTATCCACCTTGGCGGGTTATCTGAATGCGCTTCCTGGAAATAACGTACATATTGTTACCGTTAATGACTATTTGGCGGCACGTGACTCCGAATGGATGGGGCAGATCTATCGTTTCTTAGGCATGAAGGTAGGCCTCATTCAAAATGGCATGGATCCTGCGAAGAAGATTCCTGCCTACCAGGCTGACGTTACCTATGGTACTAACTCGGAATTTGGCTTCGACTATCTGCGCGACAACATGGTTTCGCGCGCAAGCAAGCGCGTACAGCGCGGTCATTCCTTTGCTGTTGTTGACGAGGTCGACTCCATCCTTATCGACGAAGCGCGAACCCCTCTTATTATTTCTGGCGCGGGTTCTCAGGCAGCGGATATTTATAAGAAGTTTGCTGCTATCATGCCTTCCCTTAAGCGCGATGTCGATTTCGAGATGGACGAAGCGAAAAAGACCATCTACGCAACTGAAATTGGTCTTGAAAAGGTTGAATTCCAGCTGGGAATCGAAGATTTGTATGCTGATCCAACTGGTCAGTTGCCGAATCATTTACAGCAGGCTCTTCGCGCTCAGTTCCTGTTCCATCGTGATGTTGACTACGTGGTAACCAACGGCGAAGTTAAAATCGTCGATGAATTCACGGGTCGTATCATGGAGGGCCGTCGCTATTCTGAAGGCCTGCATCAGGCATTGGAAGCTAAAGAGCATGTATTGGTTCGTCAAGAAAACCAAACGCTGGCAACCATTACGTTGCAGAACTACTTCCGTCTTTACGACAAGCTTTCAGGCATGACGGGTACCGCAATGACAGAAGATGCGGAATTCCGCCAGATTTACAATCTTCCTGTTATGGCTATTCCGCCTAATAAGCCTGTTGTTCGTGAAGATTTGAACGACCTTATTTATCGCACAATTGATGCGAAGTTTAATGCGGTAGCAGACGATATTGCAGAGCGCCACCATGCTGGACAGCCTTGCTTGGTAGGTACCGTATCCATTGAAAGCTCCGAGCGTCTTAGCCGTTTGCTTTCCAAGCGCGGCATTAAGCATGAGGTATTAAACGCTAAGAACCATGAACGAGAAGCAGCAATTGTTGCTCAGGCTGGCCGTACGGGTGCCGTTACCATTGCAACGAACATGGCTGGTCGTGGTACGGACATTTTGCTTGGCGGTAATGCCGATATCATGGCGCAAACCTTCTTAGCAGAACAGCTTGGCGATGAAGTAGACGAAGCAACGCCTGAACAGATTCAGGAAGCTAAAGATAGGGCAGAAGCCATTACTAAACGCGAAAGCGTCGAGGTACGCAATGCGGGTGGTTTGTGCGTAATTGGTACCGAGCGCCACGAGTCGCGCCGTATTGATAATCAGCTTCGTGGTCGTTCTGGTCGTCAGGGAGACCCTGGTACCACGCAGTTCTATCTTTCGCTTGAAGACGACCTTATGCGCCTCTTTGGCGGATCGCGTATGGATTCCATCGGCCGCATGATGGAAAAGACCGATCTTCCTGAAGATATGCCTATTCAGGCTTCCATGGTTTCGAAGGCTATCGAAACAGCGCAGCGCCAAGTAGAAGCAGTTAATTTCTCAGCTCGTAAGCATGTTCTTGAATACGACGACGTAATGAATTTGCAGCGCAAGGCAATCTATGAAGAGCGTAATGCAATTCTTGATGGCAAGGACTTAACTGAGCGTATGCCTACCATTATTGAAGATGTGGTAGAAAACGCCGTTCTGGAATACTGCGCTCCAAAGCAGGCAAGTGATGACTGGGATACCGAATCGCTTGATCAGTGGCTGCTTCAGATGACTGATCGTTCTGAAATTACCGTTGATTCCATTGATCATGACGATGACGTGAATGCCCTTATTGATGGTCTCGTTGAGTCCATCACGGATATGTATCAATCACGTGCTGAAATGATTGGCGAGCCATTTTCCGATATTGCATCACAGGTAATGCTTCGCTTTATCGACACGCGTTGGATGGCGCACTTGCAGGAAATGGATTACTTAAAGGCTTCCATCGGTCTGCGTGCTTATGGCCAGCGCGATCCTCTGACGGAATATCGCGAAGAGGCACATCGTGCGTTTGCTGCCCTGACCGATTCTATTTACGAGGATTTCTTGCGCTTCTTACTGCGTGCTCCTATTGCGGTTCAGGTAACACCAGCAGAAGAGGAAAAGAATCCCCTCGATGGAAAGGTTACGTATTCAAACCCTGAAGAAACCCTTAATGAATCAACTACCAGCGCGCAGCGCATAAAGACGGCTCAAGCACAGGCACAAGGTGTTCCGCAAACTCCTAAGCCCGCACCAGAACAGCCAAAATCCCATACTGTTCAGAAGGATAAAGACGATCCTTACGCTAACGTAGGTCGCAACGATCCTTGCCCTTGTGGTTCTGGTAAGAAGTTTAAGAAATGCCACGGAGCTAATCGCTGACCACAATAGACGCTTAAGGCATGTGGGTTAAACCGTTCGTAGAGATGCGAATATTTCGTCTCAAGAAATACCTTGCATCACTCAAAATAGACTGCGAACAACGTTACAAACCCTACAAAGTCTTAAGCGTTTTTTCTTTGGGTTGGTATTGGTTTTGAGAGGATTTATTCGGCAATGATGACACTTGAAGAAGCACGAAAGCGCGTAGAAGATGCTCGTGCCTACCTTCATATCGATGATCATATTCAGGAATTGGCAGAACTCGATAAGCAAATTGCTTCTCCTGATTTTTGGAATAATACAGAAACGGCACAGCATGTTTCAAAACAAGCTTCCGATTTGCGCGATTTAATTGATCGCTACCATGCTGCTTGTCAGCTGTTGGAAGATATTCAAACTGCGCAAGAACTTGCAGAAGAAGATCCCGAATTTGCTCAGGAACTTGAGCAGGATTTAGCAAGTCTTGAAACAACCTTGGATAACTTTGAAGTCGAATCCTGGTTTAGTGGACGCTATGATTCTGCGGACGCTATTGTTTCCATTCATCCGGGTAGTGGTGGTTTGGAGGCTCAGGACTGGACAGAAATGCTCTACCGCATGTATACCCGCTATGCCGATCGCAAAGACTGGAAAGTGCGCGTGTTGGACCTTACTCCTGGTGAAGGTATTGGCCTTGATCATGTTAGCTTCCAGGTGGAAGGGCGCAATGCATATGGCATGTTGCGCAGCGAAGCGGGAGTTCATCGTCTTGTTCGCATTTCACCAACTGACGAAAAGAAGCGCCGTCATACCACCTTTGCTGCGGTTGAAGTGGTGCCTGTTCTTCCTGAAGACGACATTACGATCGAAATTGATCCTAATGATGTTCGCGTGGATGTGTATCGCTCGAGTGGTCCTGGTGGACAAAGCGTAAACACTACCGACTCTGCGGTACGTCTTACTCATATCCCCACAGGCATTGTGGTTACCTGTCAAAACGAAAAATCTCAGCTACAAAACAAGGAAGCAGCATTCCGTGTTTTGCGCGGCAAGTTGTATGAGTTAGAAGAACAGAAGCGCGAAGCAGAATTATCTGAACTTAAAGGCGAAAAGATGGATAATTCTTTTGGTAGCCAAATTCGCAACTACGTTTTATATCCGTATCGACTGATTAAGGACACCCGTAGTAATATCGAAAGCGGCAATGTTGATGCTTCACTAGACGGTGATATTGATGAATTTGTTATTGGATATCATCGTTGGAAAGCGTCATTATAGAAAAAACAAGTAAGCTTACCAAGGTGCTCATTTTGGTGGGCATCTTGTTAAGGATAAAAGCCTAGCCCTCGATCGAAAGGAAGCCATGAATTCCCTTATAGCTAAGGAAAAGGCTTGTGCAATTCGCACCGACATTATTGAGATGCTTCATGAGGCGGGAAGCGGTCATCCTGGTGGAT
>OLQE01001149.1_pt1 | contig 15798 bp, 9 predicted proteins | sample 1643161 | NCBI WGS metagenome assembly OLQE01 (sample SAMEA3136650, study PRJEB25190) | human gut metagenome | reverse complement strand
TTGCCGTCGGCGTCCAGGATCAGATTGCCCTCGCCGTCGATGAGCGCGCCGTCGGCGTTGCGCAGCGGCTCGCTTGCCTGCAAGTCGGTCTGGGTATCCACCTGGTAGCCGGCGTCGGTCAGCTTCTGGGTGGCCGTCTCGGCGTTGGTGATGCCATCGGCGATCTCGTTGAACAGCTTGGCGCGCTGGGCCGCAGGGAAGGCATTGCCGCTTTTGCCGTAGCGGCTATTCTGATGCCGGAGGATTTGACCATGCCGTAAGGAGAACGCTCCGGTTCCGTTTCTGGAAGCCTTTTTTCAAAAAAGGAAGCCGGTACGGGGCTTTAAACAAGGAATATGCTTCAGGAATAACGGGCAGGTGGAAATGGCGTTTTTTGGGAGAGACCCTTTCCCTGGCAGTTTTAATGAAATGGCAGGAAATTGTTAACCGTTCCCTGGCGGCAAAGCCGTTTTTGGCTGCATAATAATATTACCCGTTTCCCTGCACAGGGAAGAGGTGTTGCCTGATATCAGCTGATGCAGCGGTAATAATAATCCACGCGGGAGATGAACCAAGACCATTTGAAGCCGGGTTTGCCATTGTCCAGCAGAAGGTGGGGGCAACGCTTGCCGGTCCAGTAGTAATGGGGTACGACATTCCGCAGGGGAATATCGTGGGCATACATGTTGTAGGCCGCCAGCTTGGCGGCGCGGTCAAAGGTTTTGACGATGCTCTGTCCTCGCTTCTCACACATTTCAATGCCGATGGAGTACATGTCTCCGGGGCCGCCCCGGTCTGCATGGCGTCCCGTTTCATTCAGGGGGATATGCTGCATGGTCACGTATGGGTCTACCGTATAATGCCAGTTGCAGCGCAAAGCTCCGTTATTCAGGGCGCGCGCATGCTGCATGGCGTCTGCGGACGGGTTTTCCGTGTTGTGCATGGTGATGAAGCGCGGCTTCATTCGGGAAGAACGGCGGCGGAGCGGAGAAGATTTAGGCATGAACATCGGCCGGACGTTACATTCCGCCAGCAATTGGCGCGGAGAACGTTTCACCACGGGAACCCCGGAGGGCTTAAAGGAGATCATAGGAGCCATTCCTGCTTTTCCGGAAGGTTCCGAACAACTGGTCAGGGCAAGCAGGGCGGCGGTTTCCAGCAGAAAAGTTCTGCGGTCCATGCCCTGGACTTTCTCCAGCATGGGCTGGAGCTGACCGGAAAAGCGGGCAAGATAAGTGGCGATGGTGGAAATATTGCTCATACGGAGGCCGGGAGATGGGGAATTTTCAGCACGGATGCGGGAAAAGTTAAGTTCACGCTAAGATTCGCTCTTCTTCTTTGCAACGAAAAAGTGTGAAAGCTTCAGCATTGTGCCGAATTCTTCGCTCTTTTTGTCATATTGGTTTGCTTAAACCGTTGTTGAGAGCAGAACAGTATCTGCTTCTGCGGCGGTGACGGCATCCGCGCCTGCCGGGGACAGAATGAATTCTCCCTTCCGGGCCGTTTTCCCGTCCCAGAGCACGGAACCGCAGAGAACCGTGAAGACGGCAAAGCGGGAGGAGTCCGGCTGGGTAAACCGTTCTCCCTTATCCAGGCGGTATTCCTTTGTGGTGAAATACGGCATTTCCGTCAGGTATCCGGGGCGCTGGCTGAGTTCCCGGAATTCCCCGATGGAATCCAATGCCTGTTCCAGGTGCAGTTCCCGTCCTCGTCCGGAGTCATCCGTGCGGTTCCAGTCATAAAGGCGGTAGGTGGTATCGCTATTCTGCTGGATTTCCGCAATGAGGTGCCCGGCGCCAATGGCATGAACCAGCCCCGCCGGAATATAAAGGTGTTCCCCCGGTTCCAGATGGGTGGAGCGTATCAGCTGCTCCATCTGTCCTGTTTCCGCCGCATGACGGATGTCCGGGAGTGTGGCGTTTTCCTCCATTCCCCCGTAAATCAGGGCGTCCGGGGATGCGTGCAGCACATACCAGATTTCATTTTTTACTTCTCCCTGCCGGGCTGCCGCCGTGCGTTCCGGGGGATGCACCTGAACGGAAAGATTTTCGCGGGCATCCAGAATTTTGCAGAGCAGGGGAAAGCGGGGGAAACGCTCGTAGCCGGGACCGAAAATTTCCTGCCGATGTTCTTCCCACAGTCGGTGCAGGGGCATTCCTTCCCATTCGCCGTCCTTGACGATACTCATGGCTTCAGGACGGTCGCTGATTTCCCACGCTTCCCCATAAGCTGTTTCCCGGTCGGGCAGTTCCCGTCCCAGCATGGTTCTCATGCTCTGGCCGCCCCAGATGCGCGGCTGGTAGATGGAATGGAATCGAAAAGGCTGCATGGTTGTAGCGGAAGCGTAGGATATCTTTTATGGACGGGCAAGCAAAATGCCCACAGGGTTTCCTGTGGGCATGGAGAGGGGAAGACGGAGAATTGCCTGTTATTTGATGGATTCCCAGACAATGCCGATTTCGTCAAATGGCACGTGTTCCTTGTTCTTGTCCGGTTTCGGAACGCCGTAGTTGGTTCGGAACAGGGGCAGGATGGGAGCTCCCGTTTTAGGATCCTTGCTCATGGGGGCCATTCCAACTTCTTCAAGCAGAAGAGTCATGCCGAATTCGCCACCAGGACCTTCACTAACTAGGATTTCAATGGGGTAAACCTTGCCCTGTTCCACCGTGAACTGCTTGCCGGCTGCCACACCGCGCATAGTGTTGTTCCAGTGCCCGGAAGAACTGTATTTGTAGAACGTAACGGGGGGGACATTGATGCCCACTTCCCGGAGTTCCTTTTTCAAGTCGTCATTGCCGGGTTTGCCTTCCATGGCATCAAGCCATTTGGCGTTGTTTGCCGTCATTTTCCCCAGAGAAGCGGATTCCCAGCCGTAGTCGAAGACATTCTGTTTATTGAACCGTACTACTAAGTAGTCGTCTCCCAACCCCACGAATCGGAACGTGCCGGACTTGGGGGCGCGTACTTTTCCCCGGTAAATGGCGAGCCACTGGCTAGGCTTTACTTTGTCATCGCAACCGTAGGCCTTGGGAGCGTCTTTGGCGGGAGTCCTAGGTATGTAGAACTGGGCTGCGTATAATTGTTGCGGAGCCTTGTAAAAACGGTTCAGTTCCGATTCGTTCCAGCCTTTGTTCACGAAGCGGGAAAGGAACTCCCTGTACTGGTTCATGTTCATGTTGGTAGGACGTCCGCCAGGAGTCTGCTTGGTGTCGTAAAAGGTACCTACCAGCGTGCTTCCGGAGGGTTTGGACGTACCGAAGGCGGAGGTAGCGTCTCCCAGGTCGGGGCCGAAGCCGTCCCCCATGCCGAGGGCGGTTCCCTCCTCCAGCATGACAGGTTCATCGGGCGGGTCAATGTCGATCTTGGGGAGGCTCACCGGAGCGGCGGCCGCTGCCACCACGACCTTGACGGGCGTCTCCGCATGGGAGGAAGAGGAAGTTTCCCTCTGTACTTCCGGCGGCGGGGGCGTATCCGACGGCGGCGCATCGTCCGGCGTGATGTAGCCGACGACTTTGGGTTCTTCCGGAGGGGCGATGATGATGGTCAGGGAGTAGAGAATGGCTCCTGCCAAAACGACGGAGAGAATGGATGTCGCTAATGCGGCAATATAATTTTTCCGCCTTTCCTTGCGCAGGGTTTCCACTGCGTCTTCCGTGGGTTCTATATGAAGGCTCATGCATGTATGATAGCACAAGAATCCCATATGTTGAGTAACATGAAGATAACAGGGATAACATGTCGGTAACAAAAAAGGCGCCCTTGCCGTCCTTTCTCCGTATGGGCTTTTCAGCGTTTCCCCCGTCTTTCCGTCCCTCCCGGTGCCAGCGCAATGGCAAGGGTGGAGCAGATGCCCAGAATCAGGGGATAATACAGGTATTTCATGACCAGCAGGGGAGAAACCTGGGAGATTCCGGCGGCCATGAGCATTTGAGCGCCGTAGGGGATGACTCCCTGAACCAGGCAGGAAAAGGTGTCCAGAATGCTGGCGCTGCGTTTGGGTGGGATATGGAATTTGTCGCTTATTTCCTTGGCGATGGGGCCAGCCGTGATGATGGCGATCGTATTGTTGGCCGTGCAGAGGTTGGCCAGGGAAACCAGCCCGGCAATGCTGAATTCCGCGCCGCGCCTGCTGTGGATATGGGCCGTAATTTTTCCGATAATATACGCGATACCTCCGTTGAAACGGATGATGGACAGCACGCCGCCGGCCAGCAGAGTGACGATGATCAGTTCTCCCATGCCGGTCATGCCGCTGCCCATGGCTTGGAACCAGGCCATGAAAGAGAAATACCCCATGCCGATGCCAATCAGTCCCGTTGCAAGGAGCCCCATGGTCAGAACGGCCATGACGTGGATTCCGGCCAGGGCCGTCACCAGTACGAGCAGATAGGGGAATACCTTCATCCATTCAATGGAGATATCCGCTGTGGAGGGGGACTGCACGTTCCATCCGAGCAGGATGTAGCAGGCCAGGGCCAGCAGGGCGGCGGGGAGCGCCACCTTTATGTTGGCTCGGAATTTGTCCCGCATGGCGCAGCCCTGCGTACGGGTGGCGGCGATCGTGGTGTCTGAAATGAAGGAAAGATTGTCTCCGAAGAATGCTCCCCCCACCACAATGGCCGTCATCATGCCGGCGCTGACCTGCGTGGCCTGTGCCAGCCCTGTGGCTACGGGAGCCAGAGCGACAATGGTGCCTACGGATGTTCCTACGGAGAGGGAGATGAAACAGGAGGCGATGAACACGCTGGCAAACAGCAGATTGTCCGGAAGAAGCCGCAGCGTAAGCTGCACGGTGGCGTCAATGGCTCCCATATCCCTGGCAGACTGGGCGAAGGCTCCTGCCAGCACGAAAATCCAGACCATCATCAGGATGTTCCGGTTGGCTACTCCGGATGAAAACAGATCCACCCGTTCCGCCATGCTTTTTCCGCGGGTGATGAAAACGGCCCAGACAGCTGCCGCCATAAAGGCTACCGTGACCGGCACAGCGTAAAAATCCTGTACGGCTATGGAGATGACCAGGTAAAGCAGGAAGAAAACCAGCAGGGGGCTCAGCGCCCACAGGCTGGCTTTGGCGGGGGGCGTATCCTGGTTGTCCGGGGGGCTGGTCATTGGAGTGAAGGGAGCTGGCCGAAAAGTCAGTTGCCGTCGGCTTCCATCCGGCTCAGATACCACCGGTAAATGCGTTCCACTCCCTCTTCCAGCTCCACCCGGTGTTTCCAGCCCAGGGAGTGCAGCTTGGAGACGTCCGTCAGCTTGCGCATGGTGCCGTCCGGCTTGTCTGCGTTGAACGCCAGATTTCCCCGGTACCCTGCCGTAGCGGCAATCAGGCGGGCCAGTCCGCCGATGGAGATTTCTTTCCCGGTTCCGATATTGATGTGGCAGTTCCGCACTTCCCTTCCTCCTTCTTGCAGCTGGCTGAAATCCACTTGCTCCATCACATGGACGCAGGCGTCCGCCATGTCTTCGCTCCACAGGAACTCTCGCAGGGGAGTTCCCGTACCCCACAGTTCCACGGAACCGGGGGTAATGCCGTATTTGGCCAGCACGGCCAGGATTTCCTTTTCTTCAGCCGTGCCGTCCACCTGTTCCACTGGGCGCGCGTTCAGATCTTTCCGCACGGCGTTCCAGTCTCCCTCCATCAGGCACTTGGCCAGGTGTATCTTGCGTACCATGGCGGGCAGCACGTGGCTGTTTTCCAAGTGGAAATTGTCATTGGGGCCGTACAGATTTGTAGGCATGACGGCGATGTAGTTGGTACCGTATTGCAGGTTGAAGCTTTCGCACATTTTCAGCCCTGCTATTTTGGCAATGGCATAGGGTTCGTTGGTGTATTCCAGCGGGGAGGTGAGCAGGGCGTTTTCCTTCATGGGCTGGGGAGCTTCGCGCGGGTAGATGCAGGTGCTCCCCAGGAAGAGGAGCTTGGATACGCCATGCCGGAAGCTTTCCCCGATGACGTTCTGCTGAATCTGAAGGTTGCGGAAGATGAAGTCCGCCCGGTAGCGGGAGTTGGCGATGATGCCGCCCACAAACGCCGCTGCCAGAAAGACGTATTCCGGCTTTTCCCGGTCAAAAAACTCCCGGACGGCCGCAGGGTCTTCCAGATCCAGTTCTTTGTGCGGCCGGCCAATCAGGTGGGAATAGCCTTTGTCTTCCAGGGATTTCCAGATGGCGGAACCGACGAGGCCGCGGTGTCCGGCCACAAAGATTCTGCTGTTTTTTTTCATCTCAGAAATGAACGGGAGTTTTTACGTATTTCATGTCGTGGCGCACCATGATGCGCACGAGTTCCTCAAACGGAGTGGAGGTGGGGTTCCAGCCAAGAAGGGTTTTGGCCTTGGTTGGGTCTCCCAACAGTTGTTCAACTTCGGCAGGGCGGAAATATTTGGGGTCCACTTCCACCAGAATATTGCCCGTCTTCCTGTCGCGTCCGCGTTCTTCCACGCCTTCTCCCTCCCATTCCAGCTCTATTCCGGCCTCACGGAAGGCCAGCGTGCAGAATTCCCTGACCGTGTGCATTTCCCCTGTGGCGATGACGAAATCCTCCGGTGTGTCATGCTGGAGAATCAGCCACATGCATTCCACGTAATCCTTGGCGTAACCCCAGTCGCGCAGGGCGTTCAGGTTGCCCAGGTAAAGCTTGTCCTGCATGCCCTGGGCAATGCGTGCCGCCGCCAGCGTGATTTTGCGGGTAACGAAATTTTCTCCGCGGCGTTCGCTTTCGTGGTTGAACAGGATGCCGTTAACGGCAAACATATTGTAAGATTCCCGGTAATTCTTGGTAATCCAGAATCCGTATTGCTTGGCTACGCCGTAGGGTGAACGGGGGTAAAACGGCGTGGTTTCCTTCTGGGGGACTTCCTGCACCAGCCCGAAAAGCTCGGACGTGGAAGCCTGGTAGATGCGGCATTTCTTTTCCATGCCCAGAATGCGGACGGCTTCCAGCATGCGGAGGGTTCCCACGGCATCCGTTTCCGCCGTGTATTCCGGTACGTCAAAGCTGACTTTCACATGGCTCTGGGCTGCCAGATTGTAGATTTCATCCGGCTGCACGGTCTGGATGATGCGGATGAGTGAACTGGAATCCGTCATGTCCCCGTAGTGGAGGTTAATCAGGCGGTTTTTCTTCATGTCCCGCACCCATTCGTCCAGGTAAAGGTGTTCGATGCGGCCCGTGTTGAAGGAGGAGGACCGGCGCAGGATGCCGTGTACTTCATACCCTTTGTCAATCAGGAACTCTGCGAGAAAGGAACCGTCCTGTCCCGTAATGCCGGAGATTAATGCGATTTTGCTCATATGGTGTGTCAGGTTGTTTGCTGGCGGGAGAGGTTGATGAAATAAAAGAAACCTCTCCCGGAGCCGCAATTCATGGGCTCCGGGCATAAATAACGCATTTTTCCCAGCGAGGCGAGGAAAATGCTCTGGTCCGTAGGAAGGGGGCGGAGCCGTCAGCGGGCATGTTGCCGCTTGCTGGCCGCAATCATTTTCCTGAAATTCCGGAACAGATACTGGGGGTCCCTGGGGCCGGGAGCCGCTTCCGGGTGGTATTGTACGCTGAATACGGGAAGCGTCCTGTGGGCGATGCCTTCCACGGTATTGTCATTCAGATTGATCAGCGTTATTTCCACGTCGTCCGGCACGGTGTCCGGATCCACGGCAAAACCGTGGTTCTGGGACGTAATGCTGATTTTACCCGTTTTCAAATCTTTGACCGGATGGTTCGCTCCACGGTGCCCGAACTTCAGCTTGAAGGTTTTCGCTCCCAGCGCGTGGGAAATAATCTGGTGGCCCAGGCAGATGCCGAACATGGGCACTTTCCCAATCAATGCAGCTACTTCCCGGTGAATGTCCGTCAGCGTAGCGGGATCTCCCGGACCATTGGAAAGAAAGACGCCGTCCGGGTTCATGGCAAGCACTTCCTCCGCCGTCGTGTGGGCGGGAACTACGGTTACGCGGAAGCCGTTTTCCCTCAACTGGCGCAGGATGTTGTATTTAATGCCGAAGTCAAAGGCGACGATGTCGTATTCCGCAGGGGGCAGAGTTTTTCCCGTAACCAGCGCGTCCACTTCCTCCGGTGTCATGGGGTGGGAACCGATTTTGTCCACGATATTGCAGCCTTCCATGGAGGGGGCGTTTCTGGCTGCTTCCACGGCTTCCTCCGGCGTCAGCTCCGTGGTGAGGCAGGCGCGCATGGCTCCGGCGGAGCGCAGATGCTTGGCGATTTTGCGGGTATCCACCCCTTCAATGCCGATGACGCCCTGTTTTTCCAGCCACGGGCCCAGGGATTCCGTGGCACGCCAGTTGGAGTGGACTTTCGCCAGTTCCGCCACCACAAAGCCGCTGACCTGCGCTTTGCCTGATTCCCCGTCTTCCGGGTTGACGCCGTAATTGCCGATCAGAGGATAAGTCATGGTGACGATCTGGCCGCTGTAGGACGGATCCGTCAATACTTCCTGATAGCCGGTCATGGACGTGTTGAAGCAGGCTTCCCCCACTTCCGTGCCCGTGGCCCCGAAGTGCGAACCGATGAAGACGCTTCCGTCTTCCAGTGCGAGAATGGCTCTCATGGTGATGTAAGTATGCTTAGGTGGTGCGGGATTAAAGGTTTTGGGCGTGGTACTCCTGAATAGTGCACACCTGAAGATTTTTGTTCTTCAGCGCCTCAATGGCATTCACGCAGGCCTGCGCGGAAGCCAGGTTGGTGCAATAGGAGGTTTTGGCGGCAATGGCGGAGGAACGGATGATGATGTCGTCCGCCCGAGCGTCGTGGGAGCCGGGGGTGTTGATGATGAAATCAATATCCCCGTTTTTAATATGGTCTACGATGTTGGGGCGGCGCGCCTCGTTGACTTTGTAGGCGCGTTCGCATTCAATGTCGTGCTGGAGCAGGTGAATCATCGTGCCGCGCGTGGCGCACAGCGTGAATCCCATGTCCGCCAGCTGCCGGGCCATGTGAAGCACCCGTTCCTTGTCCCGGTCATTCACGGAGATGAAGACTTTGCCTTCCGTCGGCAGGGGATTGAATGCACTGACCTGGGATTTTGCGAAAGCGATATCCGGGTCCGGATCAATGCCCATCACCTCTCCGGTGGATTTCATTTCCGGCCCCAGCACCACGTCGATGCCCGGGAAGCGGCCCCATGGGAAAACGGCTTCCTTCACGCAATAGTATTCCGGAGTGATTTCCCGGGTAAAGCCCAGTTCCGTCAGTGTTTTGCCGGCCATGACCTGTGCGGCCAGCTTGGCGAGGGGTTTGCCGATGGATTTGGAGACGAACGGAACGGTGCGGGAGGCGCGCGGATTCACCTCAATGACGTAAAGCTGTTCATCTTTTACGGCAAACTGGATGTTCATCAGCCCGCAGACGTTCAGTTTGCTTGCCAGCTCCTTGGAAGCCCGCGTGATTTCCTTGTGCATTTTCATGGAAATTCCCATGGCGGGAATCATGCTGGCGGAATCCCCTGAATGGATGCCTGCCGGTTCCACATGCTGCATGATGGCTCCGATGACGGCGCGCTCCCTGTCCGTGATGACATCCACGTCAATCTCCACGGCATTTTCCAGGAAGCGGTCAATCAGAACGGGGCGTTCCTCGGAAGCTTCCACGGCTTCATTCATGTACCGGCGCAGTTCTTTTTCCTCATATACGATGATCATGCCGCGTCCGCCCAGCACGAAGGAGGGGCGCAGCAGCACCGGGTAACCGATGCGCGCGGCAATGGCGGCGGCGTCCTCCACATTGGTGGCTGTTCCTGCCTCCGCCTGTTTCAGCCCCACTTCCTTCAACAGGGCGGAAAAATGTTCGCGGTCTTCCGCCAGGTCAATGGCCCTGGGGCTGGTGCCGATAATAGGCACGCCGTGGGCTTCCAGCGCATTGGCCAGGTTCAGCGGCGTCTGTCCTCCGAACTGGACGATGACGCCGTCCGGCTTCTCCTGCTCACAGATATGGAGCACGTCTTCCAGCGTCAGGGGTTCGAAGAAAAGCTTGTCGGAGGAATCATAGTCCGTGGAGACGGTTTCCGGGTTGGAGTTCACGATGATGGTTTCATAGCCCATTTCCCGCAGAGCCATGGAGGCGTGCACGCAGCAGTAGTCGAACTCAATCCCCTGGCCAATGCGGTTTGGGCCTCCGCCCAGGATGAGGATTTTTTTTCTGCCTGTTTCGCGGGCTTCATTTTCATCTCCATAGGTAGAATAAAAGTAGGGGGTGTAGGCTTCGAATTCCGCGGCGCAGGTATCCACCAGCCGGTATCCGGGCACAATGCCCTGTTCCTGGCGTTCCTTCCGGATGTTTTCTTCCGTGGTTCCCCGGGCCAGGGCGATCTGCCTGTCGGAAAAGCCCAGCTTCTTGGCTTCCCGCAGATCCAGCTTGTCCAGGCTGTCTCCCGCCTTGGCCAGGTCCTGCATTTGTGCCAGGAACCAGGGATCAATCTGGGTAAGCTGCTGCACTTCATCCAGGGAAAATCCGTTGCTGAACGCCGTTTGAATCCAGAAAATGCGTTCTGCCGTGGGAACAGCCAGTTTCCGCGTGATTTCTTCTGCGGAAGGAGCCTGCGGGGCCTTCGCGTCAAATCCCCAGCCCCAGCGTCCCGTTTCCAGGGAACGCAAGGCCTTTTGCAGGGATTCCTTGAAAGTACGACCGATGGCCATGGCCTCCCCTACGGATTTCATGGACGTGGTCAGGTGTTCGTCCGCCTGCTTGAACTTTTCAAACGTGAAACGGGGAACCTTGGTAACCACATAGTCGATGGTGGGCTCAAAGCAGGCGGGCGTTTCCCGCGTGATGTCATTCCGCAATTCGTCCAGCGTATAGCCCACGGCCAGCTTGGCGGCCAGTTTGGCAATGGGGAACCCTGTGGCCTTGGAAGCCAGCGCGGAAGAGCGGGAAACGCGGGGGTTCATTTCAATGACAATCATGCGGCCGTTGGCCGGATTAATGGCAAACTGGATGTTGGAACCGCCCGTTTCCACCCCGATCTCCCGGATGACGGCAAAAGAAGCGTCCCTCATGGCCTGGTATTCTCGGTCCGTGAGTGTCTGGATGGGGGCTACGGTGATGGAATCCCCGGTATGCACGCCCATGGGGTCGATGTTCTCAATGGAGCAAATGACGACGCAATTGTCCGCGCGGTCCCTCATTACCTCCATTTCAAACTCTTTCCAGCCGATCAGGGACTCTTCAATCAGGATTTCGGAAACGGGGGAAAGATCCAGCCCCCGGGCGCATATCTCTTCAAATTCCGTTTTGTTGTACGCTACGCCGCCTCCCATGCCGCCCAGCGTAAAGGCGGGGCGGACAATCAGGGGAAAGGTGCCAATATCCCCGGCCACCCGGCGCGCTTCCTCCATGGTATGCGCAATGCCGGAACGCGGCACGTCCAGGCCAATGCGGAGCATGGCTTCCTTGAATAGGTTGCGGTCCTCCCCGCGGTCAATGGCGTCTGCGTTGGCGCCGATCATACGCACCTTTTCCCTTTCCAGCACACCGCTGCGGTGCAGTTCCATGGCGCAGTTCAGGGCTGTCTGCCCGCCCAGGGTCGGGAGGAGGGCATCCGGTTTTTCCCGGATGATGATTTTCTCCACGAACTCCGGAGTAATCGGTTCAATATAAGTGCGCGGAGCTGTCTCCGGGTCCGTCATGATGGTGGCGGGATTGGAGTTGACCAGCACTACTTCATAACCCTCTTCCCGGAGGGCTTTGCAGGACTGGGTGCCGGAGTAGTCGAATTCGCAGCCCTGGCCGATGACGATCGGGCCGGACCCGATCACGAGAATCTTTTTGATGGAGGTGTCTTTAGGCATAATGGCGATGGAAGAATCCTGTAGTCCTGGACCGCGGATTTCCGCCGGGGGAATTAAGTGCCCGCCGGGCTCCGGAGGAAAGTTTTTTTACGGTCAATGACGCGGATTTTTAGAGCGTGGGGAACGGTGGAAAACGGAAGAGGAAGGAGGCCGGGACAAGGCGCGCCAAGGCTCCGGAGCCGTGCCTTCCCTGCGGGGAGAGGCTTGACCCGCGAGGGGGGCGGCACAACTCCGGAGCTCGTCGGTGCACCCACTAATAGATGAACAGCATTTCCCGGTACTTGGGGAGAGGCCAGGACCGGTCGTTCACCAGGGTTTCTGCGGCATCGACGCTGGTTCTCAATCGGGACATCGCGGCAAGGATGTCCTCATGGCAGCTCGTAAGCGCCGTCTCCAGGGTGTCCAGGTCGGATACGATGGAATCCAGGGCGTCGCCCAGCTTGTCCGCCAGCTTCTGCAGGGCGGCGGTACCGTTGGTCCGCCTGGCTTCCAGCGCCCTGGAGAGCGCGGCAACGGTTTGCCCGTATTCGTTGCGCAGGGCGGGGAGGATGATGGTGGCCGCCATTTCCCAGGACAGGCGCCCTTCAATGCGGATGCGTCTGTGGTATTCTTCCAGGAAAATCTCAAACCTGGATTCCAGCTCCCGCCTGGAAAAGACGCCGTACTTTTCAAACAGGGCCACATTCTTTTCATTCACCAGGGTGTGAAGAGCCGTCATCGTATTTTTCAGATTGGGGAGGCCGCGGCGTTCCGCTTCTTTCACCCATTCTTCCGAATAATTGTCCCCGTTGAAGATGATTCTCTTGTGTTCGGAAATCCTGCGCTTGAGCGTTTCCTGGAGCTGCGGCAGGAATGTTTCCGGAGCGAAGGAGGAAAGTTCTTCCGCCAGGGAATCAAGGGATTCCGCCACAATGGTGTTCAGGGTCATCATGGGGCCCGCGCAGGATTGGGAGGAGCCCGGAGCACGGAATTCAAACTTGTTGCCGGTGAAGGCAAACGGGCTGGTGCGGTTGCGGTCCGTCGCATCCCGGGGAAGAACGGGAAGCGTGTCTACGCCGATCTTGAGCGTATCGTTGCGCTTGCCGCAGCCGGAAGAGCCGTTGATCATATTCTCAATCACTTCATTGAGCTGGGCGCCCAGGAAGATGGAGATAATGGCGGGAGGCGCTTCGTTTGCTCCCAGGCGGTGGTCGTTCCCGGCGCTGGCCACGGAATTGCGCAGCAGGTCGCTGTGCTTGTCAACGGCCTCAATGATGGCGGTCAGGACGGTCAGGAAAATGGCGTTCTGCTGCGGGTCCGAACCGGGGTCCAGCAGGTTTTTGTTCCCGTAGGAAATGGACCAGTTGTTATGCTTGCCGGAACCGTTGACGCCTGCGAAGGGCTTTTCATGAAGCAGGCATACTAGGCCGTGCTTGCTGGCCTGCTGGCGCAGAACTTCCATCACCAGCATGTTGTGGTCGATCGCCAGGTTCACGTCCTCAAACAAAGGAGCCAGTTCAAACTGCGCGGGCGCCACTTCGTTGTGGCGGGTCTTGGCCGGGATTCCCAGTCTCCAGAGTTCCTGTTCCACGTCGCTCATGAAATTAAGGATACGGGGCTTGATGGAGCCGAAATAATGGTCTTCCAGCTGCTGGTGCTTGGCGGGAGGGGCGCCGAAAAGGGTGCGCCCCGTCTGGACCAGGTCCGGGCGGTTCAGGTAGAAGTTCTTGTCAATGAGGAAGTATTCCTGTTCAGGCCCCAGCGTAATGGTCACGTGTTCATCCGGAAGGCCGAAACTCTTCATCAGCTTCTTGACGGCATTGCCCAATGCCTGGCGGGAGCGCAGCAGCGGAGTTTTCTTATCCAGAGCGTCTCCCGTATAAGAACAGTAGGCGGTAGGGATGCAGAGCGTGGCTCCGTTCCCGTGCCTCTTGATAAAGGCGGGGCTGGTGGGGTCCCATGCGGTGTAGCCGCGGGCCTCAAAGGTGCAGCGCAAACCGCCGGAGGGGAAGCTGGAGGCGTCCGGTTCGCTCACAATCAGGTTTTTGCCGGAAAAGCTCATGATGGGTTCCATTCCCTTGGGATCCAGGAAGGAATCGTGCTTCTCCGCCGTGGAGCCCGTCATGGGCTGGAACCAGTGCGTATAGTGAGTGGCTCCCCGTTCCAGAGCCCACTGCTTCATGGCGTGGGCTACATCCGCGGCAATGTCCGCGTTCAGCGGAAGCCCGTCCTGGATAGTGGCCAAGAGGGTTTTTGCCGTGTCTTTGGGCAGGTACTTCTTCATCACTTCCGTGCTGAAGACATCCGCTCCGTAATAATCAATGCTGACCGGAGCGCTCTCGCTTGCTCCGCCCACGGGCAGGGAAGCGATGGCGCTGATGGCTTGTGTTCGTGTCGAGTCACTCATCATGGTTAACTGTTGTGCCTTTTCTCCAGCAAGAAGCGTGCCAACTTTTCAGATAAACTTTCGCATGAATGTGTCGTTCATTTTAATATATTGATTATTAGTTGGATATGGATATCCTGACGGAAGGGCTGCAAAAAAAGGAAAACAGAGCTGCGAACGAGAATGGATTACAAAAATGTAAAACCGCAACAAAAGGATGATTACGAAAATGTAAAAAATTCTTCTTGGAAGAAAAATATTTTTTATTCCGCTGCCAAATGTCCTGTTGTGCCGGACGCCGCGTCAGGCTCTGTAAAACAGGGACAAAGCAGTTTGAAAGCGGGAAAATATGAAGTCTGGACAATATTGGCACGGTTTTTGCTATAAATAAATCAGCTTAACCCAAACAAAACAGCAAACTGATGAATAGCTATCAATTCGAGACAGGCATTCCTGCGCCGCAGGGATTGTATGACTTTGAACAGGAGAGGGACGCCTGCGGCGTGGGCCTGGTGGCTGACCTGAAGAATGAACCGAGCCACAAAATCATTGAAATGGGGATTACTGTCCTCAAGAGGCTCATGCACCGCGGCGCCGTGGGGAGCGATCCGGATACCGGGGACGGCGCAGGCATTCTGCTGGCCCTTCCGGATGAATTCTTCCGCCTGGTTCTTCCCAACAAGCTTCCCGCCAGAGGCAAATACGGAGTGGCCATGATGTTTGGCGGATGCGGCCATGAAGAGGAATTGGAAGCCGCCGTTACGGAAAACGGCGGCAGCGTGATTGCGTGGAGGCAGGTTCCCGTGGACCGGGACAGCATCGGCAAAAATGCCCAGCGCACGTGCCCCCTGATCCGTCAGCTGTTCATTGACGGCAGCGGTTTTGCGGACCAGGCGGAATTTGAACGCAAACTGTTCGTGATGCGCCGGGAAATGGAACGGCGCGTGGAAGGCTGTTATGTGTGCAGCTGTTCCAGCCGAAGCATTGTGTACAAGGGGCTGTTTCTCGGCACGCAGATTGAAGGATTTTATGGAGACCTGGCCAGCGAGCATTTCAAATCTCCCCTGGCCCTCGTCCACCAGCGCTACAGCACGAATACTTTCCCAACCTGGAGCCTGGCCCATCCCTTCAGGTATCTGGCCCACAACGGGGAAATCAACACCCTGCGCGGGAACCTGAACCACCTGAGCGTGCGTGAGCCGCATTTGTCCTCCACCCTGTTGGGGGATGACCTGCAAAAGCTGCTGCCTCTTATTCCCCCCGGTCAGAGCGATTCCGCCTGCCTGGACAACATGGTTGAGCTGCTGGCCGCCGCCGGGCGGGATTTGCGCCATGTCATGCTCATGCTCATGCCGCAGGCCTGGGGCGTCAACTACCATTTAGGGCCGGATGTACGCGGCTTCTTTGAATACCACTCCGCCATGATGGAGCCCTGGGACGGCCCGACCGCCGTCGTTTTTTCCGATGGTATCAATGCGGGCGCCATGCTGGACCGCAACGGCCTGCGCCCTGCGCGCTATACGCTGACCACGGATGATATTTTCATTCTGGCTTCGGAAACGGGCGTAGCTGATATTCCCGCGGAAAAAGTAGCCCGCAAAGGCCGCCTCCGTCCCGGGGAAATGATTTACTGCGACCTGGTGAACCACCGG
>OLQE01001144.1_pt1 | contig 15839 bp, 12 predicted proteins | sample 1643161 | NCBI WGS metagenome assembly OLQE01 (sample SAMEA3136650, study PRJEB25190) | human gut metagenome | reverse complement strand
GCCGAAGGCGATTTTAAATGGATTTTGCAGGTAACGGTTCAGCAAGGCTGAACTGCTGCCCGCCAGCTTTTTCTTGACAAGGTCAGATATTTCCTTTATACTACTGTAATTGTTAGGATAGGCGGAGTCTGTCCTTTGGATTTTACATGAAGAGAACCATCAGCAGACAAAGGCGCGAGCTTTTGTCTGCTGATCATAACCATTCAGCTTGCTGAACGGTTATGGCACCCGCCCATGAAGATCGCCTCGCGATGGGGCGGATGCCTGCAGGCACTGTGTTTTCATACGGTCTGCGCAGTAAATGCGCAGGCCTGATTGAATTGTTACGGCTATCATACATTGACAGATATAGATAAGGAAAGGGTGTAGAAAATGGCAGAGAAGAAAAATATTCTTACTTATGCAGGTCTCCAGAAACTGGAGGAAGAACTTCATGACTTAAAGGTAAACCGGAGAAAAGAGGTTGCCGTAAAGATCCGGGAAGCGAGAGAGCAGGGCGACTTATCTGAGAATGCGGAGTACGATGCAGCGAAGGACGAACAGCGCGATATCGAGGCGCGTATCGAAGAGATTGAGAAAATCCTGAAAAACGCAGAGGTCGTAGTGGAAGATGAAGTGGATTCCGACAAGATCAATGTGGGATGTAAGGTAGACGTGTATGATGTGGAGTTTGAAGAAGAGATCGAATTCCAGATCGTAGGTTCCACCGAGGCAAACAGCCTGGAAGGCAAGATCTCCAATGAGTCTCCAGTTGGAAAAGCTCTGATCGGCGCCAGCATCGGCGACGTTGTGGAAGTGGAAACACCTACCGGCGTTATGCAGTACAAGGTACTGAAGATCCAGAGAAACGTCTGAACACTGGAAGAAAAATACAGAAAAAGGGAGTGAGAGAGATTGGCACAGCAGAAGCAGACACAGGAACAGGATATTAATCAGTTATTGAAGGTGCGCCGTGATAAACTGAAAGAACTGCAGGAGAACGGCAAGGATCCGTTTGTTATTACGAAATATGATGTGACACATCACAGTCAGGAAATCAAAGACAACTATGAGGAGCTGGAGGAAAAAGAGGTTTCCGTAGCGGGACGTATGATGTCCAAACGTGTGATGGGAAAGGCTTCTTTCTGTAATGTACAGGATCTGCAGGGCGGTATTCAGTGCTACGTGGCACGCGACAATATCGGTGAGGAAGCTTACAAGGAATTCAAGAAAATGGACATCGGCGATGTCGTAGGTGTGAAGGGAACTGTTTTCACAACGAAGACAGGTGAGATCTCCATTCATGTGACCAGTCTGACGCTGCTGAGCAAGAGTCTTCAGATCCTCCCGGAGAAGTTCCACGGACTGACCAATACGGATCTTCGTTACCGTCAGAGATACGTGGACCTGATCATGAATCCGGAGGTAAAGGATACCTTTATCAAACGTTCCAGGATCATCAGCGCGATCCGCAAATACCTGGACGGCGAGGGATTTATGGAAGTGGAAACCCCGATGCTGGTGGCGAATGCCGGCGGCGCGGCGGCACGTCCTTTCGAGACGCATTTCAATGCGCTGAATGAGGATCTGAAGCTCCGCATTTCCCTGGAACTTTATCTGAAACGTCTGATCGTCGGCGGTCTGGAGAGAGTGTATGAGATCGGCCGTGTATTCCGCAATGAAGGCCTGGACACCAGACACAATCCGGAATTTACGCTGATGGAGCTGTACCAGGCATATACCGATTACAACGGAATGATGGATCTGACCGAGAATCTTTACCGCCATGTGGCGCAGGAAGTTCTTGGCACCACGAAGATCGTTTACAACGGAATCGAGATGGATCTTGGCAAACCGTTTGAGCGTATTACGATGGTTGACGCGGTGAAGAAGTATTCCGGCGTGGACTGGAATCAGGTAGAGACTCTGGAGCAGGCGAGAGAGCTGGCAAAAGAGCATCATATTGAATTTGAAGAGAGACATAAAAAAGGCGATATCCTGAACCTGTTCTTTGAGGAATTTGTTGAGGAGCATCTGGTTCAGCCGACCTTCGTTATGGATCATCCGGTGGAGATTTCTCCGCTGACCAAGAAAAAACCGGAGAATCCGGAATATGTGGAGCGTTTCGAGTTCTTTATGAACGGCTGGGAGATGGCAAACGCTTACTCCGAGCTGAACGACCCGATCGATCAGAGAGAGAGATTTCAAGCACAGGAGGAGCAGTTCGCTCAGGGCGACGAGGAGGCAAATCATACGGATGAGGACTTCCTGAACGCTCTGGAGATTGGTATGCCTCCGACCGGCGGTATTGGATTCGGTATCGACCGTATGTGTATGCTGCTGACAGACAGCGCTGCAATCCGTGATGTGCTGCTCTTCCCGACCATGAAGTCACAGGGCGCTTCCAAAAATGAGGCAAACAATGCGGCACAGGCAGGAAAAGCCGCTGCCGCTGAAGTGAAAGCAGAGGAAAAAGCAGCGGAAAAGATTGATTTTTCCAACGTGAAGATCGAGCCGCTGTTTGAGGAAATGGTGGACTTTGACACCTTCAGCAAGTCCGATTTCCGTGCTGTGAAGGTGAAAGACTGCGTGGCAGTGCCGAAGAGCAAAAAACTCCTTCAGTTTACGCTGGACGACGGCACAGGCACAGACCGTACAATTCTGAGCGGTATTCATGAGTATTATGAGCCGGAAGAGCTGATCGGAAAGACCTGTATCGCCATCGTAAATCTGCCGCCGAGAAAGATGATGGGAATCGATTCCTGTGGAATGCTGATCTCTGCGGTACATGAGGTGGACGGTCAGGAAGGACTGAATCTCCTGATGGTGGATGACAGGATTCCAGCAGGAGCGAAGCTGTATTAATTGATAAACTGAATGAAAAAAGACCGCACTGGCTGAAATGGGCTGGTGCGGTTTTGGTATATCTGTATCAAAAACTTTGATACGGACGAAGTGCCAGTTAGGAGGTTTTTATGCTGAGTGTATTTCTGGGAGAAATGGATCAGGCAATTTATCATCCGCCGACGTATTTTGATAATCGATATGAAGATGAATGGATTACAGAACCATTATCTGTGAGCATGATAAAAGATGTAGATAAGTCAGAAGTCATCAGCCCGCACTTGATCCAGAGCCCGGTATTGGGACCAATCTCTGTAAAGGAGATTTCAGGCGGGGTAAAAACGCTGATTCTGATGGCGTTTGATCAAACGGGTAAGGTTTTTAACGCATCTGCCTGTGGGGATAATTGCGCGAAATGGATTTTGAAGATCGGTACACAGAAGAATCTGACCATCAATTTAAGACACATTATGGATTTTGGAGAAGATGATTTTGAAATCAAGATTCTCAATACTGGGGAGATGGTTCATAATATGGAGCAGTTTGTGAGGGCGGCAGGAAGATATGTGTAGGTGAATGGGATGAAAGGAAAGTACAGGATTGTCGTAAAAAACAACCGGGTTCACTATGAATTCGAAATCAAAAGGAATATTACCATTGTTCGAGGAGACAGCGGAACAGGAAAAACAACGCTGATCAATATGCTGAGGCAGGCAGAAAATCTTGGAGCTTCAAGCGGAATAGATGTGGTATGCGCCGTTCCCTGTAAAATATTAGAAGGCGTAAATTGGAAACTGATTCTGGAGCATTCATCAGGAACAATTTTTTTTATAGATGAAGAAAATGCGTTTATTCATACGGAAGAATTTGCAGCATCTGTCAAAAACTCCGATAATTATTATGTTTTGGTTACCAGGGAAAATTTGTATAATCTTCCATACAGTGTAGAAGAGATCTATGGAATACATTGCTCCGGGAAATACCATGACACAAGGAGAATGTACCAGCAGATGTATCAGATATATTCGAACTATCAAAATTTTCCGGTTGTCCCGGAAAAAATAATAACAGAGGATTCCAATTCCGGATTTGACTTTTTTAAAGCGGTTGGAGAAGAAAGAAACATTTCCTGTGAGAGTGCCGGCGGAAAGTCAAATATCTTTTATTTGCTGGAGCATATTGAAAATGAATGCGTATGTGTGATTGCGGATGGAGCAGCGATTGGTCCTGAGATGGATCGTTTGTACAAATGTGCTCTTAAAAAGAAAAATATTCATTTATATTTTCCGGAGTCATTTGAATGGTTGATTTTGCAGTCGGGACTGGTTGAAGGAAAAGATCTTCAGGCTATATTGGATCATCCGGAAGATTATATTGACAGCAGAGAGTATTTCAGCTGGGAGAGATTTTTTACAAGTGTGTTAATAGAGAGAACGAAAGATTCTTATCTTAGTTACAGAAAAACAAAATTGAATGAAGTATATTTGCATGAAAATAATAAAAAGTCAATTCTTAAGAGTATAGAGGGAGTAAAATTATAAGTATTGGGATTGATCAATAAGTAAGGCTAAATTTTTGAAAATGAGGATGAGTTGGATGGGTTTCGTAAGGCACGCAAACGAAACACTGGAATATTTAAAGTGGATTGCACTCGCTCAGTCAGACCTCCATTTTTTTCATTCTGCCCATCTCTCTCCGGACCAGAAGGACGGATACGAGGAACGCCGCGGTGTCGGCCGCAGGTCCGGCAAAGGCGATTCCGTCGATCCCCAGGAACAGAGGAAGGATCAATACAAGCGGGATCAGGAAGAAGACCTGTCTTGTCATGGAGAGCAGAAGTCCTTTCAGTGGTTTTCCGATGGCGGAAAAGAAGTTGGAGGAGATCATCTGGACTCCATTTACGAGGATCATGAACAGGAAAATGCGCATAAAGCGGACCGCAAATTCATAATAAAGCGCGTCGCCGCTTCCGAACAGTGAGATCAGCTGTCTGGGGAAAAACTGGAACAGGACAAAGCCGATCGCGGTGATCACGAAGCTGCAGGAGATGGCAAGACGGTAAGTGCCGCGCACGCGGGAATACTGTTTTGCGCCGTAGTTAAATCCAATAATGGGCTGGGAGCCCTGAGACAGACCGATAATAAAAGCGAGCAGGATGGCGTTGGTCTTCATCACGATGCCGCAGGCGGCGAGCGGGATATCGCTTCCGTAAACGGTTGACGCGCCATAATAAGTCAGCGAATTGTTCATTACGACCTGTACCAGAGTAAGCGCCACCTGGTTCAGGCTGTTGCTCAGTCCAAGAGAGGCCGCGGCAAGACTGTCCTGGACTGTCAGACGGAAATGTTTCCTGCATAGCTTCACACTGTGGAATTTCCCGAGATAGAGGAGGGCGGCGAGGAAGGAAAAAAACTGTCCGATGACCGTTGCCCATGCGGCGCCCGCCACTCCAAGGTCAAAGACAAAGATGAACAGGGGATCCAGGATCGTATTTAAAATTGCGCCGATCAATGTACAGACCATAGAGTATTTTGGGCTTCCGTCCGCGCGGATGAGATTGCTCATGCCGGTTGTGACAATCTGGAAAGGCATGCCAAGTCCTATAATCCGGGAGTAGGAGGCGGCATAGGAAAAATTCTCCGGAGTCGCGCCGAAGGCATTCAGCATCGGATGGAGAAAAAGCTGGATGAGGACGGCATAGCCTATGCCGGCGAGAACCATCATGCAGACCGCGTTTCCTACGACATGGCAGGCTGTTTCGTCTTCTCCGGCGCCAAGGCTTAAGGAGAACCGGGACGCGCTTCCGACTCCGATCAGCAGTGCGATCGCAAGGGAAACCGTCGTAAGGGGATAAGAGACATTGGTGGCTGCATTTCCAAGGTATCCCACGCCTTGGCCGATAAAAATCTGATCCACAATATTGTAAAGTGAGCCCACGAGCATTGAGATGATGCTTGGCACTGCAAAGGTTCGCAGAAGCCGGGGGAGACTTTGATATCCCAGTGGATTCTGGTCGTTTTTTTTCTGATCCATTTTGAATCTCTCCTTCTATATCTATCATTTTATCTATAAAGCATATGGGTTTGCCTAGCAATTTTCAAACACGCTCTAGGAGTATGAGAAACTCTTTCTGAAAATTAATATATCATATTTTTTGAGGGCGGGCAATGAGCCGGGCGGGGTTTCCTGAGCGTTTTTGTACAAAAAATCAATAAAATAAGTGTGAGATATGCCGTTCGCTGTGATATACTGACAATAATAGAAGTCAGGTTATTTCTGATGAAAAAGAACAGAATGTAAACATGGAGGACCAATGAGATGGCAGAACAGGAGAACAGTAAAGATTTGATCAGCGTTTTATGGAGCGGGGCCGATATTCTGCGCTCAAAGATGGATGCGAATGATTATAAAAACTATTTGTTGGGAATTGTGTTTTATAAATACCTTTCCGATTCTTTTCTGATCAAGGTATATGATCTTCTCTATGACGAAAAGCCTGAGACTTTAAAACAGGCATTGGAAGCGTACAAAGAAGCGCTGGAAGATGAGAGCGCGGAGGAATTGAAAGGACAGCTCGCGGATGAATGTCATTATATTATAGAACCGGAATTGACATATACCTATTTTGCTGAAGCGGCGAGAAATAATTCGTTTCATCGGGAGCAGCTGCAGAAGGGATTCAACAATATCGAACAAAGCGATCCGATCTTTGCAGATCTGTTTACGGATATTGATCTGTACTCCAGCCGTCTGGGAGCAGGAGATCAAAAACAGAGCGATACGGTGGCAAACCTGATCAAAGAGATCGACAAGGCGGATTTGTTAAACTCAGATGCGGAAATCCTGGGAAATGCTTATGAGTATCTGATCGGTCAGTTTGCATCTGAAACAGGAAAAAAGGCAGGCGAATTCTATACACCACAGGCTGTGTCGAAGATTTTGACAAAGATTGCAATTTCCGGTCAGAAAGACAAAAGAGGATTGTCTGTATATGATCCCTGCATGGGTTCGGGTTCACTTTTGCTGAATGCAAAAAGGTACGCTTCAGAACCGGGATATATTCAATATTACGGGCAGGAATTGAATACATCGACTTATAATCTGGCAAGGATGAATATGTTCCTGCATGGGATTGCGGCGGACAATCAGAACCTTCACAATGGCGACACCTTGGATGGAGACTGGCCGACCGGAGAAGAGACGGAGTTTGATATGGTGCTGATGAATCCTCCGTATTCAGCGAAGTGGAGCGCCGCCGCAGGATTTCTGCAGGATGAGAGGTTTAGTGATTATGGGGTATTGGCTCCAAAGTCAAAAGCAGATTATGCATTTTTGCTGCATGGGTTGTATCATCTGAAAAATAATGGAACGATGGCTATTGTACTGCCGCACGGCGTTCTTTTCCGGGGCGCTGCCGAGGGAAAAATCCGGGAAAAACTGCTGCGTTCCGGCAACATCTATGCGGTGATAGGGCTTCCGGCAAACTTATTTTATAACACCTCCATTCCAACCTGTATCATTGTGTTAAAAAAACACAGAGACGGGCGCGATGTATTGTTTATTGATGCTTCCCGGAAATTCAATAAAGGCAAAAAGCAAAATGAAATGACGGATGAGCATATCCATGAGGTTCTTGAGCTTTATACCAGGAGAGAAACGGTGGAAAAAGAATCTTTTCTTGCCAGTTTTGAGGATATTGAAAACAATGACTTCAATCTGAATATCCCCCGTTATGTGGATAATTTCGAAAAAGAGGAACCCATCGATCTGAATGCATTGTTGTCGGATATGAAAAAAACAGATCAGGAACTGGAACAGGTTCAGGGAGAATTTTTATCGCTTTTAAAAGAACTGACCTCATCGGACGCAGCTGTTCTGTCATCGCTGAATGATTTGATTGGGAAGATGGAGGGGTAATGGATATGGGAAAACCGGTGATTAGATTCAAGGGGTATGAAGATGATTGGGAACAGCGTAAGTTGGGAGATTTGACAGAACGTGTTACCAGAAAAAATCAAGATTTAGTATCTGAATTACCTTTAACAATATCTGCTCAATATGGATTGATTGATCAGAATGAGTTCTTTGATAAAAGAGTAGCGAGCAAAGATGTGAGTGGATATTACCTGATAAAAAACGGAGAGTTTGCCTATAACAAAAGCACTTCTTCTGATGCACCGTGGGGAGCAATTAAAAGATTAGATCGTTATGAAAATGGCGTGTTATCAACACTTTACATTGTATTTTCCATAAAAGACAATGTTCCTATAGATTCTGATTTTCTAGTTTCATATTACAGTACAAACCTTTGGCATAAGGGAATTCATGAAATAGCTGCAGAAGGTGCTAGAAATCATGGACTTTTAAACATTGCACCATCCGATTTTTTTGAGACGAAATTGATGGTACCACAAGATATAGAAGAACAACGGAAGATTGGAAAATATTTTGCACAATTAGATACCCTCATCACCCTTCACCAGCGGAAGTGTGAACAGACGAAAACTTTAAAAAAATATATGCTTCAAAATATGTTTCCACAGGATGGAGAAAAAGTTCCAGCGATTCGTTTTGAAGGATTTACAGACGATTGGGAACAGCGTAAGTTGGGGGAACTTGCCTCATTTTCAAAAGGTTCAGGTTATTCAAAGAGCGATTTGAAGGAAGTCGGAACACCTATAATTCTGTATGGCAGGTTATATACAAAGTATGAAACTGTTATATCTGAAGTGGATACTTTTGTCGATGAAAAAACAGGTTCAGTTTATAGTAAAGGTGGAGAAGTAATAGTGCCAGGTTCCGGGGAAACCGCGGAGGATATTTCGATAGCATCAGTCGTTGAAAAACCGGGGATTTTGCTTGGTGGAGACTTGAATGTAATTACACTACCGGCTGATATTGACGCTGCATTTTTAGCTATCAGTATTTCAAATGGAAAACCACATAATGATATGGCAAAAATGGCACAGGGTAAATCGGTAGTTCATCTTCATAATTCAGATCTTGCGAAGATAGATTTTTCTTATCCGAGTTACGAGGAACAATGTAAAATCAATGGATATTTTACTAGCCTTGACCACATCATCACCCTTCACCAGCGGAAGTGCGAGGATTTGCAAAAACTAAAGAAATTTATGCTGCAAAATATGTTTGCTTAGCTAAAAACATGACTCGGAAAAAGAATTTTTCCTTTTCGATTTTGTTACGATAAAATTGTATTAAAGAGAAGTATTTGAGGTACTTACGATGTGATTGATTGAATACGTAACCAATATATCATAATTTCAGGAGGTCAAAATGAGTGAGCAGAAAAGAAGGATTGGTTTTACAGTTGCATGCGTAAATGAATTTGCTCAGCGGCATAATCTCAGTGCTCAAGAGGCGTTTCGATATCTTTTCAAATTTAAAGGCATTGCATTTATTAAAGAAAATTATGAAATAGAACATACGCTTGATTTCGGAACAATTTTAGAGGATCTGGGAGTGCTGTGTCGGAAAAATGGAGGTGCATTGTGAGATTATTTCATGGAAGCAATGTGTTGATAGACAGCATTAATCTAGCCATGTGCAGACCGTATAAAGATTTTGGAAGAGGGTTCTATTTGACGGATCTTGAAGAGCAGGCGGAGAAGATGGCTGTAAGAGTTTCCAGAATTTATGGCGGAACACCTGTTGTAAATTCATTTGAGATTGATGACGATTTCAGAAAAAATTCGGATTTACAGATTAAAGATTTTGGAGAACAGACTACAGAAGAATGGGCAAAATTCGTAATGAATAACAGGAGCAGAGTCTACACAGACGAGAAAAATATTCTGTGTAATAAGGATAATAAGTATGATATTGTTATCGGCCCGGTCGCGGATGATAATATGGCATTGCTATTTCGACAATATGAAAATGAGATTATTGATTTTGCCACATTGCTGCGAGGGATGATTTATAAGAAAACGTCTTCACAATATTCCTTTCATACAGAAAAAAGTATCATGCTTTTACGAAAGGTGGTCGATAAAAATGTGTAAGAAAAGCCAACTGATCGAATATATCATACAGGATATCGTTGATATGATTGCGATAGATCAGAATATAGAATATGACGAGGCTATGAACAAGTTTTATAATTCAGAGGTTTTTGAAAAGCTTCAGGATAAAGAAACAGGATTGTATTTAGAGAGTTCAGAGTATGTATATGATCTTTTTAAAGATGAAATGAATTTCGGGCATATTATTCAGGCAGAGATATAATAGTAGCAATTTAAGGGTTTTGTGGTGTTTATGCTCCTATTACAATAAAGCAACGTAAGTGATAGAAATACAGACCAATGATTGGGAACAGCGTAAGTTATCAGACTGTGTTGAATTTCTCGACACAATGAGAAGGCCATTAAAAGAGGGAGATAGAGAAAAAGGACCATATCCTTATTACGGTGCTTCAGGTATTGTTGATTATGTAAGTGATTATATTTTTGATGAAGAACTTGTGTTGCTTAGCGAGGACGGAGCGAATATTACTGATAGAAACTATCCAGTTTGCTTTTTGGCATCGGGAAAATACTGGGTTAATAATCATGCACACGTTCTAAAAACATACAGGGGAAATGAGAATAATTTTATTTGTAATTCATTAGAAAGAATGGATTTTACGCAGTACAACTCTGGTATGGCTATGCCAAAATTGAATAAAGATGTGTGCCGAAATATCCCGTTATTTTGCCCTTCTTTTGCAGAACAAAAGGAAATTGGAGACTACTTCCGCAACATCGACCACCTCATCACCCTTCACCAGTGTAAGTGTAAAAGAGATTATAAAGCTCTCAAGTTCGCTTGGGAACAGCGTAAGTTGCTTGGTTGCATTGAAAAGATAACGGATTTTCGTGGTAGAACGCCTAAAAAACTTGGAATGGATTGGAGTGAAAGCGGCTACTTAGCGTTATCAGCACTTAATGTTAAAGATGGATATATTGACTTTTCTCAAGATGTTCATTATGGCGACCAAGCATTATATGAAAAGTGGATGAACGGTAACGAATTGCACGAAGGACAAGTGCTATTTACTACAGAAGCACCTATGGGAAATGTGGCTCAAGTGCCTGATAATAAGCGGTATATTCTTAGTCAGCGAACAATTGCCTTTGATGTGAAAGAAGATATTATTACGGAAAATTTTCTTGCAACATTACTCAGAAGTCCTGTGGTTTTCAATACGCTCACTTCACTTTCAAGTGGAGGAACGGCAAAGGGAGTTAGTCAAAAATCTCTTGCTGGTGTTGATGTACAGATTCCTGTAGATTTGAAAGAGCAAACTTTACTTGCAGACTATTTTCAATCCCTCGACCACCTCATCACCCTTCACCAGCGGAAGCATATTCACCTGCAAATCTTTCAAATATATACTGAAACCCAGCGAATAATCATAAAGGAGACAAATAAAATGCCAGAATTGGAGAATGTAATCGAAGAAAAACTGATTGATCAGTTGGTTTATGGAAAATCGCAATGGACATACCGGGCGGATCTGAAGACGGAAGCGGATCTTTGGAATAATTTTAAATATATCCTGGAACAGAACAATAAAGAAAGACTCAACGGACAATCATTGTCGGATGCCGAGTTTGAACAGGTGAAAAATCAATTGCAGTTTTCTTCTTTCTACAAAGCTGGGGAATGGCTGGTTGGAGAAAATGGAAAAGTAATGGTTCATGTACAGCGCGGCACAGAAAAATTACATCTGGTTGTGATGAATCATGAGCATATTGCAGGCGGAAGCAGTGTCTACGAAGTGATCAATCAATATAGCGCGCTGGCATCGGATGATAAGGATATTACAGAAGTGTCGCGGAATCGAAGATTTGATGTGACATTGATGATCAATGGCCTTCCAATGATCCATATAGAATTAAAAAACAGGCAGCATTCGTATATGGACGCTTTCTGGCAGATCAAAAAATATATCAGCGAAGGAAAATTCACCGGTATTTTTTCCGCTGTTCAGATGTTTGTGGTAAGCAACGGGGTGGCTACAAAATATTTTGCCGCTGCCGGCGCTGCGGAGCTGAATCCGAAGTTTATGAGTGACTGGGTAGATAAAGAAAACAATCCGGTGATGGATTATCTTGAGTTTGCCAAAAGTGTCCTTCGGATTCCTGAAGCACATGAAATGATTGCCAGATATACGGTTTTGGATGAAGACGCGAAGCGTCTGATCCTTCTCAGACCATACCAGATTCATGCCATTGAATCCATACGTGAAGCTTCCAAAACAGGAACATCCGGTTATGTCTGGCATACTACAGGATCCGGGAAGACTTTGACCTCTTATAAGGCAACAAGAAATCTTCTGATGGATATTCCTGCAATCGATAAAACCATTTTTCTGATTGACCGGAAAGATCTGGACAAACAGACCACCATGGCATTTCAGGCGTATGCGAACAATGATCTGGTCGATGTAGATGAAACAGACAATGTAAACGATCTGAAAAGAAAACTGAAATCCGGCGACCGACAGGTAATTGTTACCACGATTCAGAAACTGCAGATTCTGATTAGCAAAAGACTGCAGGAGGGTACTGTGGAATACAGCAGAATTAAAAATCTTAAAATCGCTTTTGTGGTGGATGAATGCCACAGAGCAGTTACGCCGAAAACAAAGCGGGAATTGGAACGTTTTTTCGGACGTTCTCTCTGGTATGGGTTTACCGGAACACCGCGGTTTGCTGAGAATCCATATCCGCAATTGGGAGATTTGCCTCGTACGACAGAAGAATTGTATGGGAAACGCCTTCATCAATATACCATTCAAAATGCAATTCGCGATCGTGCGGTACTCGGTTTTCAGGTAGAGCATAACGGACCAAAGAATCTTGTGGACGAGACAGACAGCCGTATCTATGACAACGAGATACATATGCTCAGTGTACTGGATATTATTCTGAACAAATCTTACCATAAGCTTGGATTTCAAAATGGAAAAGGACAGACTTATGAGGGTATCCTGACGACAAGTTCCATTCAGCTGGCTCAGAAATATTATGAACTTCTGATGAAAGTAAAGAATGGAGAAACTTCTTTAAAGATTGATGAAAAAATGAAACAGGTGCTTCCGGATTTTCCAAAGTTCGCGATTACCTACTCTGTGACGGAAACGGAAGAAGGTTCTCATGTGAATCAGGAAAAAATGCAGGAGTCGTTGAATGATTATAATAAAATGTTTGGAACCAGATATGAGATCTCTCAGATACAGGGCTACAATGCCAATCTGAATAAGCGTCTGGCGCGAAAAGATGCGAAGTTCAAAAGCAGAAGTGAACAGCTGGATCTGGTGATTGTTGTAGACCGTCTTTTGACTGGTTTTGACGCGCCATGTATGTCTGCGATTTTTATTGACAGACAGCCGATGGGACTGCATGATTTAATCCAGGCATTTTCACGGACGAACCGTATTTTTGACAAAAATAAAACCTATGGACAAATTGTGACATTCCAGGCGCCGAAATTGTTTAAGGAAACCGTAGAACGCGCGGTAAAACTGTATTCGGCGGGAAGTACGGAAGAGGCGCTTGTTTCCGAGTGGGAAGAAATTGAACCTGCGTTCCGAAAGGCTCTGGCGGCACTGCGGATCAGTGCTGAAACTCCGGAGAAAGTACCCCGGATGTCTGTAAAAGAGAAAAAAGTATTTGTCAGGATGTTCCAGGTTTTTGACCGGTTGTTTGCGCAGCTTAAATCCTTTACCAAATATGAAGACAGTATGCTGAAAGAATATGGGATTACAGAAGAGGAATATGAGAAGTACGCGGGTGTATATAAAAACGCACTGGAAGAGATTAAACTTGCAGAAGGTGAGAAGGATGGTCAGGAAGGGAAGCCGGGCGATGAAGAGGAAATGATCGATCTGGATTATGAATTGTTGGCATACAGCAGTACAAAGATTGACTATGAATATATCATCAGTCTGATCCAGAACATTGTCGCATCAAATGAGGAAATAGAAGAATTTTCAAAGGAAGAGCGCCAGAAACAGATTGCTGAAGTTAAGCAGTACATTGAAGAAATGCGGAAGGATAATTGGAAAGTAGCGGAGCTTATGACAAATCTGATCCATGAAATTGAAGAAGATGAGAATAAATACAAAGGCCAGTCTATTCTGCATATTATGGAAAATATGAAACGTGACTGTATTGACAGAATAATTTCAGATTTTTGTGATACCTGGTATGCGTCAAAAGAAGATGTAATGTATGCGGCGCTTCATTATAGAAATGGAGAAATACCAAACGAGAGTGTGATCAAGGCAACGATTGATTATCAAAGTTACAAATCCGTACAGGAAAAGGCATTGCCCAAATTTAAATATTATGCGCAGTGTATGGCAGAGCTAAAGAAAATTTTAGAAGAAGAAATAAAGCCGCTGATCCATGCTGCGTAACGGTAAAAACTGTCGGTTCATTATCTGTATCAGCGTAAGTGATTGGGAAAGGAAGGAAGCTTATGCAGAAGGATACAGACAAAACACAACTCTTTTATGAGTATTACAGACAATGGGTTGATGTATACAAGAAAGGCGCGATTAGAGAAGCAACGATGGCGAAATATCGGATGACACAGAAGTGGGTAGAAAAGCTCGCTCCAAATCTGAAAGTATCCGAACTTAACAGAACCGCTTATCAAAAACTGCTGAATGATTATGCGGAAGAACATGAGCGGCAGACAACGCTGGATTTTCATCATCAGCTGAAAGGGGCGATACTGGATGCGCTGGACGAAGGGCTGATTGAGAGAGATCCGACCAGAAAGGCGATTATTAAAGGAAAATCACCGAGAGCAAAAAGAATCAAGTACCTGAGTCAATTCGAATTACATACTTTGATTGCTCACCTGGATCTTACGGAAGACGTAAACTGGGATTGGTTTATTTTGCTGGTGGCCAAAACGGGAATGAGATTTTCTGAAGCGCTTGCGGTCACACCTGCCGATTTTGATTTCGCCAGACAAACTTTATCAGTCAGTAAAACATGGGATTATAAAGGGAACGGAGGTTTTCTGCCGACGAAGAATCATTCATCGGTAAGAAAGATACCGATCGACTGGCAGATTATCGTAAAATTTTCAGAGCTGATCAGAAATCTTCCGGCGGATCAACCGATTTTTGTCGGAGATGCAAAGATTTACAATTCTACCGTGAATGATGTGCTGATCAGACACTGTAGAGCGTGCGGAATTTCTGAGATTTCCATTCACGGTCTGAGACATACACACGCTTCTCTTCTCTTGTTTGCCGGCGTATCGATTGCAAGTGTGGCGAGGCGTTTGGGACATGCCAGTATGACAACGACACAGAAAACTTATTTACACATTATTCAGGAACTTGAGAATAAGGATGTAGATCTGGTAATGAGGACATTATCCGGATTATAAACGCAGATGAATAAACCGTATCACTTACGCTGATTTAAGAAAATGTGACATATCTGAGAAGATTTATAGAGGAGGCAATTATGAGCAATACAGAAAATCAGGAAATGAATCCTATCACCCGTTTGGATTATCCGGACCCGGATGTCATCAGGGTCGATGATACTTACTATATGGTCAGTACAACGATGCATTTTATGCCCGGATGTGAAATTCTGCGTTCCTACGATCTGGTAAACTGGGAGCATGTATCCTATGTCTATGATGTATTGGATTCCACTCCGGCACAGAAAATGGAAAGGGAGGAAAATATATACGGAAAGGGGATGTGGGCGGCTTCCTTGCGTTATCATAAAGGAATCTTTTATGTGTGTTTTGTGGCGAATGATACCGGAAAAACATACCTTTATTCAGCGCCATCTATCGAAGGACCGTGGAAAAAGAGTTATATCGAAGGCTTTTATCATGACTGTTCCATTTTGTTTGACGATGATGACAGAGTCTATATAGCATCGGGAAACAAATACATTCGTCTGCAGGAATTGCGTGCGGATTTGAGCGGTCCGAAAGAAGGCGGTATCGACAGAATTGTTGTCAAGGAC
>OLQE01001140.1_pt1 | contig 15893 bp, 11 predicted proteins | sample 1643161 | NCBI WGS metagenome assembly OLQE01 (sample SAMEA3136650, study PRJEB25190) | human gut metagenome | reverse complement strand
GCTGGGAGAGGTCCTCAGTGCGGCCATCGATCCGAGAATGAGGGACGATGCGGCGGACTTCCGGGAGGTGGATTATGAATAAAAAAAAGAATCGCCTCGGCCCGGGCGTCCGGCTGAGCATCACCCTATTGGCTGTCGTAGGCATCGCTTCGCTGCTGGCGCCTTTGCTGGCACCTTACGGCCCCAACGAGATGGGCCCGGCCATCAACCAAGCCCCTTCGGCAGATCACCTGTTCGGCACCGATTCCATGGGCCGAGATCTGTTGAGCCGTATTCTGTACGGCGGGCGGGCCAGCCTGTGCATCGGACTGATGGCGGCGGCTATCAGCACCGGCATCGCCATGGTCTACGGATCCCTCAGCGGAATGAGCCGCCGGTGGGTGGACCGGGGACTCATGGGTTTTGCGGACCTGATGCTCAGCGTGCCCCAGATCCTGATTGTGGTATTTCTCCAGGCTATTTTCGGAAAATCCGGATACCTGTCCCTGGCCCTCTCCATCGGCGTGACGGGCTGGATGGCCATGGCCCGGATTATCCGAAATGAAGTGCGGCGGATTCGGGAGACGGATTACGTCACCGCGGCCCGGATGATGGGCGGCAGCTTCGGGTACATCCTTCGGAAGCACCTGCTGCCGGGCTTTCTGCCGGCGGTGCTGTACGCGGCGGTGAGCAGCATCGGCGCGGCCATGATGACGGAGGCCACCTTGAGCTTTATGGGACTGGGACTCCCGGTGGCGGAGGTGTCCTGGGGCAGCCTGCTGTCCGACTCCCAGAATGCACTGCTCTCCGGCAGCTGGTGGATCATCCTGATTCCCGGCATCGTGCTGATCGGAACACTGATTGCCATCGCGGCGCTTGGGGAACAGGTGCGGAAGGGAAACACCCGGCTGCACAGCAATTTATAAGTTATTCTAGGGAAAACCGGGAAAAGAGATTGGCGTTATTTCTGCATAAGCGAAAGGTAGAAACGAGATGAAAAATATTTCTAAGAAGTGGAAGCGAATTCTGCCGGCCATGCTGCTGGTTCTGGCGCTGGCCCTCCTGTCGGGATGCGGCGGCGAGACGAAGCCGGCCGGCGACACCATGGTGTACGGCAGTCAGGACTATACCGCCATTAACCCGGCATTGTACGAGCACGGGGAGATTAACCTGCTTATTTTTGCCGGATTGACGGCCCACGATGCGGACAACAACGTGGTGCCGGGACTGGCGGAGAAGTGGAGCTACGACAAAGGCGCCAAAACCTGGACCTTCCGCCTGCGAAAAAACCTGACCTTCCACGACGGTGAACCTCTGACCTCAGCGGACGTGAAGTTCACCCTGGAATCCATCCTGGACGAAAAGAACGGATCGGAAATCGTGTCCAACTACGCGGACATAAAGAAGATTTCCTGCCCGGATGCCCGCACGGTGAAGATTCAGCTGAAGGAAGAGAACGTGGGATTCCCGGAATACATGACCATCGGTATCCTGCCGAAGCACCTCCTGGAGGGGAAGGACCTCACCACCGACGAGTTCAATCAGAAGCCGGTGGGTGCCGGACCGTACAAGCTGACGGAATGGGACGAGGGACAGAGCATCACCCTGGAGCGGTTCGACGGATACTATGCCGGAAAAGCCAACATTCCGAAAATTATTTTTAAAATCGTACCGGACAGTGCCACCCGTCTCCTGCAGCTGGAATCCGGCGACCTGGACATGGCCCAGCTGACTCCGAAGGATGGCAAAGCCCTGATGAAAAAGGATTCGGACTGCAGCGTGTACGAGATGGACACCGCGGACTACCGGGCGATTGCGTATAATTTTGCGGGCAGCAAGCTGTTCAAGAAGTATCCGGAGCTGGCGAACATCCTCAGCTACGGCATCGACCGGCAGGCGATTCTGAAGAGCGTGCTTCTGGGCGAGGGAGAGATTGGCTACTCGCCGATTCAGAAGAATCCGTTCAACGACAGCAGCATCGAGAAGTTCAATTACGACCCGGCGAAAATGAAATCCCTGCTGGAGCAGGACGGCTGGAAGAAAAACAAGGACGGTTGGTACGAAAAGGACGGTACGGAGCTGAAGTTCACCATTGCCGCCATGTCCGACGATCAGGTGCGGGTGGATATGGCCAACATGTGCGCGGAGCAGCTGAAGAAGGAAGGCATCAATGCCACGGCGGAGAACCGGAAGGAGCTGGATTGGGCCGGTCAGGATGCCTGCATCATCGGATGGGGCAGCCCGTTTGACGCGGATGACCATACCTATAAGGTGTTCACCACCGGTGCGGGAGACAACTACACCGGATACTCAAACGCCGATGTGGACCGGGCCCTGGAAGCGGCGCGCTCCACCGACGACAACAGCCTGCGGAAGCAGTATTACAGCACCTTCCTTCACAGCATGACCGAGCAGATGCCGTTCACCTACATCGCTTACATCAAGGCCAACTACGGCGTGAACAAGGCGGTAAAAGGCGTGGACAAGAACGTGGTCCTGGGGCACCACGGCGTGGGGATTTTCTGGAACGTAGCGGATTGGAAACTGGAACGATAGAAGATGATGAAGGATTGCGGCAACAAGGGAGAAAGGAATACGGGCAAAAATAAAACCGTTCTGAAGGTGGAGAATTTCCGACTTTGCTTTAACGGTCGCTTTGGCGCGGTGCATGCGGTGCGGGATGCTAATCTGGAAGTTCGGCGGGGCGAGATTGTGGCCCTGGTGGGCGAGTCCGGCTGCGGCAAAACCGCACTGTGCCGGGCCATCCTGATGCTTCACTCCGCCCATGCCCGGTACCTGTCCGGAAGAATTCTCCTGGACGGCCGGGATGTGCGGACTTGCAGCGAAAGGGAAATGGAGCAGATTCGGGGCAAGGCGGCGTCGCTGGTATTCCAGAATCCGCTGAGTTCCCTGAATCCGGTGTACCGAATCCGGGAGCAGCTGGAAGAACCCATGCGCCGTCACCTTGGCATGAAGGATGCCGGCGCGTTGGAAGCTCGCTCGCGGGAGCTTCTCCTGGACATGGGCCTGAAGGAGCCGGAGGAGATTTTGGAAAAATATCCCCATCAACTTTCCGGCGGACAGCGGCAGCGAGTGGCGGTGGCCATCGCACTGGCGGGAGATCCGTCTCTGATCGTCGCCGATGAGCCTACCACTGCCTTGGACCCGGAAACCGCGAAGATGGTAACGGACCTCCTTCGCCGGGTGGCGGATGAGAAACAGAAGGGCATCCTCTTTGTGACCCACGACCTGGCGGTGGCGTCGGCGTTGGCGGACCGGGTGCTGGTGATGAAGAACGGGGAAATCCTGGAGCAGGGAACCACGGAAGATATTTTTGCTCGGCCGAAGGAGAACTATACGAAGAAGCTGGTGCGCTGTGCGGAGTGGGGACGCGGGAAAGCTCCTGCGGAAGTATTGAAGCCGGAGTCGGAAAGGAAACGCCTGGCATCGGTGCGTCACCTGAAGGTGCGGTATCCCGGAGCGCCAAAGCCGGCGCTGCGGGACTGCAATCTGGACATCCGGGAAGGAGAAATCCTGGGCCTGATCGGCGAGTCGGGCTGCGGAAAATCCACCCTGGCTAAGGTGCTTTGCGGCATACTGAAACCTTCTGCAGGGGAGGTGGAATTCTTTCGCCCGGTGAAACCCGTCCTGGTCTTTCAGGATTCCGTGGCCTCCTTCAACGAACGGATGACCATCGGCGAGATCGTTCAGGAGCCGCTGGTCATCGGGAGAATGCCACCGGAGCGGCGAAAAGAAAAGCTTCGGAAACTGATGGAACAGGTGGAGCTGGAGGCGGAATTGCTGGACCGGTATCCCTATGAGGTTTCCGGGGGCCAGCGGCAGCGGGCGGCCATCGCCCGAGGGCTGGCCATGGATCCGGAATTCCTGATTGCGGACGAGCCGGTGTCTTCCTTGGACGCCCCGGTGCAGATGGAAATCCTTCGGCTGCTGAAACAGCTTCGGGACCGCCGCAATCTAACTCTGCTGATCATCTCCCACGATATTCCCATGGTGGAACATATCAGCGACCGGATTATCCGGATGGAAAAGGAAGGACTTAGAGATGAATTCAAATAAGTTACAAGAGAAGGAAGCGCAGCTGCGGGAGAACCTGCGGAACCTGGGCTCCCTGGCGGTGGCGTTTTCCGGCGGGGTGGATTCCACCTTTCTGCTGAAGGTTGCCCATGAGGAGCTGGGGGACCGGCTGCTAGCGGTGACCGCAAAAGGCAGCGTGTTCTCGGGACGGGATCTGTCTCAGGGAATGGAATTCTGCCGACAGGAAGGCATCCGTCAGGAAATCGTGGAGATGAACGAGCTGGAGATTCCCGGTTTCTCGGACAACCCTCCGGACCGCTGCTACATTTGCAAAAAAACAATTTTCCAAAGCCTGCTGGATACGGCGGCAAGTCACGGCATCGCACACGTGGCCGAGGGCAGCAATATGGACGACCTGGGGGATTACCGGCCGGGACTCTGCGCCCTCCGGGAGCTGCAGGTGCTGAGCCCATTGAAAGAGGCGGGCTTATATAAAGAAGAGATTCGGCAGCTTTCTCGAGACCTGCACCTTCCCACCTGGGACAAACCTTCCGCCGCCTGCCTGGCCTCCCGGTTCGCCTACGGTGAACGGATCACCCGGGAAAAACTCCGCATGGTGGAGCAGGCAGAAGACTTCCTGGCGGATCAAGGTTTCCGTCAGGTTCGGGTACGCATCCACGGGGCCGACCTGGCCCGGCTGGAGGTGGCGCCGGAACAGCAGGAGAAGTTGCTGTCTCTGGGGGACTCGGTAACGGAAGCCCTTCGGCAAATTGGTTTTACCTACGTCACCATGGACCTGAAGGGGTACCGCACGGGAAGCATGAACGAAATTCTGAAGGATGAGGAGAAGAAGGGAGTTGTCAATGGATAGAACATTGTACTTGGAATGTGAAAGCGGAATCAGCGGAGACATGTCGGTGGCCATGCTCCTGGATCTGGGGGCGGACCGGAAGGTTCTGGCAGAGGCCCTGAAATCCTTGCCGCTGCAGGGGTACGAGATTCGGATTTCCCGGGTGAACCGGAACGGCATCGATTGCTGCGACTTCGATGTGGTTCTGGAGGAGGAGAATCACGACCACGACATGGAGTACCTGTACGGGGAAGGGGAAGGTCATACCCATGCCCACGAACATGAGCATGAGCACGAGCACACCCACGAACATGAGCACGAACACACCCACGAGCACGAACATTCGCATGACGACGACCATGCCCATGCCCATCATCATTCCCACGCTCATGTTCATCGCCACCTGGCGGAAATCAATCGAATCATTGATGCCGGCAATCTGACCGACGGCGCCAATGCCCTGGCCAAAAAAGTCTTTCGCATCATCGCGGAGGCGGAGAGTCGGGCCCACAACCTTCCTTTGGAGAAGGTGGGCTTCCACGAGGTAGGCGCGGTGGACTCCATCGTGGACATCGTGGCTTTCGCCGTGTGCTTCGATAACCTGGACATCCGCAGGGTGCTGGTGCCAAAACTCTGTGAGGGCACGGGGGTGGTTCGCTGCCAGCACGGGATCCTTCCGGTCCCGGTTCCGGCGGTGACCAACATCCTGGAGGGTTCCGGGATTCCGATGGAAATTCTGCCGTACAAGGGCGAGTTCGTCACTCCGACCGGTGCGGCCATCGTAAAAGCAGTTCGTACCGGCGGTGGTTTTCCGGCGGGCTGCACCATCGCCCGCACGGGAATGGGTGCCGGCAAGCGGCAGACGGAACGGGCCAACGTCCTTCGGGGCATGCTTCTGGAATCCGCGGACGAAGCGTCGGATTCCGTGTGGAAGCTGGAATCGGATATCGACGACACCACGGGGGAAGTGCTGGGCTACACCCTGGAGCGCCTGCTTGAGGCGGGGGCCAAGGATGTCCACTACTTGCCGTGTTTCATGAAAAAGAACCGCCCGGCGTGGCAGCTCCAGGTGATCTGCGATGAGGAGCACCGGCCGGCGCTGGAGCGCATCATCTTCCGGGAAACCACCACCATCGGCATTCGGCGCATCCGAATGGAGCGAAGCATCCTGAAGCGGCAGACCGAAAATGCCCGGACCCCCTTCGGGAATGTGAGAATTAAAATCTGCCGGAGCGGGGATGAAACTTATTTTTACCCGGAATATGAGGACGTGGCGGCGATTGCCCGGGAGAAGGACGTTCCTTTCCAGGAGGTGTACCGGGCGGCACAGCAGGCGGCACGGGAGTTGTAAGGAGAACGGTATGGATATTCAGGAGATTTTGAGAGGGTACAAGGCGGGAGAGATTTCCCTGGAGATTGCGGAGGCGAAAATCCGCCAGATCGATGAGCGGCCGGGGAAGGGCTATACCAACATGGGGTTCGCCCGGCTGGATACCCAGCGGAAAGAGCGGTCGGGTTTTCCGGAGGTGATTTTCTGCAGCGGGAAGCCGGACGATTATTTGGTGGCCATTTACCGCAAAATCACGGAGCTGGAGGGCCGGGCGTTCGGCACGCGGGCCACGCCGCACCAGGCGGCGCTGGTACAGGAGGCCATCCCGGCGGCGGAGTACGACCCGGTGTCCCGAATCTTGAAGGTGGAACGCAGCGGTGGCGTCTCCGGAATGCATGGAGTCTCCGGCAATACCGGCGCCTCCGGCAGTTGTGACACCTCCAACGTTAGCGGAGCCACCGGCGTGCACGGCGTCTCCGGTGTCGGTAATGCCTCCGGCGCGCATGGGGCTTCCGGTAATAATGGGGCCTCCGGCGGCCGGGTTGCGGTATGCACCGGCGGCACAGCGGATATCCCGGTGGCCGAGGAGGCGGCGCAGACGGCAGAATTCTTTGGCGCCCGAGTGGACCGGTTCTACGATGTGGGGGTCAGCGGCATCCACCGGCTGTTCAATAACATGGATGAAATCCGCAAAGCCGATTGCGTCATTGCGGTGGCGGGCATGGAGGGGGCGCTTCCCACGGTGATTGGCGGAATGGTTCGGAATCCGGTCATCGCCGTCCCTACTTCTGTGGGTTACGGCGCCAACATGCAGGGCCTGACGGCGCTGCTCACCATGATCAACTCCTGTGCCAATGGAGTAGCAGTGGTGAACATCGACAACGGGTACGGTGCCGGGTACATGGCAACTCAGATCGGCCGGCTGGCAGCATCCGGCCGAAACCGGGAATAATAGGAAAGAAAAGAAACCGAAGGCGTGCGCTTTCGGTTTCTTCATTGTTGGGATGCGGCCCGGCGGCAGCCCGGGCGCCGGTAAGGTTCGCGCTCGCCTGCCCGCAAAGCCAATGAATTAGGTTTCCTTGCGCGAACCACGGGCCGGGAAAATGGGAAAAGGCGGCCCGGCGGACGTCCGGGTTTGCGTACAACTCCCCGGAAAGCCAATGAATTCGTTTTTGGTACGCAAACCGCGGGCCGGGAAAATTGGAAAATGCGGCCCGGGTGCCGGTAAGGTTCGCGCCTGACTGCCCGCAAAGCCAATGAACTCGGTTTCCTTGCGCGAACCACGGGCCGGGAAAATTTGGAATGCCGGCCCGGCGGCTCCAATTTCCTATTGCTTTTTTCAATTGGCAAAAGCGCCGGCAATAAAATACAATCACATTTACATGCCGTGCACACACAACGTGCCAACATGCTGCACATGCACGGCACGCCAACACAAAGGAAGGAAAAGGAAAACAATGAGAGGAATAACATTTCGGAAAATCCGGAAACTGGGGATGTTCGGAATTCTTTTTATGATGGTAATGGTGCTCTCCCTGCAGAGGGCTTTTGCCGGGGAGAAGCCGGAACTCCAGAATCCGAAGCTTGTCTCGGACGGAGGCACCCAGAATACCCAATGGGATACCATTTACTACGGATACTATCCGCAGACGGAAATCGTGGGGGAGGCCGGACAGTGCGGAATCAAAACCACCCTTTGGAAATCGGAAACGGATTATTCCACGGAGCCGGAAGTGTATGCCAAGCTGGAGAAGGCAAGGTACACGGCGGATGGGGATACAGTGCTGAATGGCATCAAGTACCGCCGCATGAAGGCGGAGGACCGGACCTACATCTCCAGAGGTGAAATTGACAATCGTTACTTCTGGAATACCGGAATCAAATACCACTACTTTCGCTACGAGCCGATTCGCTGGCGGGTCCTTTACGTGCAGGACACCACAAAGGGGAAATGGGCACAGCTTTTGGCGGACAAAATCCTGGACGATCGTAAGTACAACGAAACGCAGACTGACATCACTTGGGAAAAGTCCACGATTCGAAGCTGGCTCAACGGATACGGTGCGGAGGCCAACCGGGACGGGCAGGACTACAGCAAGAACGGATTCATAAAAACAGCATTCCGAGAGGCCCAACAGGCACCGATTGTTGCCGGGCGCGTGGAGAATAAAAACAATTACGACTTCGGCACCAACGGCGGAAACGACACGGAGGATCGAATCTTTCTTTTGTCGGAAGATGAATTGTACCGGTCTCGGCTGGCGTGGCATTATGGGTTCGTTGCGGCACCGAACTCCGGTTCGCCGGAGGATGCGCGGGATATGGAGGACGAAGGCAGGCGCGCTCAGGGCAGCACCTACTCCAAGGCGAAGGGACTGTGGTGCAATCACGAAAAGGGTTTTGAAGGAAACAGCATGTGGTGGATGCGTTCCCCGGGGCAGTTCGAATGGAATGCCGCGTTTGTGTGCAACAGAGGCTTTATCCGCTACTTCGGAACGAGAGTGGAGGCCGCAGACGTGGGAGTTCGTCCGGCCATGGTTTTGAATATGGATGATGCCGACTGGACATACGGCGGAACCGCAATCGGTCAAAAGGGCGGTACAGAGGCTGCGCCGCCGGCCCTGAATGTTTTCGGGGATGAGGTTCTGGAATATGAAGAGGGGGAACCGGAGGCACCGGCCAAGGTCATGGTTTCCAAAATCTCCATCGCCGCATCGCCGTCTCTGAAGATTGCCGCCGGTAAGAAGACCACCCTAAAAGCAAAAGTCTCCCCGGCGAAGGCGACCGACCGCTCCGTCACGTGGACCTGCAGCAATACCAAATACGCCACGGTAAATAGCAAAGGCGTGGTGACGACTAAGTCCAAGGGGAAAGGAAAGACGGTGACCGTCACCGCAAAGGCCAAAGACGGAAGCGGAAAGAAGTGCTCGGTGAAGGTGCGCATCATGAAGCACAGCGTGAAATCCGTTTCCCTGAAGGGACCGAAATCCATCAAACGAGGCAAGAGCGGAAAGATTAAAGCCAAAATTAAAACCACCGGAAAGGATGCCAATCGCAGCCTTCGGTATTCGTCCAATTCGAAATACGTAAAGGTGACCTCATCGGGAAAGATTTCGGTGCAGAAGAAAGCCAAGAAAAACAGCATGGTAAAAATTACCGCAAAGACGTTGGACGGAACCAATCGCTTGAAAACCATCAAGATTCGAATCAAATAGGCGGAATCGGGAAACACCGGAAAAATAAATAGCAGTGAAGGCGGATATGTATAGAAAAAAAATGATACGTATCCGCCTTCGTATCTAGAAAAATAATTATAAATATTGCCAATTATGCAAAACATATTCGATTGGATATAATTATGCGTAGTTTATTGCTATTTATTTTTTAAGAAAGGAAAATCATGAGAAAGAGAACTCAGAGAATCTCTGCAATTCTTCTTTCCCTGGCGATGGTGCTGACCGCACTGCCGTTCCACCTGGTCTACGCAGACACGGGGGCCGCGGCAGACGCACCGGCGGTGGATGAAACTCAGGGCAAGACCGATGCGCAGGAAAATGCGAAAGAAACTCCGGAAAATGCGAAGGAGACTCCGGAGAAAAAGGATGTCAAAGCGACAGAAGAGAAGATTGTAACCATCAAATCCGTTAAGGTGGCTTACGTGAACGGAAAGCCGCTGGAAGACGGACACCTGATTAGTGCATATAGAAGCGATAAGAATGACAACGGAACCGATTACGAAGTGAAGGATGGAAAAATCCATGATCTCAAGTTGGTTGCAGGAGTTCCGTATAAGATTGGCATCAGCATGGATGATGACATGTCTTGGGACTATGACCTGGCATACAACGAGAATGGTTATGTTCGAGTGGCGGTCAATGAAGATTCTACCCAGCTGCTGAAGTATGACCTTGGAGAAAAGAAGATTACGGATATACCGGTGACAAAACTGGTGGTGAAGGACTATGATGCGGACAGTCCGATTCCACAGGGCAAGGAAGTAAAGGTGGCCGATATTCCTGTCGTTTACGAAGACGGCACCCCGGTTTCCGATGATGAGAACATGGAGCTAGACCTCATCGATATGCAGAAATTGATGGATAACGGATGGGGCGGCGCCTATTCCACTCGTTATAAGGTAAAGGATGGAAAAATTTCCGGCGTAAAGATGGACTCGGAGGTGCAGTACAAAATCGGATTTGATACCGAAAATCCGTTCTGGCACACGCATGATATAGTGGGTGCATACAACAGTAAAAAGCTGCAGCGCATCTACGCAAGATACGACGGAAAGGCTCCTCTGGAGTACGACTATGACGAAGGAATCAACGCTCCGGAGAAAGAAGTTAAGAAGATTGTAGTGAAGAAGACCACGGAAGTACAGGATCCTTGTGCAACTCCTTCTTCCTGTTGGGTAGAACTGCTTCTTTCCGATAAAGGGTACTATGCGGAAAACGGTTTTGCGTGGAAGGTAACCCGTCTGGACACCGGAAAGTCCAAGACTCTCTATAACAGAGAGGGTGCTTTGACCGTTATCGGTGCAGCAAATGTAGAATATCTTCTGACGCTGGAGGAGAATGACACTTATGAAATCGACTTCGACTCCAATCCGATTTACAAGCAGTTTAAAAACAGAGGCGGAATTCCGTTCCACTTTACACAGGACAGCAATGGGAAATGGCAGGCGGTCCTGGAGGGATACAGTGTAGAAGATTCCATGAGCCGCTTGAATTACAATTATATTGATCTGAAGAGAATCGATGGAAAGCAGAACAGTACCAACCACAAATTCTCCGACGATATGTGCGGCGGAAGCGGAAGTGAAGATGCGGGCGTAAAGACTCTGTATGCGAAGGACATCGTAACCCTCAAGGGAATGAAGGTGAACGAAGTTTCCGGATCCACCCGGACTCCGCTGAAGAAGGACGTTACTTTTGTTTTCTATGATAGTTCTACTCAGACAATTGAAGCAAAAGTTACCGCAAAGAACGGCGTTCTTCCGGATGTTTCGATGTACAAGGATCACCGTTACATCGTCTATGCGCAGGACAGCCGGTACGAAATGCCGAATTACTACATTCAGATTTCCGCGGATGGCAAAGTAACCACCTACAAGAACGGAATCAAGGAAGTATCCGGTTTTGACATGACGCGCCGTGCAGAAGACTTGGCGAAGCCGGAAGATGCGGCTAGAGTGCACGTTACCATGCCGGTGTTCTACGTAGATAAAGACGGAAATCAGAAAACCGTTTCCGGCGTAAAAGTAAGATTGGTGAACCAGTACGATACCGTAGAGACTGTCAGCGATAAGGATGGAAACATTAATGTTAATCTGATGGAAGATTACAACTATATGGTTCTCGTGGACGATGAGAAGTATAGCATTGAATCCTTCCCACTCACCGTCAAAGACAAGTCTGAATACGGCTGGGGAAAATACACATTTAACCACTTCAGCTGCGGAAGTGTCAGCTCCCTCTTCCTGGTAGACAAGGGAACCGAGCATGACAGAGACGTGCAGATGATTGGTTCTTCAAAGAACACGACCGTAACCGGACTGAATTTCGGAAACGGAAGCTACTTCATTAACGATCGTGTGGTAGACCAGAAGGTTAAAGCGCTGGAAGGCAAGGACTATGAAGTCGTAGATGTGGATGCGGTGAACATGTATCGTACGGAGATTTCCAAGCTCTCTGCAGGTGATTTTGTTTATACCCGTGTGGTTCCGGAAGGAAAGAAGGTTTCGAAGGTATACTATATCGACGATAATGACAAGCTCCATGAGCTGAAGTTCGTCGAAAGCAATGGCGTCGTTACTTTCAAGATGGGATCCGTTTCCCTGTACAACAATGTAATCGTATATGGCGGAGAGAAGCTGCAGGCAAAGGGCGTTTCCCTGTCCAAGACCGCTTACACTTACAGCGGCAAGGCAAAGAAACCGGCAGTGACTGTAAAATTCGACGGTAAAAAACTGAAGGCAGGAAGCGATTACACCGTAAGCTATTCCGCAAACAAGAATGTGGGAAAAGCAAAAGCAGTCGTTACCGGCAAGGGTAAATATGAAGGCACAATCACAAAGACCTTTAAAATCAACCCAAAGGGTACTTCCATCAAGCATCTGAAGAAGGGTGTGAGAGCATTCAAGCCAACCTGGAAGAAGCAGACCAAGCAGATTAGCGGATACCAGGTTCAGTACTCCACCAAGAAGAGCTTCAAATCGGCAAAGATCAAGAACGTTTCTTCGAAGAAGAAGTCCACATGGGTCATCAAACAGAAGAGACATAAGAAGTATTATGTAAGAATCCGTACCTACAAGAAGGTAGGCGGAAGCAAGTACTACTCCAAGTGGTCTTCCGCAAAGAGCATCAAAACGAAGTAATTTTCGGGAAAACGAAAATCATCCATACTTTAAAGAAGAAGAAGAGATTGGCACTGCCTTCGGGCGGCGGCAATCTCTTCTTCTTTTTATCACCGTATGAACATTGAAATGGGACGTCGTTCGGGCTATAATGATGCTGCTTGCAATTGGGCGAAAGCCCGCAACGGAAAAGGAGAAAAGTGTGGAGAAAAGTCTGGAAAAAGTTTTGAGCGTGCTGCTGTCCAAAGGGATGATTATCAGCGCCACTTACATTGTGGCCGCCTTCATCTTGGTAGTGGTGCTGAACCATTTATCCAAGAAATATCGGGAGAAAATCGATCCCGCGGACATTCGTCTGAATGCTTTTGTGCGGAGCGTTTTCAATACCATCAAGGGAATCGTTGTTGTCATCTGCCTGTTTGCGGTGCTTCAGGCCAACGATATCAACATCACGTCCATGATTACCGGCGTCGGCGTGGTCAGTGCCATTGCCGGCCTTGCGTTGCAGGATTTCTTCAAGGACATCATCATGGGAATTCACATCGTGAACGACCATTCCGTGGTGGTGGGTGAAGTGGTGGAAATCAACGGCGTGGAAGGCATCGTGCTGAGCTTCTCCCTGATGACTACGGTGCTTCAGGACCTGAACACGGGCAATACGGTGGTGATGTGCAATCGAAACATCACTCAGGTGGCCAAGGTCAACGGCATCTACGACATCGATCTGCAGCTGGCTTATTCGGAAGATCCGGATCGGGTAAAAGAAGTTTTTAGCGAGGCGGCAAAAGAAATCGCTAAGAAGAAGGGGATTACCCGAGCGGAGTACTTGGGCATTCAGCGGTATGAGGCGTCCGGGGTGATCTATCGGATTCGCTATTACTGCTCTCCGAAAATTCACTGGCCGATGCTGCGGGCATCCATGGCCATCATTCAGCGATATATTATCGCCTCCGGTTTGGAAATCCCGTATCCGCAGATGGATGTGCATCATCGGAACATGTAATCTATGGGAATATCTTTTTTATTGAAAAACAAAATAGTAGACCGAAGTTTAGATTTTATACTAGTTTATGAAAACCAATCGTGATATTATAGGGTCAGAGTCATTATATATAAGGAGGACGAAATAATGAACGAAAAATTCACTGCAAAGCAGAACGAAAGAATTGCTCGTGTAATGGAGAAAATGAAGGAAAACGGCCTGGAGCAGCTGCTGATTAGCGATCCAAAGAGCATCGCATTCCTGACCGGTATCTTCGTAGATCCGTATGAAAGACTTTGGGCACTGCTGCTGAAGTCCAACGGGGAGCACGTATTCTTCATGAACACACTGTTCTTCGTTTCCGAAACAGGATACAAGGAAGTTTGGTTCACCGACATGGATGACCAGATCGGTCTGATTATGGAGAACATCGACAAAGAGGGCACCCTGGGAATCGACAAGACATGGGCGGCTCGTTTCCTGATTCCGCTGCAGGAACGTTGCCCGAACTTGAAGACCGTATGGGGTTCCAACTGCGTAGATGATGTTCGTGCAGAAAAGGACGAAGAGGAAATCGCTCTCATGAAGAAGGCTTCCGAAATCAACGACACCGTAATGGAGAGAGTTGCAGAGTACATCAAGGAAGGCATGACCGAGAGACAGGTTGCAGACTTTATCGATGCAGAGTACCTCAAGGAAGGCGCATCCGGCAACAGCTTCCCGACCATCGTATGCTTCGGTGAGAACGCTGCAGACCAGCACCATGAGCCGAGCGAAACCAGAACTCTGAAGGCCGGCGAGTGCATCCTGATTGACATGGGCTGCGTATGGAAGGGTTACTGCTCCGACATGACCAGAACATTCTACTGCAAGAGCGTAGATGAAGAGCAGGCAAAGATTCACGACATCGTTCGTACCGCTGTTCTGAAGGCAGAGGAAGTAATCAAGCCGGGAATTCCGGTTTGCGACATCGATAAGCAGGCAAGAGATTACATCGATGAGATGGGATATACCAAGTACTGGGGCGTTCGTCTGGGACACTTCATCGGTCAGGACGACCACGAATTCGGTGATGTAAGCCCGATTAACCACAATCCGGCTGCTGTCGGCAACATCTTCTCCATCGAGCCGGGAATCTACATCGAAGGAAAATACGGCGTTCGTGTAGAGGACCTGGTTCTGGTAACAGAAGATGGTCACGAACTTCTGAACCACGTTGAGAAGAAGTATCGTATCGTTGGCTAATCTCTGAGCAATCGGAAGATTTTGAATTTCAGACGATGAAAAGAAGCGGATGTAACCTAGGTTATTCCGCTTCTTTGTATTAAGGGAAAAGGAGAGTTGTTTATGCTGGAACAGGTGCTGCTGATATTGTTGGTTCTGATGAGTGCCGCCATCCTTGCGCTTTTGTGGATGCTGGCGGGGGGCGTGCGGCGGAGCGGCGCCAAGACCGGGGAGTACTTCCGGTTGTACAATCAATCTGCGGTGGAAACTCAGAAGACTATTGCCCAGCAGCAGGACGCTTTGCAGCGGGCGGTGGCCCAACAGCAGGATGCTCGGCTGAAGGCTTTGGACGAGAATTTCAGCCGGCTTCGTCAGGAGAACGCTCAGCAGATAGAAAATATTCGAAAGACGGTGGATGAGAAGCTTCAGGATACCCTGGAAACCAAGCTCACCCAATCCTTTGGCCTGGTTAACGAGCGATTGGAACAGGTGTACAAGGGACTGGGGGAAATGCAGACCATCGCCTCCAATGTGGGAGATCTGAAGAAAATCCTTTCCAACGTAAAGACCCGGGGTATTCTGGGGGAGGTGCAGTTGGGCGGAATCCTGGAGCAGATTCTCAGTCCGGAACAGTACGAGGAGAACGTAGCCACTCGGCCGGGAAGCTCGGAGCGGGTGGAATTTGCGGTAAAACTCCCGGGTTCCGGTGCGGGAGAGACCGTATACCTTCCCATCGATGCCAAATTCCCCGGGGACACCTACAGCGCTCTTCAGGAAGCGTATGATACCGGGGACAAAACAGAAATTGAACTGGCGCGGAAGCGCTTGCTTACGCGGATTGCGTCGGAGGGGAAGGATATCTGCGATAAGTATATCGCCGTCCCGTACACCACGGATTTTGCAGTGATGTTTTTACCCTTTGAGGGGTTGTACGCGGAAGTGGTGCGCAACGGGATGATTGAGATGCTCCAACGAAAGTATCGGGTGACCATTGCGGGGCCGACCACCATGGCGGCGCTGCTGAATAGCCTGCAGATGGGCTTCCGCACGCTGGCCATACAAAAGCGCTCCAGTGAGGTGTGGCAGGTGCTGGGGGCTGTGAAAAGCGAGTTTGAAACCTTTGGCGAGGCGCTGGCGC
>OLQE01001135.1_pt1 | contig 15944 bp, 12 predicted proteins | sample 1643161 | NCBI WGS metagenome assembly OLQE01 (sample SAMEA3136650, study PRJEB25190) | human gut metagenome | reverse complement strand
AGGAGCTGCTGGAGAAGAAGGGCGAGTACTACCAGCTGTACACCGGCGCCATCGAACTCGAGTAGTTCGGTGTATCCCGCTGCCCTGCGCAGGTGGGTCATGCAGCCCTGATCGGCGTCCGCCGGAACCACGTGCCTTATGGTTCCGACGGACGCCGTCGCATATGTGCGTGAGGCGTCGCCGCATCGGTATGTGCGCGTAGGGTAAAACGGTTGGAGAATGGTGCGGCGCGTACGGGGACGTACGGTACTCTAGGTACCAGAAATGAGGAAGGGGAACCGATGGCTTTCGTGACGATCCGTGACGTGGCCCGGAAGGCCGGGGTCTCGATCACCGCCGTCTCGCAGATTCTGCACGGCAAGGGGCGTTTCTCCGACGAAACCAAGGAGCTGGTGCGCAAAACCGTGGACGAGTTGGGCTACGTTCCGGATTCACGTGCGCAAGGTATCCGCCTTTCCGAATCCAAAACGGTGGGGTTGCTGGTGCCGGACATCAGGAACCCGTTCTTCGCCGATCTGGTGTCCTCGATGGAGGAACAGCTGTATGAGAGGGGTTACAGCACGCTGATCGGCACGTCGGCCGAGAACGTGGAACGGCAGGATGCGTTCATCACCACGCTGCTCGGCCAGCGTATCGACGGGGCGATCGTGGTGCCGGAGGGCGCCGATTCCCCGGGCATCCGCACAATCATCGACCGGGAATTGCCCCTGGTGTTCGTGGACCGCCGCGTGGAGGGCGTCGATACGGTGCCGTTCGTGGTCTCCGACCCGTATCCGGGCATCGAAAGCGCCGTCGAGACGCTGCGCCAGTTGGGGCATCGGCGCGTGGGATTCGTGGGGCACCCGTCGTTGAGGTCATTCAGCGTGAACGAGCGCGAGACCGCGTTCCGTGCCATCGCCGGCAAACTGCTGGGCGAGGAGGGGACGGTGGTCGTGGAATGCGACAACTCGTTCCGCTCCCGCAAGGACGCGCTGACGGAGCTGCTGTCGGCGGGGGTGAGCGCGATCCTGTTCGCCTATTCACCGGACGCGATCGCCGTCATCGGGCTGCTGCACGACCGCAATATGGATCTGGGCACCGACATGTCGGTGATCTCGTTCGATGACATCGATGCGTTCCGGCTGATGAGCCCGCAGGTGGCCATCATCTCGCAGCAGACCGCGGATATGGGGCGTCAGGGTGTGGAGATGCTGCTGTCCCGAATCGGCGTGAAACGCAAGCGGCGCGCCGAGAACCGTCGCATCCCGACCGTGTTCGTGCAACGCGGTTCGGTGGGGGTGGCGCCTCAAACTCTTCATGGCTTTCCCGCGTAATCCCCCCGCTGGGGATTCCGCCGCCACCCTTGCTTTTCCGACACGCCCGGCCTGTGCGGACTCTGACACATCGTGACCGTGATCCAATCTCAACATCCTTGGAATGGGGGTGGTGACGTTTTGTTGGATTCCGGTTGTCCTTGTTCTTCGATTATGCCACGAGCCCGAGCTGGTGTCTTCGGCGGGTGATGCTGGTGCCGATCGTCCAGGCCACCGGCATCCCGTCACAGCAGTCGATCACCGGCGACAGGTACGCCTTGCCCGCCGGGATGGAGAACTCGGTGATGTCCGTGACCCACAGGCGGTTCGGCGCCTCGGCGTGGAAGTCCCGCCCCACCAGGTTCGCGGGCGTCTCGCCGCCGATCTCGCCCCTGTACGAGCTGTAGCGGCGCGCCCGTTTGAGCGGGGGGACTAGCCCGTGCCTGGTCATCAGCCGCATGACCCTCTTCGCGGACACGACGATCCCCGCGCCCCGCAGCTCGAGCCACACCCGCCGGTACCCGTAACGGCGGCCGCTGTTCTCGAACGCCTCCCGGCCTCCCGGCGCCATCGCGCGCACCCACCTGAGCAGAGACCCGGCACACCCCGGATACCCCAACTCCCGTATCACGTCCAACGCGCGGCCACCGCACGACAGATAACGCTCCACCGCACGCACCTTCTGCTCCCACGTATACGACGCCACAAACCACACTCCTCCACACCAAGGAGTCCAACTTTCCGTCACCACCCCCATATCAACGATTGTAAACTTGGATCACGGTCACAAAGTGTCACGGTCCGCAGAAGCCGGTCGTGTCGGCGGCGGCGCGAGCTTCAACGGCATCGCCGCGCGCCACGTCACGGTCCGTGCGGGCCGGGCGTGTCGGCGGGGCGGGGTCAGTCGATCGGGCCCCAGATCGTTTCGGGGAACAATATCGGCTCGATCTCGCGCCACATCGCCATCAGGTCGCGGCCGGGCTGGCGCAGCCATTTGATCTGGATGCCGTCCATCGCCATCATGGCCGCGTTGAGTGTGGCGTGGACGTCCACGCCTTCGGGGATTTCCCAGCAGGGGTTGTCCGCCAGATGCTCCAGCAGCCGCTCCCTGTCCTGGAAATATTCCCGCGCCGGGTGGTCCGGGTTAAGCGTTTCGGTGTTGAGCATCGTGAACAGTCGGACCAGGTGCGGCCGTTGGGCGTTCTGGGCCACGATCTCGCGCAGGTATCCGGGCAGTGACACCGTGCCGGCGGGCTGGTCGTTGCCGTCCGCGCCGAGCTTGGCCATGGCGTCGGCATCGTAGACGTCGCGCATGACGAGGGTCAGCAGGTTGTCCTTGCTGCCGACGTAGTGCAGGAGTCCGGCCTTGGTGAGCCCGACGGCGTCGGCCAGCGATTGCAGTGACGTGGCATAGTATCCGGAGCGTCCGAACAGCTCCGCCGCGGTACGCTCGATCTGCTGCAGTCGTTCCGGGTCGCGGTGCGGCATGACATCTCCTTGGTCTGTGTCGGTCGGCGGGTGGCTGTGCTGCATGGCGTGACGCCGTCTGGGTCGAGGCGCGATCCACGTCTTCGTTCGTTGTCGAACGGGCGGGCGTGCCGTTGCAAAGCGATGCATCGTCATGGTCTGCCGACCGAATGGTTCGATATCGGTGACATTACCATGCGGCGGCCGAGGTTGCGAGCGGTGTGGTCTGATGGTACACTGATATCTACCGACCGGTAGGTAATTCAAGTGATGAGTCGCCGCCGGTCGCGGTAATCGAAGAGGATGCTGCACACGACGATATGTCGGACCGAACCTGAAGGAGCGAACCCATGAGCGACTATCCCTCCGTAAACGACCTGACCCTTGAGGAGAAGGCCGCGCTGACCAGCGGCACCAACCCGTGGAGCCTGGGCAGCGTGTCGGCCAAGGGCCTGCCGAACTACACCATCACCGACGGTCCGCACGGCCTGCGCAAGGCCCGGAACACCGAATCGATGGATGTGGAGGAGAACGTACCCGCCACCTGCTTCCCGCCGGCGGCCGGCATGGCCTGCTCGTGGAACCCGGAACTCGTCGAACGCGTCGGCGAGGCGATGGGTGAGGAATGCATCCAGGAACAGGTGGCCGTCATCCTCGGGCCGGGCGTCAACATCAAGCGCAACCCGCTCGGCGGCCGCTGCTTCGAATACTGGAGCGAGGACCCGTATCTGGCGGGCCACACCGCCGTCGGCATCGTCAAGGGCGTGCAGTCCAAGGGCGTGGGCACCTCGCTGAAGCACTTCGCCGCCAACAACCAGGAGACCGACCGTCTGCGCATCAGCGCCACGATCTCCCCGCGCGCCCTGCGCGAGATCTATCTGCCGGCCTTCGAGTACATCGTCAAAACCGCCCAACCGTGGACCGTCATGTGCTCATATAACAAGATCAACGGCGTGTTCTCCTCGCAGAACCGCTGGCTGCTCACCGACGTGCTGCGCAAGGAATGGGGGTTCCAGGGCATCGTCATGTCCGACTGGGGCGCGGTCAGCGACCGCGTGGCCGCGCTCAACGCCGGCCTGAACCTGGAGATGCCGCCCAGCGACACCGACGACCAGATCGTGGCCGCCGCCAAGGACGGGCGCATCCCCGCCGCCCAGCTGGACGAGATGGCCCAAGGGATGATCGACCTGGTCGCCAAGGCCCGTCCGGCCATGAGCCAGGACGGCTACCGGTACGACGTGGACGCCCACAATGAGGTCGCCCGCCAGGCCGCCGTCGAATCGATGGTGCTGCTCAAGAACGAGGACGCCATCCTCCCGGTCGCCAAGAACGCCAAGATCGCCGTCATCGGCGAATTCGCCCGCACCCCGCGCTACCAGGGCGCCGGCTCATCGCTCATCAACCCGACCAAACTCACCAGCTTCCTCGATGCGCTCGGGGAACGCGGAATCGCAGCCGACTTCGCCCCCGGCTTCACACTGGACGACGAGGCGCAGGATCCGGCGTTGACCGAGCAGGCCGTGACGGCCGCCAAGAACGCCGACGTCGTACTGCTGTTCCTCGGCCTGCCCGCCGCCTACGAATCCGAAGGCTTCGACCGCACCACGCTCGACATCCCCGTCAAGCAGGTCGAGGTGCTCGAAGCCGTGGCCGCCGCGAACCCGAACGTGGCGGTCGTGCTGTCGAACGGTTCCGTGGTCTCGATGCCGTGGCAGGGCCGCGCCAAGGCGATCCTGGAGACCTGGCTGCTGGGTCAGGCCGGCGGCGCGGCGCTCGCCGACGTGATCTTCGGCGACGAAACCCCGTCCGGCAAACTCGCGCAGACCATCATCGACGATGTGAACGACGATTCGTCCGCCATGAACTGGCCGGGCGAGGAGGGCCACGTCGATTACGGCGAGGGTGTGTTCGTCGGATACCGGTACTACGACACCTTCCGCAAGCAGGTCACCTATCCGTTCGGCTACGGCCTGTCCTACGCCACGTTCGACGTGCATGACGCGACCGTGGCCAAGACCGGTCTGCGCACCGCCGAAGTGACCGTGACCGTGACCAACACCTCCGATGTGGCCGGCGCCGAAACCGTGCAGGTCTACGTGGCCCCGCCGAAGGCCAAGGTCGCGCGCCCGGTGCACGAGCTCAAGGGATTCGCCAAGGTCGCGCTCGAACCCGGCGAGTCGAAGAGCGTCACCATCGCGCTGGACGACCGCGCCTTTGCCTACTGGTCGGAGCGGTTCGACGACTGGCGCGTGGAAGGCGGTGTCTACACGATCGAGGTCGGCGTGTCCTCGCGCGACATCGTCTCGCGGCTTGACGTCGAAATCGACGACGACGGCAAGATCATGAACCTCGACGAATGGTCGACCTTCGGCGAATGGCTCGATGATCCGATCGGAGCGCCGATCCTGCAGCACGTGCTCGACGACATGGGCAGGGAGGCCGGCCGCCCGATCATCCCGGACAGCGCGCTGATGGTCATGTTCCTGCGCAGCATGCCGCTCAACTCGCTCGGCGTGATCCTGGGCGAAACCGGGCGCCAGCTGGCCCGCAACCTGGCTGAGTCCTACCGCAAGGTCACCGCTCGGCGCTGAACTTCGGACTCTGATGCATCGTGACCGTGATGCATCGTGACCGTGATGCATCGTGACTTTGATACATCGTGACCGTGATCTCAGTTGCGAATCGTTGAAATTCCAACGATTCTCGCAAAGGATCACGGTCACGATGTGTCAGAGTCCGGAGAGTTCGGGAGTGTTGGGCGGAATGAGGGTGATACGGCGGCGGGGCCGTCCCCACCTCGGTGCTACAATGGGCGGCGTTCACGGCGATGATCCGTTATCAGCGGGGAGCCATCGGAAGAACGGCGGCGGGCCCACACCGGCCCGAAGCCCAGTAGAACCGACGGGACCGGCCCGACACAGCCGGACACAAGCGGTCGCATCGGGATCGCACGGGGCGGGGAGCCTCGCGGCATCCGACATGCGGCAAGCGAGGTGGTACCGCGGTGGTGATCGCGGATACCGGTGACTTGGCCGGGTGGGGCATTATTCCCAAACCGGACAGCAGTCCCGGACCCAATCGCCGTCGTCCTCGTGGCAGAAGAAGTAACGGAACAGACCTGCACGAGGAGAGACACGGTGAGCGAAACCACCCATTCCCATGTGTATCCCAAGGCGGCAGCCGGCGAGCAGAGCGCCAACGTCGCGCCGAACCCGAGCTTCCCGCAGCTGGAGACCGACGTTCTCGACTATTGGGACAAAGACGATACCTTCCAGAAGTCCATCGACCGCAACCCCTCCGGCGACCACAGCCAGAACGAGTTCGTGTTCTTCGACGGCCCGCCGTTCGCCAACGGCCTGCCGCACTACGGCCACCTGCTCACCGGCTACGCCAAGGACGTGATCCCGCGCTACCAGACCATGAAGGGCCGCAAGGTCAACCGCGTGTTCGGCTGGGACACGCACGGCCTGCCCGCCGAGCTCGAGGCGCAGAAGGAACTGGGCATCGAATCGGTGGACCAGATCGAGCAGATGGGCATCGCCAAGTTCAACGACGCCTGCCGCGCCTCCGTGCTCAAGTACACGAACGAATGGCAGGACTACGTGCACCGTCAGGCCCGCTGGGTCGACTTCGAGCACGGGTATAAGACCCTGAACATCCCGTACATGGAATCGGTGATGTGGGCGTTCAAGCAGCTGTATGACAAGGGCCTGGCCTATCAGGGCTACCGCGTGCTGCCGTACTGCCCGAAGGACCAGACGCCGCTGAGCGCGCACGAGCTGCGCATGGATGCCGACGTGTACCAGGACCGTCAGGACACCACCGTGTCCGTGGCCGTCAAGCTGAAGGACGAGGACGACGCCTACGCCGTGTTCTGGACCACCACGCCGTGGACCGTGCCCACGAACTTCGCGATCGTGGTCGGCGCGGACATCGACTATGTGGAGGTCAAGCCGGTCGAAGGCAAGTTCGCCGGCAAGAAGTTCTACTTCGCCAAGGCCTTGCTCGGCTCCTACGCCAAGGAACTCGGCGAGGACTACGAGGTGGTGCGCGAACTCAAGGGTGCCGACATGGTCGGCTGGCGCTATTGGCCGGTCTTCCCGTACTTCGCGGGCGAGGACGCGCTCGCCGAGGGCGGCACCCCGGGCCCCAACGCCTACCAGATCTTCACCGCCGACTACGTGGACACCGCCGAAGGCACCGGCCTGGTGCATCAGGCCCCTTACGGCGAGGACGATATGAACACGCTCAACGCCCATGGTATCAAGTCCGTGGACGTGCTCGACGCGGGCTGCAAGTTCACGTCGCTGTGCCCCGAATACGAGGGCATGTTCGTGTTCGACGCCAACCTGCCGATCCTGCGCAACCTGCGCGCCGGCGACGGCCCGCTGGCCGCCGTGCCGGAGGAGCATCGCGCCATCCTGTTCCAGGAGAAGAGCTACGTGCACTCCTACCCGCACTGCTGGCGCTGCGCGACCCCGCTGATCTACAAGCCGGTCTCCAGCTGGTTCGTGTCCGTCACCAAGATCAAGGACCGTCTGCTCGAACTCAACCAGCAGATCAACTGGATCCCGGACAACGTCAAGGACGGCCAGTTCGGCAAGTGGCTGGCCAACGCCCGCGACTGGTCGATCTCCCGCAACCGTTTCTGGGGCTCGCCGATCCCGGTGTGGGTCTCCGACGATCCGAAGTACCCGCGCGTGGATGTCTACGGCTCGCTCGAGGAGCTCAAGGCCGACTTTGGCGACTACCCGCGCGACGACAAGGGCGAGATCAACCTGCACCGCCCGTGGATCGACAACCTGACCCGCCCGAACCCGGACGACCCGACCGGCAAGTCCACGATGCACCGCATCACCGACGTGCTCGACTGCTGGTTCGAATCCGGTTCGATGCCGTTCGCGCAGTTCCACTATCCGTTCGAAAACAAGGAATTCTTCGAGCAGCACTTCCCGTGCGACTACATCGTGGAATACATCGGCCAGACCCGCGGCTGGTTCTACACGCTGCACATCATGGCCACCGCGCTGTTCGACAAGCCGGCGTACAAGAACGTGATCTGCCACGGCATCGTGCTCGGCTCCGACGGCCAGAAGATGTCGAAGCATCTGCGCAACTACCCGGACGTCAATGGCGTGTTCGACCAGTACGGATCCGACGCGATGCGTTGGTTCCTGATGAGTTCGCCGATCCTGCGTGGCGGCAACCTCATCGTGACCTCCGAGGGCATCCGTGACACGGTCCGTCAGGTCATGCTGCCGGTGTGGAGCTCGTACTATTTCTTCACGTTGTATGCGAATGCCGCGAACGGAGGCAAGGGCTACGACGCGCGTTTGCTGCGTGCCGACGAGGTGGCGTCGCTCCCGGAGATGGACCGCTACCTGCTGGCCCGCACCCGTCGCCTGGTGGAGTCGGCGACCAAGTCGCTCGACGAGTTCGCGATCTCCGACGCGTGCGACGCGGTGACCGACTACATCGATCTGCTGACCAACTGGTACATCCGCAACACCCGCGACCGGTTCTGGAATGAGGACGAGAACGCGTTCAACACGCTGTACACCGCGTTGGAGACGTTCATGCGTGTGCTCGCACCGCTCGCTCCGATGGAGGCCGAGGCCGTGTGGCGCGGCCTGACCGGCGGTGAATCCGTGCATCTGGCCGATTGGCCGGCGCTGGTGGACGCCGCGACCGGAGACGCGACCGAGCTGGGCCGTGTGCTGGTGGATGACCCGGCGCTGGTGGATGCAATGGAGAAGGTGCGTGAGGTGGTGTCCGCCGCGCTCTCGCTGCGCAAGGCGGAGCAGATCCGCGTGCGCCAGCCGTTGGCCCGCATGACCGTGGTCACCGAGAACCCGGATGCGGTGCGCGCCTATGAGGACATCCTGAAGTCCGAACTCAACATCAAGGCCGTGGAACTGTGCACGCTGGATGAGGCCGCCGAACACGGGCTGCGAATCATCAATGAGCTGCGCGTCAACGCCCGCGTGGCCGGCAAGCGTCTGCGCAAGGACGTCCAGTTCGCCATCAAGGCCTCCAAGTCCGGCGCCTGGCATGTGGACGCCGCCGGTGCGCCGGTGGTCGAGACCCCGAACGGCGACATTGCGCTGGAGGAGGGCGAGTACGAGCTGATCAACCGTGTGGAGGAGGCGAACCCGTCCGACACCGACAGCATCGTGTCCGCGGCGCTGCCGACCGGCGGCTTCGTGATCCTCGACACCACGCTGAACGACGACCTGATTGCCGAAGGCTATGCGCGCGATGCGATCCGCTCCGTGCAGGACGCCCGCAAGGAGGCCGGACTGGATATCGCCGACCGCATCGTGCTCACGCTCACGGTGCCGGCCGCCGACGCTCCGAAGGCCGAACAGTTCCGCGACCTGATCGCCGGCGAAACCCTGGCCACCACGCTGGAGATCACGGCCAGCGACACCGCCGCCGACCTCGGCATCGAGGTTGCCAAGGCCTGAGTGTGTCTCAGCTGTCTGGCGTTCCGGTGTCAGGCAGCTAGGCTGTGTTCTGTTGTCTGGCTGTTTGACTGGCTTGGGTACCTGGATACTTGACCGTTTGTTTGTCTAGGCATAAGCGCAACAGACGCAGCTGATATCAGTCGGCCGTATTTCTGGTCTCGTGAGTGGTCCGCACGCATTGAGAAGCGTGCGGACCACTCGTGTTATGCCGTCACCTTTTACTTGCCGATCGTCAAGTACTTGCTGACTGTCAAGTAAAAAGTGACTGCTCATTGCAAGATACACGTGGCTGGACGAGAGCCGAACGGTTCGAATGATTTGACCGTGTTCGGACTATAGTCGTGTGGATGATACCAGTCGACTACTGGGATGAAGGAGGATGTCATGACGCATATTGTGGCGGGCATTCTGGCGCATGTGGATGCCGGCAAGACCACGTTGTCCGAAGCGCTGCTGTACCGCTCCGGCGGCATCCGCAAGCTCGGCCGTGTGGACCACGGCGACGCCTTCCTCGATACCGAATCGCTGGAGAAACAACGCGGCATCACCATCCATGCGCATCAGGCATCCGTGCGTTGCGGCAATCTGGACCTCACGCTGCTCGATACCCCAGGCCACGTGGACTTCGCCGCCGAAACCGAACGGGTGCTGCGCGTGCTCGACTATGCGATTCTTGTGGTCTCCGGCACCGACGGTGTGCAAGGTCACACCGAAACCCTGTGGCGACTGCTCGCTCGGTATCAGGTGCCCACGTTCATCTTCGTCAACAAGATGGATGCCGCCGGCGCCGATAGAGCCGTGGCGCTCGCCGATTTGCGCCGTCGCCTGTCCGATGCCATCTATGAGCTGCCGATGGTTGCTCCGGATTCCGGTATCTCCGGCTCCGTGCCGCTCATCGAAGCTGCCCAATGGCGGCAGGCGGAGGATGCCGAGAACGTCGCCACACTCGACGAATCGGCGATGGACGAGTACCTGGAAACCGGCGGCATCACCTTGGCGCGGCTGCGGACCATGATCGCCGAACGCAAGCTGTTCCCGGTGTTCTTCGGCTCCGCGCTGAAAGTCGACGGCGTCGACGAATTCATGGCCGGATTGGAGGCCTACGTGCGTGAACCGCAATGGCCCGCGGAATTCGGCGCGCGCATCTACAAGATCTCCCATGACGCCCAACACAATCGCTTGACTTGGCTCAAGGTCACCGGCGGCGTGCTCAAGGCCAAGGCCCTGCTCGCCGATGCCGACGGCACATGGCAGGAGAAGGCCGATCAGGTCCGCGTCTACAACGGCGCCAAATTCGACATCGCCACCGACATTCCCGCCGGCGGCGTCTGCGCCGTCACCGGTCTGACCCGCACCTTCCCCGGTGAGGGGCTCGGCATCGAACCCGACGCGGAATCGCCCACCATCCAACCGGTACTCACCTACACGGTGCTGCCGCCCGACACCGATCTGGATGCGCTCGCCGAACGTGCCGCTGCGGCGCGCACGGCAGTGTCGACGTCGACGGAGCAGGGCGAGGAATCGGACGACGAGCAATCGAAGAACGTTGAATCCGAAGCGGATTCCGCCGCACCGCCGATGCCGAGCTTCGACGATCTGACCCTGCACAAGGTCATCACCGCGCTGCGTGAACTGGAGGATGAGGATCCGCTGTTGCACGTGGTCTGGCAGGAGCGGCTGCGCGAGGTGCATGTGCAGCTGATGGGTGCCGTGCAGCTGGAAATCATCCAACAGGAACTGCACGACCGGTTCGGCTTGGATGTGGTGTTTGGTCCGGGCGGCATCCTGTACCGGGAGACCATCACGGCACCGATCGAGGGTGTGGGCCATTTCGAACCGTTGCGGCATTACGCTGAGGCGCACATCCGGCTGGAGCCAGGTGAACTGGGCAGCGGCGTGCGGATCGCGACCGCGGTGAGCGAGAACGTGCTTGACCGCAACTGGCAGCGGCTGATCATGACGCATCTGGGGGAGCGTGAGCACTTGGGCGTGCTGATCGGCGCGCCGCTGACCGATGTCAAACTGACGCTGGTGGGTGGCCGCGCGCACCTGAAGCATACAGAGGGTGGCGATTTCCGCCAGGCCACGTATCGGGCGATTCGGCAGGGGCTGATGGAGCTGCGCGTAGGTGTGGAAGGCCGGCCGTCGGCGGCGGAAGGGCAGACCGATGCCGATTTCGTCAAGGAGGCGATGGACAAGGGGCGCGGGTATTGCCGCGTGCTGGAGCCGTGGTACCGGTTCCGATTGGAGGTGCCGCAGGATATGGTCGGCCGGGCGATGTCCGATATTCAGCGCATGGCCGGCACCTTTGAGATGGGTGACGATACGGGCGCTGGATTCGGCTCCGGCACGGCTGCGTCTGCCGGTTCCGCGATGGATGCTGATTACGCTGTGCTGACGGGGGAGTGCCCGGTCTCGGAGATGCGCGACTACGCGATGGATGTGAACGCGTACACGCACGGTCGCGGGCGACTGAGCTGCACGTTCGCCGGTTACCGTCCGTGCCATGACGAGGAGCGCGTGGTGCTAGAGGCGCACTATGATCCGGAGGCGGATCTGGACAATACGCCCGATTCCGTATTCTGTGCCCACGGCGCCGGCTACCCGGTCAAATGGTACAAGGTGCCCGAGTTCGCCCACGTGGAGTATGTGGGGTAGATAGTGAGGCGCGAGGTGCCTCGTTTGAAAGTGAGCGCGAAACTGTGGCTGGTGCCTCACCAAAAGTGGGCGCGAGATCCTAGTCGGTGTCGGCTGGTGTGTCGTTGTTGTGGTCTTCCGGTCGGACGCCCGTGATGCGTGCGAGTGTCCTGTCCAAGTATGCCATGTCGGGGCCGAGTCTTTTCTCGAGCCGGCGTGTGCGGGGCAGTGCCATGTCCTCGAGTTGGTCCTGGATGGCGTGGACTCGTCGGACGAGCTCGGCCGGGTTGGTTTCGGAGAGGATCGTCTCGATCCGTTCGCGCCGGCCGGGCAGGATGAACCCGGCACCGCCGTCGGCGCGGTCCCGTTCGTCGAGCCGTTTGAGCCTCTCCCACGGGGTCGCGGGCCGGTCGTAGACGCGCCGCGGCCTGCCGTCGCGCGTGCAGGATCTGCCGATGGGCTTCTTGGATGGGGTGAACAGGTTCATCTTGATCGAGACGAGCTCCCACAGCTCGTTCAGCAGGTCGAGCTCGGGCGGCTCGTACCGGTAATAGAACGCGTGGCGTCCGACGACGTGGTTGTTCCTGGATTCGACGGTGGCCTGGTCGTTCTTCCGGTACGGCCGGCTCCTGGTCTGTTCCACGTCGATGGCCTGGAGGTGGGCGATGAAGTCCGCGTTGACGGACTCGCTGCCGTTGTCGCCGTCCGTGGGAGCGGATACGGAACAGGAGACGCTCCTCGATCACGGCCTCGGCCAGGGAGAGGTTGCGGTACGCGTTGTTGCGGGCGGACGCGTTCTCGGTCCACCCGGTCGCGAACCCGGCCACGGTCAAAGTGCGGCAGAACTCGCCCCTGAGGCTGGGCCCGCAGTGGGCGACGGTGTCGGCCTCCACGTCGCCGGGAAGCCCGTCCAGCTCGTCGGACGCCTTCCTGATCGTGATCGAGTTGCGCAGCAGTTCGCCCGCCGGCCGCGTGGACGCCAATCCCCTGGGCCGGGCCGCGTCGCGCACGGGCCTGAGGTACCGGTCGACCGTGGCCGCGCCCATCGCCATGAGCTCGTCGAACACGTCCCCGCCATAGTCGTCGAGCTCCCCGCACGCGCGCAGCACGGGCAGCCACTGCGGCAGCATCGCCTTCAGATACTTGCCGCACGGCATGTCCATCAACATCCACACCTCCCGCAGCAGCTGTCTCGACCGGTCCGAATACCGGCATGGCCGCTCGGCCCGCCGCCGTTCGGCGGATCCCTCGCGCGAGGCCGCGGCGAGCCTGCGTCTGGCGGTGCTCCTGCCTATCCCCAGCGTCTCGCACATGCGGTCGAGGATGACGCCCTTGTCCTTCTTCGATGCCTTCGCGTACTCGTCCCTGAACCGCAGAGTGATCTGATGCTTCGTCGCCATGCCGATCCCGTCTTCCATGAGACCAGCCAAACAGACCGACCCGGTTTCGCGCTCATTCCCGATGAGGCACCACTACACATTTCGCGCTCAAAAAACGTGAGGCACGTCGTAGTCAAATAATGACTAGACGTTGTGGCATAATGATTTTGTTTTTATTTCACTCATCGACATCTTTAGGAGGCCCTTATGGATACTAGCTATGAAAACGCAGTATTGAAAGCTGCTGCGTTCATACTCACGAATATCCCTGCCCAACACAAAGAACCAATTGCTTTAGTTATCAATAATGCAGCAGCACACTTCGGTGACGATGCGGCAAGAGACGCTTTCTGGCAATTAAAGAGTAAAGGTGCCATCCGTTTTGTCGATAACAATTGCATAACACCTTCGAATTGATGCGAGAATAACATGTCAGATGAGTATGCCCGCAAATACGACCAGAATGATCCTCCCCAAGATGCCGAAGGCAACACCGATTGCCGACGTCCATGTGCAAGAGATTATGACCGCATATTATATTCTCCAGAATTGCGTAGGCTAGGTGGCGTAACGCAAGTAATGGACAGTATGGAGATAGGCTTATTACATACACGTTTGATGCACTCGTTTAAAGTTGCTCAAACTGCCCGTAGTATAGCCAAATACATACAACAAAATTACCCCCATGTTCAAGTTGATGTAGATGCTGCCGAAGCCGCAGGATTGGCTCATGATATAGGACATCCACCTTTTGGGCATGTTGCTGAATCTGTACTAGATGAATTAATGGATCAAGTAGATGATGGTTTTGAAGGCAACGCTCAGACATTTCGGATTTTAACTCGCCTTTCTACACGTAATGCCAATCATCGTGGATTAGATTTAACTCGTAAAACTCTTCAAGCTATTACTAAATATCCTTGGGGACGAAAAATAAACAACCTAAAGTTTAATTATTATTCATCAGATAAGGAATATTTTGATTGGTCTCGAGATGGTCTGAAAAACAAAAAGGAAAAAACCCTTGAGGCAGAAATCATGGATTGGGCCGATGATATAGCCTATGCAATACATGATCTTGAAGATTTTGCTTTTGCCGGTCTGATTCCTATGCGCAAACTTGTTGCAAATATTAACAATCATTCCTATAATAGTGAACTGCGCAGATTCTTTGACTATGCAAGAGACAATATTGACAGTTCAGGAATTTTAGACGATAACACATGGCAAACGGAATATGAACATCCTGTAGCCAATATTTTAATAATGTATCCCACTTCGCCAACTACTATAACAGACAATCAACGTGTTTCACTCTCGTGCTTTGTTTCGCTCTTGGTAAATCGCTTTGTGAAAGAAGCTATTTCCATTAACGATTCGGGACATTTAGTTATCAACGATGAACATCGCCGTATCAATTCGGTTTTAAAACAAATTACCTGGTTTTATGTTATAGATTCACCAAATTTAGCTTATAAACAACAAGGGCAGCGAAAAATCATTAAAACATTATTTGAATTTCTTAATAACGAATTAAGAAAAGGGCATACGTGGATTCTTCCTCCATGGTGCAGGGAACCAGAGTGCGATTACAGATCTGATGAGAACAAACGAAAAAGAAGCGTATGTGATTACATTGCGTCTCTGACTGAACCACAAGCTATTACTTTATTTCAAAACATATCCGGTATTAATGCCGCAGGAGGAGATAAAATTGCTTGGGCATAATAAGTAATTTAATTACTTGTTACCTAATTTAATAATAATATCTAAAATTTTGTGTCGTCTATACTTAAACAATATGTTTCAGACACCCGCGGCAAAAGCTACGCCGCGAGCATGTTTTCGTCGACCTGTAGAATCTGTCTTGGCTGAATAGTAACTGTTTTCATAATGAGCTCTCCGATAAGTGGTACCGGGGGGTTAACCGATGTTGAGGCCTATAGGAACTAAATGTGCTGCTTTAAGTATGTGATATGACCTGTTTTTTGTTCCGTGTTTCCCCTGACTCGATGGGAGTTGATGGAATCATGGGCAAGGGCGTGCGTTATACACCGGAGTTCCGGGAGAAGGCCGTCAGGCTGCTGGCGGAGTCACGGGACTCGCATTCATCCGGGACACGAGCCCTGGCACAGGTCGCCAGGAACCTGGGCGTGGCTCCCGAGACACTGCGCCGCCGGCGCAACCAGGCCGACGGTGCCGCGGCCGCGCAGTCCGCGCAGGACGCGCAGGCCACGCTGGAGGAGCTCAAGCGCCTGCGCAAGGAGGTCGCCGAACCGCGCAGGGCGAACGACATCCTGACGACGGCATCGGCTTTTTCCGCGGCAAGGCCCGACCCGGCACGGCCCTGATGGCCGCGTGCATCGACGAGTGTCGGGATCGTTTCGGGGTCGGGCCGATCCGCCGGGTCCCGTCCGCGGCCCTGGACTGCGGGTTCGTCACGCCACGCGGCTACCGACGGTTCGGGAAACGACCTGCAAGCCGCACGACCGCGCGTCACGAGGCTTCGGCTCGCGACATCATGCAGATCCACTCGGACTTCTTCATGGCCGTGCACGGGTACAGGAAGATGCACGCCCAGCTGCCGGCGCAGGGATGGACCGGGATCGGCCGCGACCAGGTCGCCCGGATCATGCGCGAACCGGGCATCAGGGGCGTGCGCCGGATAAGGGGCTGCGGACGTTTTCTTGGAGACTGAGCGA
>OLQE01001131.1_pt1 | contig 15969 bp, 11 predicted proteins | sample 1643161 | NCBI WGS metagenome assembly OLQE01 (sample SAMEA3136650, study PRJEB25190) | human gut metagenome | reverse complement strand
GCCACCGCTCCGGCCGCCACGCCGACGGCCACGGCGGCCGCCCCGATGACGAATCCGCGCCGCGAAGGCCCGCGCCGCTCGACGACCGCCTTCGGGGCATGCTGCCCATCGTCGGCCTTCGGCCCGCGCTGCTCGGCGGGCACCGACACTCCCTTGCCCTCTCCTCGTCTTGCATTCATAGAAACCCCCTAGGCGGCTTTCTCACCGTCGATCTCGGCGACGATGTCCTCGATGGCCTCGCGGCAAGTCTCGGCGGTACCCTGGGCCACGAGCAGCATGCCCGGATAGAACGCCAGCTTCGCGAACCCGCGGGCCGCCTCGGCCAGCGCCGGCACCCAGTTCAGGATGTGCCGATCGATAAACGAGTACTGCCGCGCTAGATTCGCGCGCAAACCTGCCGTGTCATCCGCGGCCGCCAGCGCCGCTGCCCGCTCGTTCATAACGGCGAGGTACTCCAGCTCGAAAGCCAGATGATCCTCCGGTTCGTGCAGTTTCGGATCCACCTTAAAGCCGTCGCGGGCGAACCAGCGCACCACATCGTCGCGGGATTCCTGCATCATGATGCGCTCGGGGCTCGTGAACACCGATTCGTAGGGAATGGCCGTCTTATCGCTCTTATCGAAAACGCCGGCAGCCAAGAAAACGCGAGCATACTCGCAGGCCAGCTGCGTGCGACGATCAGCCGCCGAGAAGTTGAAGTAGCGACGCACGAGTCGGTAGCCCTCGTCCAAAGACGCGTTGCCCGTCTCGGTCGGGAACTCGATGGCGGCCACGGCTTCGATGGCCTCGTCCGTCAGCTCCTTGAACATCATCTGGGAGAGGAAGCGATAAGTATCGGCGCTATCGCTGAAGTAATCGACGATTTCCTGATCGAGGGCCATGAGGGCTACCTCCTTTTCTTAATCAAGGGACATGAGGAAGAAGTCGAGCAGCGGCGTGCCCACAAGCCACATCACTACGCGCAAGGCGATGGCACAGGCCACAGCGCACACCGTGCCCGCGATGCCACAGACCAAGGCGCTCTTGGGCATCTTCCACGCCACAGCGCCGCAGACGATGGCGAGGACAGCACCTACGAACAGCAGCACCACCCAGGGGCCGGCCACGGCCGCGGCAATCTCGCCGGCTCCCAACACGAACACCGCCGAGACCACCGCACCGGCAGCGGCGCCGATGACGGTCAGCAGCCCGGCGAACCCGGTAGCGGCTCCCTCGCGCTTGAGCGCCGCCTTCACGAGCAGGTTCACCGCGCAGCCCGCGCCGGCCGCAGTCAGGCCGTAGGCGATGGGGAGCGCCGGCGTGCACCACACAGAGCGGGCATCCATCATGTAGGAGGCGCCGCAGGCGAAGGTGAACACGACGCCCACGATGGCCGCCGCCAAGCCCACGCCGACAAGCGCGCCCTTCGAGGACTTGCGCACCAGCAGGATGAAGTACACCGCGATGAGCGCGCAGGTGACGCCGATCATGGCCGCCTCAACGAAGATGCCGGAGGTGGGATGGTTCAGCGCCTCCAGGATGCGGTCGACGTGCTTCAGGTGCGTCACGGACAGACATCCGCCCACCACCAGCAGCACGAAGGCCACGATGGACTCGGCACGGCACGGCAGCTCGTCTTTTTTGGCAAGCGCCTCGATCATCGCGGCGGCGAACTGCCAGGCACCGGCGCCGGCCACCACGGTGAACAGAACTAGGGACCATTGGATTTCCATTTAGTCGACACTCCCCTCGGTCGTGACGTACTTGCTCGTCTGCTGCGTGAGGTCGTCGGCCCGCCATTCGCCGAAGCGCGGCGAGAGGATGTAGCTCGTGAGCGGATGGTTGCCCACATCGGGAAGCTGATGGATGGAATCGGGATCGGCGGCGGCCAGCACCTTCGACACGTCGGACTCCGGGTCGTCCAAATCTCCGTAGTAGCGAGCAGTGCCGCAGCAGTTCTTCACACAGGCCGGTTTCTCGCCGGCGGCGGTCAGGTGGTTGCACAGCGTGCACTTCTCCACGACTTGCTGCTCGGCGTTCCAGGAGCGGACGCCGTAGGGACAGGCCATCATGCAGTACTTGCAGCCGATGCACTTCTCTTTGTCCACCAGCACGATGCCCGTCTTCTCGTCGCGATAGCTCGCTCCCGTGGGGCACACGTGGGTGCAGGGGGAATCCTCGCACTGCTGGCACATGGTGGGCAGCCAGTAGGTGGATACGTGGGGCCACTCTCCGAAGGGCTCGACCTGCACCACTTTGTTCCAGCGCTCGCCGAGCGCCACGTCATTTTCCAGCTTGCAGGCCAGCTCGCAGCTCCAGCAGCCGATACAGCGGTCAAGGTTGACCACGATGCAATTACGCGCCATAGACGGCATTACCTCCTCCAGTGTTCTCGGACGGCTCAGGCAGCCACGGGGTGAAGTCCGTGGGCTCAATCCACACGCCCTCGGGCGCGCCGTCGGCCTTGGTGACGTTGATCTGAATGCCGCGCAGGGTGTAGGTTCCGTACACGTCGTTGAACGGGCATTCGTCGTTGTTCTGGGTGAGCACATTGATGTTCATGACCTGCCAGGCGCGGTTCGGATCGTCGGAGTTCAGAAGCTCCGGGTTCCAGAAACGCTCCTGGTAGATGACCTTCGGAGCCACCGACTTGGTCACGCGGCAACGGCCCTGCGTTTTCCCACGCTTGCTCTCAAGCCACAGCCAGTCGCCGTCTTCCACGCCGATCTCGCGGGCGGTCTCGGGGTTGATCCAGGTCTCGGGATAGGGCCACAGCTCTCGGGTCCACGGCGTGTTGCGCAGGGTGCCGTGGTGGAAGATGGGCAGACGTCCCTGGGTGAGCGCGTAGGGGTAGTTCGCGTCGTAGCCCGGATCGCCTTCCACCGGGGACTCGAAGGGCTCCAAGTAGTAGGGCAGCGGGTTGTAGTTGTTCGATTTCGGGAACACGTCGGTCGCCGGGTCCATGGTACCCGTGCCGTCCACCGCGCCGGTGAGGCCCAGCAAGATGTTGCCGTCGAAGTAGGGCTCGCAGCGCTTGGAGGTGGTGTGGAAGCCCACGGGCTTACCACCGTTTTCAGGGTCAGGCACGAGGTGGCTGTCGTAGGACTTGTTCGCGTATTCCTCGATGGTCTGGTACTCGGAGGGCGCCTGGGCGTCGAAGGTCTTCCAATCCCAGTCCTCGGTGCCGTAGTAGAAGCTGCCCACGAAGTAGCCCACGTAGTCCATGTACTCCTCGTAGGTCTTCCAGTAGGTGCCGTAGAACTTACCGGCGATGTCGGGGTTGAACGAGTCGATGGCGCGCTGATGTCCGCGCTCGGCCAGCGCCGCCGCCAGCCACGACCAGTGCATGCACTCGTCCACGGCCTCGTAGAGCTGGGTGCAGGCACGGCGGATAGCGTAGGTGTTCAGGCGGTCCTGAGCGTAGTTGGTCTCGAGCCACTCGGCCGTGGGCAGCACGTAATCGGCCAGACACACGCTCGTGGTGGTCCAGTGCATGTACATGTGCACGTTCAGCTCGGTGGTCATCATGGCGTTGTAGAAGCGGCTCGCGTTGCCGATCATGGCCAACTTGTTGCCGCTCCTCTCGATCCAGATGCGCGGGCGGTAGGGCTCGCCGGTCTCGATGGCCTTAAGCACCGTGGGGATGTGGCTGGCCAGCCAATGGCCCAGACCCTTGTGCTCGGTGTAGCCGAGGCGCGCGTTGGCCTCTTCCTGGGGCATGCGCAGCGGATGATCGGGGTGATGCAGGCCGAAGGGCTGCACGACGTAGTTGCAGGGCTCCACGTAGCAGGGACGATCCTGCACGATGGCGCCGGGGGTGCGGATGCAGCCCATGAGAATGTCGAGGATGGCGTCGCCCTGGGCGGCCTGGGCGGAGTTGCGGGCCTGGTCGGTGGCCACGCCGAGCGAGATGCCGGCATTCGGGCAGCCCTCGGCGTAGATGTTGATGGCCTCCTCGATCTCGCCGGCGTCGAGCCAGCACACCTCGGCAGCCTTATCCAGCGTCCACTCGTCCACGTGCTCTTTCATTACCTGGAAGGCGGTCTTGGCCTTCGCGCCATCCGGCAGGTCGTACTCTCCGAAGAGGGCCGGATCGATGGCCTCGTCGAAGGGATAGGGCATGGCCTTGAGCGCGCCCGTGGCGTTGTCCCACACCACGTACTCGTCGTGGCTGCCGAGTCCCAGCTCGTCGGCGCGGTAGGTGAGCTTGGTGGCGTCGTTCACGAGGAACGGCAGGTTGGTCCACTTCGTCACAAACTCGTGGTTATACAGATCCTTGTCGATTATGTAGCGCATCCAGGCCAGCATGAGGGCCACATCGGTGCCGGGGCGGATGGGCAGCCACACGTCAGCGCGAGCCGCATCCGGCGTGAGGCGCGGATCGATGACCACGGTCTTCATACCGTTGTTGCGCAGCTCCGTGACCACGCGGCCCGTGGAGCCGATGCCGTGGGTGGAAGGGCCCACGCCCCACATGACGTAGCACTTGGTCTGGCAGTCGGGCAGGTACACCTCGGTCACCGGGCCGTCGGCAAGAGAGGTGTCAGCGGTACCGTTCAGGCAGAACTCCATGTGGTTGCGGGGCAGGTAGCACTGGGCGCAGCCCGGCTCGAAGAAGTTGCCGCCGCCCCACACGGAGAGGAAGCGCGCGGGGCTGAAGAACTGAGGATTGCCGCCACCGCCGGTGGAGCATACGAGCGACTTCGGGCCCTCCTTTTGGTACCACTCCCACAAAACGTCGGCGATCTCGTTTACGGCCTGCTCCCAGGAGATGCGCTCCCACTGGTTGGACCCGCGCTCGCCCACGAGCTTCATGGGGTACTTGATGCGGTTGGGGTTGTAGAGCGCCTGGATGCCGGCGAGGCCCTTGGCGCAGGACGCCCCCTTGTTCATAGGGTCGTCCGGATCGCCTTCCAGCTTCACCACGCGGCCATCGCGCACATGGGCGATCATGCCGCAGTTGTTGAGGCAGGCGCGGCAGATAGTGCGAATCTTCTGCGTCTCGCCGCTCTCTGCTGCGCAGGCGGGCTCCACTTCGATGAGGTTCGAAGCAGCCGTGCCGGCCATGGCCGCAGCAGCGGTGGCGAAGGCGCCCAGTTTCACGAAGCCGCGTCGGCTGATGTTCGTCTGAGCCACTGTTTCCTTCCCTTCTTCTCGTCTTGGACTGTTGTCGTGAGTGCTGTCGTCTATGGGAAACGCCGCGGTGAGCTCGGCCGCGCCGTTGCCGCTTGGGTAGGCCGGTCGTTGAACCGGTGGTGTTCGCCTTGGGGCGCCAGGTGCGGACGCCCCGTCAGCGAAGAGGGAGGAGGAGCCGCCCAGGGCCAAGAGGAGGGGGAGGTGAGGCCCTGGCGGTTGCTCGGAATTACGGTTGGGGCGCGAGGGCCGCCCGGCCTGCATCGGTGGTGCGCCAGGCGCCGTCCCACGCGATGCCACCGGCGCATTCCAGCGCATCGAGGAAGTACTGTGGGTACACTTTCTTGCCGTCGGCTGCGGTGGGCGCGGCCGCCTCCACGATAGCCTCGATGGCCTCGCGGGTGGCACCGTCGTCGGCAGCGCAATCGGAGAGGATGGCGGAGAAGACGTCGGCGTAGCGGGGACGCTCGCCAAACAGCGCCGCCAGGGTGGACGCCGGGTCATAAGAGGAAGCCAGAGAGCGACCGGCCTCGGTCACGGCGAGGCGCACTTCAGCCACCGCGTCATCGGGCACCGACTCGTCCAGCTGCATGTCCTCCAGGGTGCCCTCGTAGGGCTCGCCGTTCACGTAGGACTGCTGGGAGATAAACCCATGGCGCACGAGCGTGTCGATGACGGCCGCGGGCGCCTGGGAGAAGGAGGGCTTCCATACCTGGAGCGCCGTTGCCTCCAGCGTCGCGCGGTCGCCGGTATCTTCCGCCAGCGCGAGCACGGCAAGGATCGGCTCCTTCAACATCGGGTTGTGCTTGATGATGTCTTCGCCCATGATGGCCCCCTGCATGTCGTGCGGGGCGCGTGCGCCCCTTGCAAACGATACGGGCGTCGCGCGGCGGCGAGCCCTCTGCGAAGGGCGCCTCCTGGCAAGTGCCTCGGCGCTTCGCCTTCGCTCTGGGGAGGATTCTAGGGAATCGCCATGGACGATTTCATGACCGAAAAAGGAGGGTTTTGGTCAGATTTCGCCGATCAGCGCAACCATTCAAAAAGGATTAGTGGCACTGTTTTCCCATGTTAAATTTATTCCAAGTTAGGGATATTATTCCGAGAACAGATCGTTAAGGCAATCGAGAAGCTCTTGTCGCGTGTGCACGTCGATCTTCGTGTAGATAGTCCACAGATGAGATCGCACCGTTTTCTTGGAAATGACGAGCGCGTCGGCGATCCAGTTGGCCGAGCGGCCCTGGGCGAACAGATCCATGATCTCTATTTCGCGGCGCGAGAGGCCGAAGCGCTCCTCGAGAAGCTGGCAGCGCTCCTCCCGCGCGGCGACCTCGTCGACCGCAGGGGGCACGGGTGCCCCCACCGCAACGGACACGCGCATGGCCGCGCATTCGGCGCATTCGACGGCAGAGCCGGCGCTTTCGCATGGAGAGAGCGCCGAAGGCAGCGGAGCCACGGGGGCGAGCAGGATGGCCTTGATATCGCGGTCGGTAAACAGAAGGGCCAGCACGAGCACGACAACAAAAGCCATAATGGCCCCAACCGCCATACGCACCGTCGGGTCGGCGTAAGACGGCGCGACGAGGGCCCCGATGGCCCATCCGACCGTCGACGCGAGGAAGTAGGCCGCCTGTCCCAGCGCGAAAGTGCGCACGCTCGTGAAGCCGAACCGGAAGGCCATGAACGCCATAAGGCAGGAGAACACGAGCCAGAGCGATTCTTTCCCAACGCTCAAGTACGAGATGGGAACGCCAAAGCCCGTGGAGAGCATCAAGCCCACGCCACCGATCATAAGGGCCATATAGGCGGCCCGCGCCCCTTTGCGCTCGGCAGCGAGCCGGTTCACGAGCCACGCCAGCACAACGCCGATAACGCCGATGGCCGCCGTGACGACCGAGCCTTCCAAACCGTAGCTCTCCTCTGCCTGCAAGATGGAAGAAACGCCGCGCCCCACCCCCGCGGTAAGGGCCACAATGGCGGCAGCGACCACAAGGCGCGCGTAAAGCCCCAGCACTTCAGATGACACATCCGAGCTTCGGTCCTTTTCCCAGGTGCTTCGCGAATCGAGTGTGCGCGCCTCACCGTACGGGTCGTGGACGGGCATGCACAGAAGCAGCGCCGAGAGCAACGGCAGAAGCGCGATGTAGGTGACAGCCCAGCTCTCGGGAATGCCCAGCCCCACGAAGTACAGCAGGGCCGCCATCGCGAGAGAGACCGCGCCCGCCGTCAGCGAATCGGCCAGGCCCACCGTGCCATAGACTCGTCCCACCTTCAAGCAGAGGGCCCCCGTGCCGGCACCGGTGACAAGGGCAGCAGCCATAAACAGTCCCCACCCATCGAGGTGCTCCGCGAACGCGAGCACGCCCGTCGCTGCTGCGGCCAGAACGCCGGCGCAGATAACCGGAATGCGCGAATCAACAAGACGCGTGAACAGGCGACTCGCTCCGGCGGCAACGAGCATCGTAGAGGCAATGGCCAACGTGGAGGCGAGGTACATCGAAAGCACGAGGCCCGGCCGGTCGTCGACAGGGAAATTCCCGACCAGCCGCGTGGAGAAATAGCAGAGCCAGATCCATGCCCACCAGGCGCCAAGGCCCAAGAAGCGCAGATAAGGCCACTGCTCGGCCAAAGGCGACGGCGCATTGTCAGGCAAAGCGCCTTCTGTGGAAATATCGGAAACGGGTACCGGTTGATCGACGCGGTTCATGGCGTCCCCCTTCTCACTGCTCGACTCAGCAGTATGGCCGCCGGCTCTCGGGCCCGCAGGCCTTGGCCGGCACGCTCCCCCAAGAAGCGCGGCGCAGCCCCCGCCACAGCTGTCGCCTCCCGTAAGTTTAGTGCGAACCGCCCCATCCCGCAAGATTCTCCCGTCAACCGAGACCCAAGGCCTTGCGTTCGAAGAGGGCGCTGGAGGCACCTCAATACTCGCGGAAAGAGCCGCTGCCGTAGGCGCCCCCGGAAGCGACGGCGTTGCGTTGCGCTTGGCGAATAAGGTCGGCCAGTTCGCGGCGAGCGGCGCGGTCGGTGGCATCCAACGAGCCTGCCAAGCCCTCGGCTAGCGCGGCCGCGTCATCAGCCGTGGCCGTGCCGACGAACTCGGAGTCTCGGGCGAGCATGCCGAACTCGGCGACCGCCGCCGCCAGCAGCCAGTCGTCGCCGGGCTCGGCAGACCAGCTCTCGCGGCCCACAGCGAACCGCCGCTCTGCCGGCGCCTCCCCCGCCCGCTCGCTGGCCGGCTGGTAGCGCACCGCGCACGTAAGCCACGGCTCGTCCCCTTCGCGACGCCGTCCCTCGTCGGTGAGCACTACCTCATAGGCGACGGTCAGCTCAGCACCAGCGCACAATTCTCCCGCGTCGGCCCCGTCGTTGCGGAAGTCCTCGTCGGCCATGATGCGGTTCGCGTAGCCGATGAGCCGGTAGCTCTCCACCATCTGCGGATCGAATTCCACCTGCAGCTTCACGTCATCGGCCACAGGAACCGCCCCGGCGGCCAGGAAGCGCTCGTATACGCGAGCCGCCTCGTCGGCGGAATCGATGTAATGGTAGGAACCATTACCATGATCGGCCAGCGTCTCCATCTTGGCATCCTGGTAGTTGCCCGATCCGAAACCCAGCACCGAGAGATAGGTGCCCTGGCCGCGCTTCTCGCTGACGAAGGCGTTCAGCTCGTCCTCGGAGGAGATGCCCACGTTCAAATCGCCGTCCGAGGCCATGACGATGCGGTTCACGCCTCCATCGATGTGCATCTCCTCGGCCACGCGGTAGGCCATGGAAAGCCCCGCCTCGCCGTTAGTGGAACCGGCCGCCTCAAGACCGTTAATAGCACCGAGGATGGCTCCGGCGTCATCGCCGGAAGCTCCCTTGAGCACCACTTCTTCCACGCCGGAATAAGTGACGATGGAGACCCGGTCCTCCGGCCGCAACCCTTCCACGATACGCGCCACGGACTCCTTCAGAAGCGGAAGCTTCTCGGCGTCCCCCATCGATCCCGACACATCCACCAGCAGCACGAGATTCGTCGGCGGCGCCTCCGTGGCCGCCTGGCCCGCCGCAAGCCCCAGCACGACCAGCTCGCTTTCGGCGTTCCAGGGGCACGCCCCGGCGCGGGCGGTCAGCGCGAAATCCTCGCCCTCTGCGGGCGCAGCGTAGTCGTAGTCGAAGTAGTTCAGCATCTCCTCGATGCGCACGGCGCCCGGATCAATCGTTCCCAAACCGGCGCCCGACCTCACGAGGCGGCGCAGGTTGGCATAGGAGGCCGTGTCCGCATCGGCGGAAAGCGTGGAAAGCGGCTGCTCGGCAGCGCTCACGAAATCGGGCTCGCCAGCGTCGGTGTAGCCCTCGCCGTAGCAACCGGGCGCGGGCGCGCAGCCATCCACGCCGACCGCATTGGCCGAGCCTTCGGGAGCTTCCATCGCGGCGACAATGCCCGATGCCTCACTTTCCATCTGCCCCTGCGCATCGCCAACAAGAAGATCGGCCTCGCCCATGTCCGAACCCACAGATGCACCTTCAACGCCCTGGACATAGAGCACGCCTACTCCCGCCACGAGCGCGAGGCAAGCCGCCGCCGGCAACGCCACCCGTGCCCACCAGGGCAGCGCGCGCCGCCGGCGCGGAGCATCATCCGCCACGGCGCCCCACTTTGAAGCGACCTTCGCCGGCGCGGTCTTCGCTTGCGCGGCTCGGACACGAGCGCCTTCCGCACAGGCGCCTTCCTCTTGCGCGCCTTTCTCTTGCGCGCCTTCTGCCTGCCCAACCGCCGCCCGAAGGCCTGCGAGCATCCGCTCCTGTGCCTCCTGCGTGGGTCCCATCGTCTCGTAGGCCGCCCGAACGGCGCGGCCAAGATCGTCCTCGCGACTGTGTTCGTCGAACTGCACCATGGTTACTCCTTCCCCAGCATCGACCGCAGAAGCGCGCGGGCCTCGCTCAGATGGCTGCGCACCGTCGATGCCGGCGTGCCGGTCATCGCGGCGATCTCGGCGGTCTTGTACCCCTCGTAGTAGTGCAGGTACACGCAGGTCTTGTATTTCTCGGGAAGGGCCAGCACGGCCTCGAAGGCCTCGCCGATAGAGGGTCGGCGCTCATCGGGGATCTCGTCGGGCATTTCGGCCCGGCGGCTCACCCGAGCGCTTCGCAGCACATCGCGGCAGCGGTTCTGTGCGCAGGTGATCAGCCACGCCTTCTCATGCTCGGCGTCGTTGAACGCGCGGGGGCGTTCCATCAGCGAGAGGAATACCGCCTGGGCGGCGTCCTCGGCCTCGGCGGCGCTCCCCAAAAAGGAGTAGCACAGCCGGTACACCATCCCAATGTGGCGGCGGTACATAGCTTCCATATCAGTTTGCGAGGCCACGGCTTCTCCTTCCCTTTCCTCTAACACGATTGGGGAAGGCGTTTTGTCGGAGAATTTCGAGAAAAGTTCAATGCGGGCGTTCCTGTCCCACTCGATTCCCGCATCAAACAAGCTCCGGGGCCTCGCGTTCGAAGAGGGCGATGATCTCGTCGCGGTTGTGGGTGTCGCATTTGCGGTAGATGCTGCGCAGATGCGACTTCACCGTGGATTCCGAGACGAACAGCGCGTTCTGGATGTACTTCAGGCCGTGGCCCGTCACCCACAGGCAGAAGACCTCGCTTTCGCGGGGCGAGAGATCGTACGCGGCGCAGAAAGCGGCGTAGGGATCCGGGCGCTCACCGCAAGAATGCTCGCCGATGCCCTCGCCGTCAGCGGGACGATCCTTCAACTCCGCGCCTGCGGCGCCGCGCTCGGAACGACACGGGAGAGAAGCTGCTGTTTCGGATACAGCCGCAGGAGCTTCGGTCCCCCCGACCGCGACGGGAGGGGTCTCGCGGCGGGCGTTCGCACTCGCGCCTTCGGCCTTCCCCTCTTCGTCATCGATGTCAAGCAGGTTGTAGCCCTCGCTGAAGGCGAAGCCGACGCCCAAAAGCACCAGCATGACGACGACGGCCATAAGCACGAGCGAGTCGCCGGCGAGCAAAGGCGCCACCAGCTGGCCCAGCGTCTTGCCGACGCATTCGGCGATCCAGCCCACGGCAAAGACCAGATGCGGCGCCACCGGCGTCTTCTTCGCACCCAAGGCCAGCACGACCCAGGCCATGGCCTCGATGATGTTGTGGGCGTGCAGCGTGAGCGCGCCGTTGACATCCCCCAGGTAGAACGAAAAGAAAACGAAGGCCGCAGACGCGCACAGCAGCACTTTGTAGAGAATGGAGGGATCGATCTTCCCGCGGGCGAAAAAGCCGCTGGCCACGAAGAAGAGCGCCGCTGCCAGCGGAATGACGAGCGAAGGCGCACCGAGCTGCGAGAGATCGTCGCGACCGACAACAATAGTGGTGATGGAGCTGAGCACGAAGAAGGTGATAGCGAAGCCGGCCAGCGTACGCAGGGGCACGGCCGCCGACAGCACATCGGCAAGCCCCGGCGTTCTCACCAGCAAGCGCTCGGGGGCACGCTCCCTGCGCTCTCCTTCCCGATCAACGCCCGTCGCGCTACCTTGCAAGGCCCCTGGCGTCTCCTCCCCTTCCCCGCTCTTCGGCGCCTTCGCAGACGCCAAAGGCAGAAGCACGAAGGACAGCATGGGCAGAAGCGAGGTGAGCACACTGGCCAAGGCGTCATCGCATTGGACGAAGAACCAGCTTCCCAGTGCCGTCACGACGATGCTGCAGCCGGAGAGAACGATGATGCCGCGCGGGCCAATATGCGCGAAGGCGTCGAACCATGCCATGACGAGCAAGATGGCGAACCCACCCGAAAGTGCCATGCCTGTCACAAAAGCGCCCGGTATGGCGGCCAGGGTCGGATAGGTACACGCAAGGGTCCCCAAGCTCGCGAGAAGAGCCGCCCCGGCCACAAGCGGCGTGCGTCCCGAAAGCGACAGGTGCTGCCGGAAGAGAAGCAGGCACGCCAAGCACACTACGAGCCCGGGAACCATGGACAGAAGCGCCTGCAACGAGAAGCCGGGCGACGCGGCCCACGGCACATAGAGCATCATAACGCCCCAGGCGCTGACGCTTCCGTAGCCCACCGCAAAGCGGATATGCTCCGGACGTATCCCTATGGCGTTGCGTTTGGTCACGATCCTCCCTTCCAGGGGCATTATGGCACAAGAAAGACCGCCTGGGCGCGACCCCGTCGAAATACCGGGCACAAACGGCCATTCAACCCTAACGGACGATACTCCACCTGGGGTTTTGCCGCTCATTCAACCGTGATTTCGCCTTTTCCACCCGTCGAAGAAGCGCCGTTGCGGCTCGCATTCAACCCCGATTCGACCCCGGCGGTTGATGCGCACCGCCGCCGCACGGGCCATGATAGCCCCAGCAGGTCGGCCACGGCGCCGACGAAGAAACGCCCCCGGAACCGCCGGGGACGCCACGGGGCAGCACGGAAGCGCCCCACGGGAAACAGGGAGGTTCTCATGTCTGAAATGAACGTCACTCGCCGCAACTTCCTCTCCGGAGCCGCGCTCGTCAGCGCCGCCATCGCGGGGGCCGGACTCGCCGGCTGCGCACCGCAATCGGCCGCGCCGGCCGCCTCTTCAAGCAGCGCGGGCGAGACGCTTGGCACCACGGGCGCAGCCAATTCCACCGTCGGCTTCGACGGCACGGGCACGCTGCCCTGGCTCGGCGAGGCGCCCGCAATCAGCGACGATCAGGTGGAAGAAGAGCTGACGGCCGACGTGGTCGTGGTGGGCCTGGGCGCAGCCGGCGTGCCGGCGGCCCGCGCCGCGGCCGAGGCTGGCGCGAAGGTGGTGTGCCTTGAGTCTTCCTCGCACCTCAACAGCGTGGCCAGCGACATGGCCATCTTCGGCGGCCAGACCCAGGCCCAGTGGGGCCGCGGCGACGGCTTCCTCGATAAGAAGATGGTCGTGAACATGCACATGGAGGAGTGCAGCCACCACGTGAGCCAGAGCATCATCAGCCGCTACTACGACGAGTCTGGCGCCGCGCTCGACTGGTTCGTCGGCGCCAGCAAGAACCTGTACATGGCGCCCGAAAGCTACGCCAAGATTCCGGCGGACGCCCAGGCCAACTATATGTTCCCCTACATGTACCCGATGCCGGAGACCTACGACTACACCAAAGAGGACCTGCCCTGCTATCCCACTTCCGTCGGCTTTTCCAGCCTGGCCACCGTCATGGCCGACAACCTGCAGGCCGCCGTGGACGCCGGCGCCGAGGTGCGCTACTCCACCAAGGGCGTCGAGCTGATCCTGAATGACGAGGGCGCCGTCGCGGGCATCTACGCCCAGGCCGCCGGCTCCGACGGCTACATCAAGATCACCGCGCCCAGCGTCATTCTGGCCACGGGCGATTACCTGGGCAACGAGGACATGATGAAGTTCTACGCGCCGGAATGCGTGGAAAACGGCATCAACATCCTGAGCATCGACCTTGATGACGAAGGCAACTACACCAATGTCGGTGAGGGCCACAAGATGGGAGCCTGGGCCGGTGCCGCCATCGAGCAGTGGCACGCCCCGATGATCCACCACATGGGCGGCGGTGCCGGCGCCGACGGCCGCGGTGTCATCGGCAACAACGGCTATCTCTGGCTGAACCTGCGCGGCAAGCGCTTCATGAACGAGGACCTGCCCGGCCAGCAGCTGGAGAACCAGGTGGAGCTGCAGCCGCAGCGCAAGGCCTACCAGTTCTTCGACGCCTCCTGGCCCGAGCAGCTGGCGTACTTCCCCGCCGCCCACGGCGTGGCCTGCATCTATCGCGACGAGCCTCTGCCCGAGTACACCGCTTCCGGCCTGCGCATCAACGTGCGTACCCCCGCCGATATCGATGCGGCCGTGGAAGAGGGCCGCTGCCTTAAGGCCGACACCATCGACGAACTGCTCGGCATGATCGAGGGCATGGACGTCGAGACCGCCAAGGCCTCCATCGAGCGCTACAACGAGCTGGCCCGCGCCGGCGAGGACACCGACTTCTTCAAGAGCCCCCAGCGCCTGTTCGCCCTGGAGAACGGCCCCTTCTACGCCGCCGAGTGCGGATGCGCCCTCACCCTGGGCAATCTGGGCGGCCTGGAGTCCGACGAGGACTGCCACGTGTATAACACCGACCGCGAGCTCATTCCCGGCCTGTACGCGGCCGGCGCCACCCAAGGCGGCCGCTTCGCGGTGCAGTACCCCATCTCGCTGAAGGGTCTCTCCTGCGGCATGTGCATGGTGTACGGCAAGATCGCCGGCGAGAACGCCGCCGCCGGGAAGTAAGAAGCCCCAAGCAACATCTGATCCGTGCCGCGAGTGCCGCCGCCTGGCGCCCGTAGCACGGGCCGTCTTTTTGTCAGCACCAGTCGTCGTCTCCGACATTTTCGCGCCTCGGGCTGCGGTGTAAGCTGAATATAACAAATACGTCCAAGCTTATGACCTGGTATTTCTTTACTTTCTAGAAAGTTATCCCACATAAACACCGCAGCCCGAGGCACCATTTTGCCGCGCAGCGTTCCCGCATTCGTCAAAATGCCGCTCCGGACTACGGGTCGGCGGCTTGCCACCTGCCGACAAGCAGGGCTCTATCCCAGCTGGCTTACGAGGTTGTCGGTCTCGCGGGCGATGCGCATCTCCTCGTCGGTGGTGACCACGCAGATCTTGATGGGGCTGTCGTCGATGGAGATGATGCGGTTCACGCCGATCTGGCCCACCACGTGGTTGCGCTCGCGATCGAGGATCATGCCCATGTGGGCCAGCCCCTCGAAGATGAGCTCGCGCAGCTCGGCGGAGTTCTCGCCGATGCCGGCGGTCATCACCACGGCGTCGGTGCGGGTCATGGCCGCGTAGAAGCCGCCGATGGCCTTCTGCACCCGGTACACGTACATGTCGATGGCCAGCCGCGCCTGCTCGTCGCCCTCATCGGCCGCCGCCAGCACGTCGCGCATGTCGGCCGACAGCCCCGACACGCCGAGCACGCCGCTCTCGCGGTTCAGCACGGCGTCCATCTCGTCGAAGGAGATGCCCTCGCGGCGCATGATGTAGGTGAGGATGGCCGGGTCGATGGAGCCGCTTCGCGTGCCCATCATGAGACCCTCCAGCGGCGTGAAGCCCATGGTGGTATCGATGGACTTCCCATGGTTGACCGCCGTAATGGAGCCGCCGTTGCCAAGGTGGCACGTGATGAGGCCCAAGTCGCGCAGCGGACGGCCGAGCAGGTTCGCCGCCTGCTGGGCCGCGTAGCGGTGGCTCGTGCCGTGAGCGCCGTAGCGGCGGATGCGGTAGTCGTCGTAGTAGCGGGCCGGCAACGGGTACATGTAGGCCTTCGCGGGCATGGTGGCGTGGAAGGCGGTGTCGAAAACGGCGACCTGGGGCGTATCCGGCATGAGCGCGGCCATCATGTCGATGCAAGCGTCGGCTGGCGGGTTATGCAGCGGCGCCAGCTCCTCGCACAGCTCAAGTTTCTCGCGAGCCGACTCGTCGATGATCACGGACTTGGTGAAGTACTCACCGCCGGCCACGATGCGGTTGCCGATGGCGTCGATCTGCGAGAGGTCGCTGATGGGGCTCTCCGGATCGTCGACGAGCACTTCCAAAAGCTTCTTCAAGCACTCGGCCACGGTCATGTCCGCCACGCGATAGGTGGCCTTCTGGAAATCCGGCGCGAAGGACACGTTCATATAGGCGTCGGGCGTACCCACCTTCTCGGCCAGGCACTTCATGAGCGACACCTTGCCGTCGGTCTCGATGAGCTGACTCTTCAGCGACGACGAACCCGCATTCACAACCAGTATGCGCATGAGCATTTCCCTTCCATACAAGAAGAGCCGGCGCGAGGCCGGCTCTTGAATTCGATGGTCGGGTTGACAGGATTTGAACCTGCGGCCTCTGCGTCCCGAACGCAGCGCTC
>OLQE01001129.1_pt1 | contig 16000 bp, 18 predicted proteins | sample 1643161 | NCBI WGS metagenome assembly OLQE01 (sample SAMEA3136650, study PRJEB25190) | human gut metagenome | reverse complement strand
TCCAGACCTATGGTTTTCTGCCGGGCTATCACATGAATAAGCAGCATTGGATTACTATTTTGTTGGATGGAACAGTAGGGGAATCAAAGATATTGGATTTTCTGGATATGAGTTACGATTTGATTGATGGGAAAAAGTGATGATGACAAGGTAAGAGAGAGTATTATTGAAAAGGAGTTTATATTATGACAAAAGTAAATACAATGAATACTAAGCTTACACGTGGAGATAAAGCACACAAAAAATTTATAGAAAAACTTGATGTTTTTAAAGACGGTCTGAAGCATGGAATGGATTCGTTAGAAATGATTCATAAGCAGACACTTGATTCGTCTGTGGAGTTTACTAAAGTAGTATCAAAATCTCAGGAAGTAGAACGGACTGCACTTTATGATATTATAAAAAAATGTGAAGATGAAACAAGAAGAAAGGAAGCTTTTGAGCGACTTGCGGAACTTGATCGTATTAAGGAAAAAGAAGTCGACACTCACAATGATTTCCTCAAAAATGAAAGAGAAAAAGCAAATAGAAATATTACAGGTGGTATTCTCTGTCTTGCAGTTGCAGGTGGACTCATATCCAGTAAACAAGTACGACAAATGAGCGGAAAAGCCCTTACTACAATAAGTAAAAATTTACTCCGAACTAAAGAATAAATATTTTATAGTTAAGTCCGGGATAATGTTTTTGAAATAGATGAGGCTCTGTTTGCTTTTGAATAAAAAATAATAAAAGGGAGATACAAATATGGATTCAAACACTATTTTAAGTAATATATTACAAGAAGAAGTACAATACTTTTATAATTGTATACGAGATTATGATGAAAAACGCATTATTGATATTGCTATGGTTGACGATGTTTACGCAAAAGTACTTGAATATGATATGTGTGATGTACAAAAAGAAGCGGTAATGAAGGCTGGTGCTGCACTCAATGATTCAAACGGAACAGTGATTTTTGCACCGTCAAGAGATAAAACAACACTGGTAGTATTATCTAAGAAGGTGTTGCCTCAAAAAGATCTTGACGAAGTGCATGGAACTGTATTACATGAGTTGACCCATGCACACGATTATTACGATTATGCGGATTATTTACAAATTAGTGACTATAATACACTTTTTAATTCACAATACTATAACGCATTTTTCCTATGGACAGAGTTTCATGCTCGGAGAATCGGTTACAAGAGATTTATAGAATACAAATTCAGAAAAGGATGGAAACAGTTTAAAAAGCACAGATATGAGTTTCTTGAAGGAATTAATGCGAATTTTTCGATTTATAGTAGCAAAGGACGATTATACGATCTTATGCAAGCGGCTGGTAGATATTATACGTTTATAGAATTGTGTTCATCACATACTGAAAATTTTAAAGGAGATATCTTAGACGGTAATGTTGAACCGGATTTGCTTAATATATTAAATGAAGTATACTGTTTCTTGGCTGAGAATAGAGAGTTTAAACAGTTTGTAAATAATATTGTAATATTTGACGAGTTATTACATAAAATAGACTCAATGGTAAGTGAGCAAATTGAACAAGTATAAAACATAGAAAGTTAGTATTTTATAAACGAAACTTTAAAAAAAGAACGCTTGTTAGTATATCATTACTGTCTCAATTAATTTGGTGATTAATATGATAAGGATTTAAGGCAATAGAAAAACCGGGGATTACTCCTCGGTTTTTTGCTGGACGGAAGGTCCATCGTCTAATTTGAAAATTTCTTCCACGCTCATGTTCAGATAATGGGCAAGTCGGATTGCCATCTCCAATGAGGGGTTTCGCTCCCCACGTTCAATTCTGCCGATGGTACGGCTGCAGGAGCCGGTTGCTTCTGCAAGGTCTTCTTGAATTAGATTTCGCTCCACACGAATATCTTTCAGGATGTTGCTGATTGCCATCCAATCACTTCCTTTAACTTTATTATTGTTTCAACAGCCGGTTTGAATGGCACGGACTGTATTACGATTATTGAAAACCGGGGATGTCGGAAGCATCACACTTGCCGACAACTTTGCCGAATATTTTAAAAGAGTCCGATTCCTGAATTGCGATAGGTTTGTATTTTTTATTCAGGGAGATCAGGAATAATCCATCCGGTTCATCATGGAGTTTTTTGATGTAGGCATCTCCATTGAGATAGAAAATACCAACCTCTCCATTGCAGATGCTGTCTTTTTGTTGAATCCATGCAATTTCCCCGTTGTGGTATTCCGGTTCCATACTGTCACCAGATATCCGGACTCCGAAGTCTGTATTGTCCGGGGCAAGATCGCCAACTTCATAAGATTCTTTTGGCGCATCTGTCAGGAAATTACCGGTACCTGCAGAAACTGCATCTCCGAAGATATCCATAAAAATTTCTTTTTTACGGAAAGGAATAATGTTTGCAACTACCGGTTCAAACAAGCCGGAGGCTTTTAATATTTTTGCGTAGTCTTTTATCTTATCTTTTCCTTCCTGATTCAGACCGTCCATTACACTATATGGATTTTTCCCGAAATAAGCATCATAAATATCTTCAATATCCAACAATTTACAGAGAGTTAGAAAAACATGCAGTCCTGGTTCTCGTGCATCTGTCTCCCATTTGGAGATTGCCTTAGCAGTAACGTCAATACCCTGCTGTGAGAGCAGTTTTGCAAGTTCTGGCTGCGAAAGCTGTTTCTTTTTTCTGTTTTCTGCAATAATTCTGCCGATAGAACGCATATATTCGCCTCATTTCTATGAAATTTCGTTAGATTCTTATAGGTGCATTATACAGCACATATACAAGAAAATCAAGTAAAATCTCCAATATGTAGATAACACAACCAAAATGTCAGTTGACTATCTCCATAATGTCGGTTTATACTAACCATGCAAGGAATGATAAGAAAGCCGGACGGAGGTGAGAACAGGATGGGTGACAGGACAATTTTACATAGTGATATGAATTGTTTTTATGCCAGCGTTGAAATGCTTCATCATCCAGAATTTGATGGAAAGCCACTTGCTGTAGGCGGAGATCCAGAAGCAAGGCATGGAATCGTTTTGACAGCAAATTATATTGCGAAAAAATGCGGAGTAAAAACTGGAATGGCACTCTGGCAGGCAAAACAGGTTTGTCCGGAAATCATTTTTGTGCCGCCGAGGATGGATCTGTATTTGAGATTTTCCAGCATGGCGAGAGAAATTTATTCAGAATATACGGACAAAATTGAGCCGTATGGAATAGATGAAGGATGGCTGGATGTGACGGAAAGCAGCAGTATCAAAGGTGATGGAATGAAGATTGCCCGGGAAATCAGTGACCGGATTAAGTACGAACTTGGCATTACCGTGAGTATTGGCATTTCCTGGAACAAGATATTCGCAAAACTTGGTTCCGATTATAAAAAGCCGGATGCGATTACACAGTTTCATCGGGGCAATTACAAAGAAATCGTCTGGGGGCTGCCGGTGTCAGATCTTTTGTATGTTGGCAGGCAGACGAACAAGAAATTGCAGAAGCTGGGGATCCATACCATTGGCCAGCTGGCACAGACAGATGAAAAGTTGCTGGACAGCCATTTTGGAAAAATCGGTCTGGTGTTATGGGCATTTGCGAATGGATATGATTCTGATCCGGTTTGTATGGAAGGATATGAAGCTCCGGTCAAGTCCATTGGAAACAGTACAACGACACCGAGAGACCTGGAAACAGATCTGGATGTTTGGATCATTCTGATGGCATTATCGGAAAGTGTATCTGCCAGATTGCGGAAACATGGTTTCAAATGTAATGTGGTGGAAATATCAATCCGGGATAACGGGCTGAACAGCATAACAAGGCAGAAGTGTATCAGCCAGCCGACGAATATTACGGATGAAATTGTAAAAGCAGCATTTGAATTATTTAAGAAACATTACAGATGGGAGCATCCGATACGGAGCCTTGGCGTGAGGGGATCTAATCTGGTAATGGAAGATATTCCGGTTCAGCTTGATCTATTTGATAATCAGGAGAAACGGGAGAAATTAGAAAGGATGGATCGGGCTGTGGATGAGATCAGACGACGGTTTGGATATTTCAGCATACAGCGGGCAGCAATGTACCAGGATAAAGTCTTATCCCACTTGGACGCCGGTACACATACGGTCCATCCTCACAGTTATTTTCATGGATAATGGGAGGGATAGATTTGAAACAGACATTAACCAGAAAACAGGAAGAAAGCTATCAGTGCATTGTAAGTTTTACCGAGGAGCATGGGTTTCCGCCAACAGTCAGGGAACTGGGAGCATTATTGGGAGTTACTTCAACATCAACGGTGTTTTCCAGAATCAAACAGTTAGAGAAAAGCGGATATATCCGGAGAGTTCCGGCATCTCCAAGAGCAATCGAAATCCTTTGACGGAGGTGCGTCATGAATAAGGTATATGTTGATGTGGTAGCAGAGTTCAGTAAAGACGGATGTCTGATTCCAATTTTATTTGTTTGGGAGGACGGCAGAAAGTACAAGATTGATAAGATACTTAAGATTGAGCGATGTGCCAGCAGGAAAGCAGGCGGTGTTGGTACGATGTATACCTGTATGGTACAGGGGAAGGAAAGCCATTTATTTTTTGAAGTAGATAAATGGTTCATGGAAAGGAAGATTTCATAATAAAAAAGAAGAATATTAACCGGCGGAGATAGTCACTTTCCCTTTATATCCCGTTGGTTTTACATAAGGATCTGTATTCTGAGCAGCCGGTGTTCCCCACAAACACCATTTGGGATATGGATCCTGCAATGAGTAATTTAGATTGCTTTCCATCAAAATCATGGGGAAGGCGAACTGGTCTGCAAGACCTACCAGTTAGTGTGATTGTTGATAAGGAGAATAAAAGATTTATGACAGACAGAGATTATGCAATTAAATCAATGAAAGAGATTACGTTTCAGATGGCTACCCATGCACAGAACTATCTGGAAGTAACTATGGACAGGCATTATGAAGACATAAAGGCATTGATGGTGAATTACCAGAAACTGATCTTGGAGAATAAGATGGTACTGGAAGAACTGGAAATGGAGTGCCAGGAGAAGATCAATGAGGATATGGCATATGCGTTGAGCTATCTTGATGTTTACGGGAAACAGCTGAATGTAACGAAACTGAGGCATGAAATGAACAATCTGATGGTCATATATGGATTGTCGGATATGGTTTACCGGGGGATTACACTGGTAAAGTATTATGCCCCGGACGGAGTGATGCTCAGTGAGATTATCCATTCCTGTTTTTGCAGCCATTACAATAAAACGGATGTGGAAGTCCAGCAGGAACTTGGCATTGGAAGGACTTCGTTTTATAAAATGAAGAAACAGGCATTGCGGTATCTTGGCTTCTACTTTTACGAGATCGTAGTGCCGCAGGCAAAAAACAAAAGATTCAAACCCTCCTTGGGTGTGGAAGAAGAGTAGGTGAGTGGGATGAGATACGAAAATTCAATGGTAAAGATTGCCGACGATATTATCCGGGATCAGCAGGCAGAGAGGAAGGTTCAGAACAAAAAACAGAAATGGCATGATGAATATGCGACCTTGAAATTCTTTCGGTACATATGCAGAAATGTTGGAAACCTTCAGGAAGGAGAAATCCAGCGTTTGATATGGCAACTGAAACAGTCAGATAAGAAAGCAGTCGAAAAGCATTTAAAAGGCTATGCGTGGGAATTTGATTATGAGAAAATGTTTTCTACATTGACGCAGAACCCTGTTTGTCAGAAAGTGTGTCAGAAAAATAAATATACAAGCTGGATGCACTTGATCAGCCGATACTGTACAGAAGATTGTTAGGAAATAGGACACCTTCTTGCGGCTATCAATGGATTATTTTATTGAATAAATCATGTATTAGTTCTATAGAACGATAACTTGTTTTGCGGCTTCTGTATATCGGAACAGGCGGTAGTTATACTAACTTTAGACCGAAAAATAGTTCTAAAGGAGGTGCTGCGATGGATCTGAAAGCTGTAGGACAGAGAATTAAGATGGCAAGGGAAGCAAAAGGTCTGACACAGGAAGATTTGGCTGCCATGGTGGAACTGAGTCCGACACATGTAAGTGTGATTGAGCGGGGATTGAAAGCCGCAAAACTGGATACGTTTGTTGCGATAGCCAATGCTCTGGAAGTTTCTGCAGATTCACTTCTGATAGATGTTGTGGCACATTCTGTAACTGGTGTGACGAATGAATTATCAGAAATGATCGGGAAACTTCCAAAAGAAGAGCAGAAGAAAATTATCAAAGCGGTCAGGGCATTAACAGAATAATTTTTATGAGGAGGGGCGGAAAGCCCTTCTTTTTTTGTATTTTCTGTCACAATTTGTCAAACGAATGGGGATTCTGTTTTGTTTTTATCTGTGCTATATTAGTTCTAAAGAACTATTACTAATTCAAAAAAAGAGGAGATATAAAATGCACAGAAAAACTATTTTTGAGAAAGTTGCTGAAAAATTCCATACAACTCCGGAAGAGGTATATGCGGAAATCCAGAGAGCGATTGATGCAGGATATGATAACCCGGATCCAGAGGTACGGGCAGAATGGCGTAAGGTTAAAATAAAAGGGAACCGACCAACACCGGAGGAAGTAATTAACTATGCAGTAAGTACTTTAACAGCAGAACAGAGGTGATCATCGAAGTGAAGAGGAAAAAGCATACGTTATTATGTCTGTTATTGGCAGCAGCCTTTGTTTCGGGCTGTGCGCAGAAACATAAAGAGGGAGAGCCGGATGTCATTAGCAGTATGAAAATGAATCAGGATGAAATACTTACTGTTGTTGCAAACAGGAACCAGATTGAAGATAAAGAGGATTTTGCAAAATTCCTTGTCGAAAAATGTAAGGATAATTCTTTTCAGTCTGTTAGATTCTCTACAGATTATGGGTATGCCACCAGCCTGAATCTTAGAGTATATCTCTGGGAAGATGAGATAGAAGGACAGGAGCCAGTAATGGTGGTGGAGTATAAGCCTGTTGAATGGGGAATGGACTATGATATTGTCAATGATCCGGAGAAGTTCCAGATGTATGTGGATGGAGATCTGATGGAAAATCCATAGATTTTCAGATAAAAATAGACGAGCTGTTGGAGAAAAAGAGTAAATGAACATTTTCCTTGAAAATGTGTACAATCCGATGAAAATAATGAACTTTTAAGCCCCGTAAACGGACACTTTCTGAACTTTGCTCTGATACAATGGTTATGCTGATGAAAGAAGGCATAGAAAACTGAATTAAATTTGAGAGACGGAAGCCTCAGTAGTTAAAAAAAGACTACTGGGGCTTTTTTTCGTGCCTGATTTTTTCAGCCAATACCTGCAGGTTTTACCTGGCAGTAGTTGGTGGAGCAGGCATGAACCAGATCAGAGGACCGCCTCCTGAATTTGAAACTGGCAAACAAATTTCAAATTCAGGAGGACGGATATGTATATTGAACATCCATATAAATATGACGGGAAATACTACGCAAATGTAGATGGAAAGATGATTGAAATCACAAAGGAAGTGGCTTATGCCATGAATAATTTTTACCGTAGCAGCCAGCCAAGGAAGGTCGAAATTAAGAATGAAAAAGGTGAGGTTGTTGAACGGAAACTGCGGGAAATCCCTTACAGCGAGACAAATGGACAGGATTATGAATTCTCTATCGAGGATTTTCCGGACTATAGCTGTGATGTGGAAGACAGCGTGATCAGCAGTGTGGAGAGACGAGATATCCATAAGGTAATTAATCAGCTGGATACAGAAGAACGGATGATTATTTACAGCATTTATTTTGAGAATAAAACGCAGGTACAGCTGGCAGGGATTATGGGAGTGTCCCGGCAGGTTCTGGCGTACAAGCTGAATGCAATTTTAAACAAGATGCGGAGAATGTATCAGGAAAATATTTTTTGAAAAATCAGCAGATTTTTTTTGCATCCAGGTAAGTCAGTTGAATTTAGTAATTAGAGAGAGTTTTAAGAACTCCTCAAAAGTACATTGACAGCTGAATATCCAGTAGTAACTGACGTGACATCTTATGCAGGGAGCACAAGGAAACTGCCGCCACGACTCTGATGAATATCGGACGAGCGAATAAGCACTGACCGAAAATCAACTGGCAGGTTGATGATGCGACGATCTGTATAGGGTGCGATACACTTGCGGACTGTGAAAAGTCTGTAACCGGCAAACCTATGAACTGTCGGAGCCTGCGTGCGGGAGCATTTGGGTTGTGATCTGGCGAATGCAGCCAGATAGGTTATTATTCCCTGCCTGCGTCAGCAGGATAAACGATTCGGGGTATCGAGGATAAATAGAATCGAGCGAGCACTGTTTTATAATCGAAAATTGGCTATAGAGGTTATGCGGCAGAGCATTCATTTTGAATGTCTCTGCCGTATTCCTGTGGAGCTAATAATGGATGCTTTACGATTAAATTTCAGGATGGGAGGAACGAAAGTTTGAAACAATGAAGTAGCGAGTAGAGAATAAATTTGAGCATCACAAATAAGCCATCGTTGTGGTGGCTAAAAATTGAATATAGACGCAACACCTAATCAGGAAACTGGTGAAGGATCATCTTTGATGAGATATCCTCGTTGCTTAAGTAGATTAAGTGCCTGTGAAGTGGTAAGAACTTTTTCTTTGTTCACAGGACGAGATTCAAGAAAACCTTCTGGGGTATAAGGCTTTAAATCCGAGAGTATGTGCCAGATAGCGGTCAGGATCATACGACAGATAGCAATGATGGCTTTCTTGTGACCACGGCGTGCTTTGATACGTTTATAGCGAGTTGTAAATTCAGGATGTTTCTTTGATTTGATTAAAGCATTTGCAACTTGTACTAAAACTGGTTTAAAATAAGAACCAGCACGGGAAATCCTAGTGGATTTGATTTTGCGGTCGCTTTTATCATTACGAGGACAACATCCAGCCCAGGAGACGAGGTGTTTCGCTGTGGGGAAGACAGACATATCACCACCAATCTCTGAAAGCACTTGAATTGCGGTCATTGGATTTTTATCGAATCCGGGAACAGTCCTTATTAAGTTTAAAGCAGCCTCATATTTATCACTGAGACGAAGGATTTCCTGTTCTACTTCTGAAATGTGCTTTTGGAGTTCATCGATATGATCAAGGCACTGTCTAAGTTTCACGGCTTGCTCTTTAGAGATGACACCATCAACAGCAGCCTGTATTTCTTCAATAGGAGTTTTACAGCGACCGTCAACAAATGGTGATACATCAAATTTTTCTCCGGGGTGTTGCAAAATCTGTTCTGTAATAGAACGAGAAGATTTCCCAAATACATCAGAAAAAACATCATCAAGTTTTAGATTGGATACGGTAAGACAATTTTGAGCACGATTCTTTTCGCCTGTAATCATGCAGGTGAGTTTAAAACGATATCTTACGAGATCCCTAAGTTCTCTGATGTCAGCAGGTGGGATAAAGGAAGGCTTTACCATACCACACATGTAAAGGTCACAAATCCATTTGGCATCTTTACGATCGGTTTTATTTCCCTTCATCGGCTTTGTGTATTTGGGATGAGATAGAGTAACCCAGATTTCGTGTTGCTCTAAGATATTGAATACAGGGATCCAATATTTGCCCGTAGATTCCATGCATACATCTTTACAGTTGTATTTAGCAAGCCAGTCACACAGCTCATTCAATCCTTTTGTGAAGGAAGAAAAGCGAGCCTGCTTATACTCTGTGCGATTATTGGAATCAGTGATACCAACACAGGCATAGATCCATGTTTTGTGGACATCGAGCCCACAGCAGTTAAACTTTAAAATTTTAAAAGACAAGGAACTACCTCCTGAAATTATAGTTATAAAACTGACAGTGACTGGTCATCCGGCGAGATCGAGTCGACTTCGGAAGAGATAAGTTTACGGGCTACTTTAATGCGCCACTCATTGATGCCTTAACGGATGACCGACAACATATATAAATACGAGGTCGCCGCTATACAGCCCCGCCACTCACCTCCACGTGTTCTGTAGTGTGTCAGTCTTATAAAAAAATAGTATCAGAAGGAAACTAAAATAGAAAGCGAAAACCAGTGCAACTGTTTCATGACGCATTGGTGTCTTTCGCAGAAAGACGGGTTATATAAATGAAAATTGAAAGAGGCGATATCCTTATGGTTAATTTGGGACAGGTTCCGGGTACTTCCCTTCAGAGTGGAATCCGTCCGGTAGTGGTTGTCAGCAATAATAAAGCGAATACATACAGTCCGGTGGTAACGGTAGTGCCGTTTACTTCAAGGGTGTACAAAAAACGTTATCTTCCGACCCATGTGTTTATTAACCGTTATGAAATGGTTGGCTTGAAACGGCATGGGCTGGTACTGGCGGAACAGATCACAAGTATTGATATTCAGAGTATCATCCAAAAATGTGGTCATGTCAGCTCTGATGCAATGCGGAGGATTACCAGAGCGGTAGAGATTCAGACAGGAGTTTATGAGGAGGGGGATTATGACAGCAGAAGAATATAGAAAGTATCTGGAACAGGATTTTAGTGATGTAAATATTGATGAAATGACAGATTTACTGACGGTAAAAGCAGACAGGAATAAAAGCCTGAAGGAACGGCGGGAATCATATCTGAATAAGGTAGGAAATCCGTATCTGGTCCGGATCGGCAATATGAAGGTCAAAGTAAGGTTTGCCAATAACGGGATATCTTTGGAGCAGGCATTTGAAAATATGCTTCTGAGTGTCTGAAAAAGTACTGGAAAGTTTGGGGTGGCTGTGCTAAAATGTCTGTAAGGACAAATTATGCAGCCCCCTTTTATTACATGGGTTTTTTGACGTAATAAGAGGAGGTAAGATATGTATCAGAATTTCAATAAAATCTATCGTGCCGCCATCTATGTCAGATTATCCAAAGAAGATGGCGATCTTTCCAGTTCTGCAAAAATGGAAAGTAACAGCATTTCTAACCAGAAGGCTCTGATTCTGGATTTCCTGAAAGACAAAAAAGATATAGAAGTTGTTTCCGTCCGGGTTGACGATGGCTACTCAGGCTCTAATTTCGAGCGCCCTGCATTCCAGGCTATGCTGGAAGATATCAGGCGTGGGATTGTTGATTGCGTAGTGGTGAAAGATTTATCTCGGTTTGGGCGGGAATACATTGATTCCGGGAAGTACATTGAACGTTTATTCCCGGCTCTTGGTGTGCGCTTTATTGCCATAAATGACAATTATGACAGCCTTCAGGGAAAGAATCAGGCCGATGAAATTATTATCCCATTCAAAAACTTAATCAACGATGCTTATTGCCGTGACATTTCCATTAAGATCAGAAGTAACCTTGAAATTAAGAGGAAAAAGGGAGAATGTGTGACACCTTTTGTGGCATTCGGGTATCAGAAAGTTAAGGCAGACAAGCATAAGCTGGAGATTGATCCGGTTGCAGGCAGTGTAGTACAGGACATCTTTAAGATGAAACTGCAGGGAATGAGCCAGGATGCGATTGCCAACCGCCTGAATGAACTGGGTGTGCTTTCACCATTTGAATATAAGATCAGCAGCGGCAGTCATTATGAGACCGGGTTCCGACAGAAAGAGCAGGCTCTTTGGAGTTCTGTTACGGTACGCAGAATACTGGAAAATGAGGTTTACATTGGAAACCTTGTGCAGGGGAAACGTACGACACCGAACCATAAAGTGAAGCAGTCCTACGTAAAGCCGGAAGATGCTTGGATCCGTATTGAAAAGAACCATGAGCCGCTGGTAAGTGAAAGGGATTTTGAGATCGTCCAGCGGCTTTTGGGGATGGATACCCGTACTTCTCCTGACCAGAAGCAGGTGTATCTGCTGTCCGGCATTGCTGTATGTGCGGATTGCGGGGCACCGATGACGAGAAAGGTCTCAACAGTTGGTGGAAAGAAATATGCCTATTATTTATGTTCCACAAATAAAGAAACGAAACGCTGCTCCAGTCACAGAATCCCGGAAAAAGATCTGGAAAACGTGGTATTGGTAATGCTGAAACAGCATATCCATAACATCATGCATTTGAAAAGGGTGTTGGAGTTTATCGGGACTGTACCATTTCAGGAAATCAATGTGAAAAAACTCCAGGACAGGCTGGAAAAGAAAAAAATGGAGACAGAACGCTGTAAGGAACTCCGCATGATGCTTTATTCCGATATGAAAGAGGGCATCGTATCAAAAGAAGATTATGTAGAACTTCATGCAGCATATGGAAAAAGGCTTAGGAATGCAGAAGAGAGTATCCGGGCAATCCAGAAAGAAATGGATAACATGTTGGAAAAAGCAGATGCTTCTAACACATGGCTGGATTATTTTGTGAAATATCAGGATATTGAAGTGCTGACCAGGACGGTAATTGTGGAATTGATTCGGGAAATCAGAGTCCATGACAAAAAGAATATTGAGATCGTCTTTGACTTTGATGACTGTTATCAGGCATTGCTGACACAGCTTCCGGCTATGGGAGTGGAGGTTGCAACAGATCCGGATAACAATCTTCAGGTCAAGATAAAGGAGGTTGTATAAAATGGCACGAAAAAGCAGGAAAAATATTTCTGAAACGGTCAGCGGTGCAGCCGTTCAGGAAGAGATCAAAAGACCGTTCCGGGCAGGGTTATATGCAAGGATTTCTATGGAAACAGAGGAAACAATAGAGAGGGGGACGATAGAAACCCAGGTGGAACTGATGAAAAACTATGTGGCTGATACAGAGGATATTTCAGTTGCAGAAGTTTATAAGGATTCTGATTATTCCGGTACAAATTTTGACCGTCCTGGATTTACACAGATGATGGAAGATATCAAGCATGGGAAAATCAACTGCGTGATTGTAAAGGATTTGTCCAGGCTTGGCAGGAATTATGTAGAAACAAGCAATTATATTGAGCGTGTATTCCCGTTCTTTCATGTACGGTTCCTGGCAGTGACGGATGATTTTGATTCTTTTCGGGAGGGAGTGGATCTGACTGTTCCCTTAAAGAATATTATCAATGAGTTCTATTCCAAAGACCTTGCAAAAAAGAGCAGCAGTGCAAAAAAAGCATTGTGGAGAGAAGGGAAATTTACCGGTGCCTGGGAACCCTATGGATATAGGAAATCAGAACAGGACAGGCACCAGCTGGTAGTTGACGAGGAAGCTGCCGGACATTTACGGGCGATTTTTTCTATGTATATGGATGGATGCAGTTACAGTGATATTGCAAAAAAACTCAACGCTGATGGCGTCTTGTCCCCAACTTTGCAGAGGGAATATTATAGATCCGGGGAAAAGCCATCCCCAGAGTCCAAACCGTGGAATAATTATGAAGTAAAACGTGTGCTTCAGGATGTTCATTGTACCGGGGATTCCGTATATGGAAAATATCAGCAGAGCGTTTTCCAGGGAAATAAGCAGAGAAACAGACCGGAGAGTGAGTGGATCTATGCAGAGAATACCCACGAAGGGATTATAGATAAAGAACTGTTCCGACAGGTTCAGGACAAAATCCGGGAATTTACGGAGGAATATAAAAAGCGACATCAGCTGAATAATGGAGCCATCCGGAGCCAGAATTTTTATACAGGCAAGATCAGGTGTGGAGGATGCGGCAACCGCATGATCCTGTCCAGGGAAAAGTCCGGGACATTTTATTATATCTGCGGTGCCAATGCAAACCATAAATCAGGAGGAAACCAGTGCAAGGGGCACAGGGTCAAAAAAGAATACGTGGATGAAGATGTCCTTCGTCTGATCCAGTCACATATGAAAAACGTACTGGATACAGAAAAAATGATCCGGGAAATGAACTCCGCTTCCAGAAACCAGACGCAATATTTGCTTTTGGACAAGGAAGTAGGGAAACTTCGGCGGGAACTGAGCCGGATCAGTAAGCGTAAATCTGATTTATATGAGGATTATTCGGAACGCCTGATTACAGAAGAAGAGTACATGCAGTTTTCCCGTATCTATTCCAATGAAATAGAAAACATCAAGAGCCGTCTGGATGCAGTATTGACGGCGCAGGTACGGTATTCCCAAGATTATCATATCGAAGAAGGATGGGGGAAAGTGATACATACTTATATGTCTAAGCGGAAGCTGACAAAAGAAATGGTGGATGCCTTTGTGGATTCCATTATTATCCATGGTAAGTATGATTATGAAATCAAACTGGTATATGATGACCAGTTCGCTGAATTGCAAAAGATAATGAAAGAGAAGGAGGCACAGTCAAGATGACAGAAAATAGGAAAACAGCTGTCTATATCCGTTTATCTATGGAAGATGAGAATGTGGATGGCAAAACCAAACTGGAAAGTGACAGTGTGACTTCTCAGAGGATCCTGTTGAAATCGTTTGTGATCGATCAGCTTGGTGTGGATGAGTCGGATATCCTTGAATATGTGGATGACGGTGTTAGCGGCACCCATTTCAAACGCAATGGTTTTCAACAGTTGCAGGAGGATATGAAAAGCGGACAGATCGGCTGTGTAGTTGTGAAAGATTTCTCCAGGTTTGGCAGGGACTATCTGGAAGTGGGATTTTATATTGAGTATATTTTTCCGCTTCTTCAGATCAGATTTATTTCCATTAATGACAGTTATGACAGTGCAGCCAGTTCTGGAATGACCGGCGGTATGAATGTGGCTTTGAAAAATCTGGTTTATAACATGTATAGCCTGGATTTGTCGAAAAAAATCTCATCCGCAATGCAGACCAGAATGAAAAACGGTACAAGGCTTCCGGTAAATGCCAGATATGGTTATAGAAAGGGCAAAGATGGAAGGCTGGAAGTTGATCCAGATGCGGCTAAAGTGGTGAAGATGATCTTCCAGATGGCTGCAGAAGGTATGAGCTTTGCAGAGATCACAAGGGAACTGAACAAACAGGAAATTGCCACCTGTGATGAGCAGAAAATGTCAAGAGGAGAGCAGGTTCAGTTCCGACGATTTGATACCATCATGAAAAAACGCTGGAATCCAACCACAGTATCTGCAATCATCCGGGATGAGATTTATATTGGAACCCGGATATGGGGTAAAACACGCTGCAGTATGCACACCGGTCATAAGGCGGTTCTTAATGACGAGTCTGACTGGATCAGGCTGGAAAACCACCATGATCCGATTGTTGACAGGGAACTGTTTGAAAAAGCGAACAGACTGCATCCGAAAAAATCCAGAAGTGTTGCAGAAACAAGAACCAATTATACGCTGGTAAGACGTAAGAAACAGCCAGCACTGATGCTGTGTGCACACTGTGGTCATTGTCTGGTAAGAGAAACGGAGCATCTACTGAAATGCTCGGATGGGCGTACCAGCGGTGATCATGTCTGTCGAAGGCTGGTGGTCAGACGTGAGCCAATGGAAAAGCATATCCTGGAACTTGTTCATCAGTTTGCATCTTCCATGCTGGAAAACCGGAAGATTGTTAAATCAAAGAACCAGAGCAAAGGTATGGAGACGAATGTTGCAGAATTGTTGAAACAGAGCCGCCAGTTGTCTTCTGAAAAAATGAGACTTTATGATGAGTACAAAGATGGTTGTATTGATCGGGAACTGTACAAGCAGAAAGCAGAAAAGATAGGCAGACAGCTGGAAGAAATCAGAGGAAAGATAGCAGAGTCTGAACGTGATGCCAAGATGCTTGAGCAGGACAATACTGCGAAGGAAATGAAACTGGAAGAATTTCTGGACATGGAGAAATTCGATACAGAGAAATTACGGGAGATCATCAAGGTTATCCGGGTGCATAGCCAGGAGGAAATCGAAATTGAATGGAATTTTGATGATGTATTTTTAGGGCAGAGATAAAATGTTCTGGACAAGAGCGATTTTGTGGAAGATAATAAAAGTGCTGGGGTACCTGATTGGAATGGTCAGGTACTATCCGGCAAGAAAAAAGAAATATTTTTTTTGTCCCATACTTGACACGTCCACATGTGTGCCGCCATACATATTGTTCCAATATGGCTAAGTCAGGAATGAATCCAA
>OLQE01001125.1_pt1 | contig 16010 bp, 13 predicted proteins | sample 1643161 | NCBI WGS metagenome assembly OLQE01 (sample SAMEA3136650, study PRJEB25190) | human gut metagenome | reverse complement strand
GACTGGTGTTCACGATGGCCTTCCAGGTGTTCACCGTGGTCGGCGGCATCACGCTGGTCATCCCCCTGACCGGCCTGACCATGCCCTATATGGCGGCCGGCGGTTCGTCGCTGATCGCCAACTACCTGCTGGCGGCGCTGCTCATCATCATCTCCAACGCGGCGAACAAGCCCGAACCGGAGCTGAGCTCCGACACCTTCCAGTATGAGGCGCTGGCCGTGCTGCGCGAACACGAGCTGAAGGAGCGCGAGGCCCAGACCCAGGCCATCCCCCGCCCCCGCACGGCGATGGGAGGTGAGGCATGAACAAGTCCCTGCGTCAGCTGTTCACCGCCGTGGTGGCGCTGTTCGTCGTCCTCGGCCTGTCCTCCACCATCATCACCGCCATCAAGGCCCCCGAGCTGAACGGCGACGCGCGCAACACCCGCGCGCTCTACCGCACGCTGGGTGCGCCGCGCGGTGCCATCCTGGCATCGGACGGCACCGTCATGGCCCAGTCCGATCCCGTGAACGATTCGTTCTCCTACCAGCGCGTCTACAGCAACGGACCACTCTACGCGCCGGTCACCGGCTTCTTCTCCATCACGCATACGGCCGACCGCGGCATCGAATCGTCGCGCAACGAGCAGCTCAACGGCCAGGCCAGCTCCCTGTTCTGGCAGCAGGTCAAGTCGATCTTCTCCGGCTCGGAATCGCAGGGCGCCTCCATCGAGACGTCGATCGACCCCACGCTCCAATCCCTGGCATACCAGCTGCTGGACGGCAAGGAGGGGGCCATCATCGCCAGCGACCCCAAGACCGGCCGCATCCTGGCGATGGTGAGCACGCCCAGCTATGATCCGAACGCGTTAGCCTCGCATGACGGCGAGCAGGCCAACGCCGCCTACAGCGACCTGGTGTCCCAGCAGTCGAACCCGATGCTCAACCGGGCCACGTCGCAGCTGTTCCCGCCCGGATCCACGTTCAAGGTCATCGTCGCGGCGGCGGCGCTCGAATCCGGCGACTATGACACCGATTCCGAGATTCCCGCGGGTGCCAGCTACACCCTGCCGGGCACCGAGACCCAGCTGACGAACGCCACATCCGCCGGAAACGGTTCGGACGGCAAGATCACCCTGAAGGATGCGCTGGCGCAGTCGTCGAACACCGCGTTCGCCCAGCTCGGGGTCGAGCTGGGGGCCGATGCGATCCGCGAACAGGCCGAGAAACTCGGCTACGACGAGCAGATCCATCTGGACGGCACCACCTCCACCGGCTCACCCTCATACGCGGCCGCGTCGAAATTCCCCGAGGACCCGACCGACGACCGGCTGGCGCTGGCCAGCATCGGACAGGGGGACACGCTGTCCACGCCGCTGCAGAACCTGCTGGTCGCGATGGCCGTGGCCAACGACGGCACGGTGATGGAGCCGACGATCGTGGACCGTGTCCGCGCCAGCGACCTGTCGGTCATCTCGCAGACCTACCCGCGTGTGCGCTCGAAGGCGTTCAGCACCGATACCGCGAACAAGCTCACCGAGATGATGGAGCAGGTCATCCCCGCGGAGAACCCCGCTCTGGCGATCAACGGCATCAGCATCGCCGCCAAGACCGGCACCGCGCAGATCGGCGAGAGCAACCACGCCAACGACGCGTGGATCATCGGTTTCGCCCCCGCCGACGACCCACAGATCGCCGTCTCCGTGGTCGTGCACAACGTCGACGACTACGGCGCGTACGCCGCGGGCCCGCTGATGCGCGAGATGATTCAGGAGGCACTGCAGTGATGAAACTGATCGAAGGACAGCTCATCCACCGCCGGTACCGGCTCGACAGCCGACTGGCCCAGGGAGGCATGGGCGAGGTCTGGAAGGGCTACGACATCCAGCTCGGCCGTCCGGTGGCCATCAAGGCGCTGCGGCGCGACACCTCCGACACGGAGGCCAAACTGCGCCGCCTGCGTGCGGAGGCGCACAACTCCGCCAACCTGGCGCATCCGAACATCGCGGCGCTGTTCGAATACTACGAGCATGACGGCATCGGCTTCCTCATCATGGAGTACGTGCCCAGCAAATCGCTGGCGGACCTCTACCACGAGAAGGGCGCCATGGATCCGATCGAGCTGCTGCCGATCCTGGCGCAGACCGCGCGCGGACTGTTCATCGCGCACTCCCACGGCGTCATCCACCGCGACGTCAAACCGGCGAACATCATGGTCTCCGACACCGGCGAGGTCAAGATCACCGATTTCGGCGTCTCCTATTCCACCAACCAGGAGCAGATCACCCAGGACGGCATGGTGGTCGGCACCGCGCAGTACATCTCCCCGGAGCAGGCGCAGGGCAGGCAGGCCACCCCGCAGTCGGACATCTACTCGCTGGGCGTGGTGGCCTACGAGGGGCTGTGCGGGCACAGGCCGTTCACCGGCGCGACCCCGGTTGACATCGCCGCCGCGCATGTGAACAACCCGGTGCCGCCGCTGCCCGACTCCATAGACCTGCAACTGCGGCAGTTCGTCATGTCGATGCTGGAGAAGGACCCGCTCGACCGTCCCGAGAACGCGCTGGTGGTCTCGCGCACGCTCTCCCGCATCGAACGTCGCCTGTTGGACCAGCAGACTGCCGCTGCGGAGACCGTGACGCTGCCGCCGAGCAGCCGTGCGCCGCGCAGGGTGTTCAGCGCGCCGCACGCCGCCGAAACGATATTCCGCATGTCTTCTCCCGCCGCGGGGACCTCGCCCGCGGCATCCATCATCAACCACTGGACCGCAGGCGGCGATGATTCCGCCGAGGCCGCACATCGAAGGGAACACGCATGAGCAGCATGATGCCTGACTCGTTGGCCCAAGGGCGTTATCAGCTGGGCCAGGCCATCGGCCACGGGGGCATGGCCGAGGTCTATATGGCGCTTGACACCCGTCTCGGGCGCACCGTGGCGGTCAAGGTCATGCGCGCCGACTTCGCGAACGACCAGATCTTCCTGTCACGCTTCCGCCGTGAGGCGCACGCCGTGGCGCAGATGAACAACCCGAACATCGTGAGCATCTACGATTCCGGCGAGGAGGATATCCCGACCGCCAACGGCGGCATGGAGCGTGTGCCGTATCTGGTGATGGAGTACGTCAAGGGCCAGACCCTGCGCGACATCATCAAGGCCAACGGCGCGCTGAGCCAGCGCGACGCCGAGCAGGTGATGCTCGGGGTGCTGAGCGCGCTCGACTATTCGCACCGCATGGGCGTGATCCACCGCGATATCAAGCCCGGCAACATCATGATCTCCGAGCAGGGCGTGGTCAAGGTCATGGACTTCGGCATCGCCCGCGCGCTCGATGATTCGGCGGCCACGATGACCAAGTCGCAGGGCGTGGTCGGCACCGCGCAGTATCTGTCGCCGGAGCAGGCGCGCGGCGAGACCGTGGACATGCGCTCCGACCTGTATTCGGCCGGCTGCGTGCTCTACGAGATGCTGACGGGACGTCCGCCGTTCACCGGGGACTCCGCCGTGGCGATCGCCTACCAGCATGTGTCCGAGGTGGCCACGCCGCCGAGCGCCGTGGTGCCGGGCCTGCCGAAGATGTGGGATTCGATCTGCGCCAAGGCGATGGCCAAGGACCGGCAGAACCGGTACGCCACGGCCGCCGACTTCAAGAACGATCTGCTGACGTTCATGAACGGCGGGGTTCCGGTGGCCGCCGCATTCAATCCGCTGACCGATCTGACGAATATGAAGGCCCGCCGCCAGGCCGAGCAGGACGCCGCCACGGTGGCGCTCAACCCGACCGCGGAGGGACAGTCCACCCAGGCGTTCAACCCGGTCACCGGCCAGTTCGAGCAGGTGACGCCGCAGACCAGCAAGACCCGGGCCGAGCAACGCGCCGAGGCGGCCAAGGCCCGGCGCAAGCGCCAGATGATCATCGGCGGCGTGACTGCGGCGGCGGTGGCCGTGATCGCGATATTCTGCGTCTGGTGGTTCGCGCTGCGCACGCCGCCGGTCGAGATGGTCACCGTGCCCGAGCTGAGCGCCTCGCTGAACGAGACCGGCATCTGCCAGGCCATCGAGGACGCCGGGCTGGTCTGCAAGACAGCCAAGGACACCGAATCCACGGAGAAGGAAGGCACGTTCACCCACGCCGATCCGGACAGCGGCACCTCGGTGCCCAAGGGGTCGACCGTGACCGTCTACTTCTCCGACGGCCCTGATTCCACCGAGGTGCCGGACGTGTCCAACCGCTCGCAGGACGAGGCCAGGCGGCTGCTGGAGGAGGCCGGGCTCAAGGTGGCGTCCGCCACGCGCACCGAGGACAGCCCCAAGGTCGAACAGGACCGCGTCACACGCACCGACCCGGCCGCGGGCACCAGCGCTGACGAGGGCACATTGGTCACCCTGTACATCTCCTCGGGCAATACCACGGTTCCGGACGGCCTGGTGGGCCAGACCGAGGACCAGGTGCGGTCGATCCTGACCGGCGACTACAACTTCAGCATCACGCTGCAGTCCGAGTATTCCGACACCATCGCCGCCGGCTCGGTGACCCGCGTCGATCCCGGCTCCGGCTCGACCGTGGAGCAGCGCGCCAACATCAGCGTGTGGGTGTCGCTGGGCAAGGAACAGGTGGCGGTGCCCACGTTCGCGCTGGGCACGGATACGCTGGGCACGGTGCGCCAGCAGCTCGAGACGCTGGGCCTGACGGTCAGCGTCACCGACCCGGAGGCGGACGACTCCGCCATCGTCACCGACGTGTCCTCGATGGGCCAGCAGGTCGACAAGGGGTCGACGATCACCGTCACCACCAAGGCGGCGGATGAGGAGACCTCCACCCCGGACGACGAGACCGACGGTACGGAGGGGAACGGCAACGGGCACGGCGGTCCCGAATCCTGACGCCGCGCACTGAACGATGATGGCCTCCCGCATATGAGTGCGGGAGGCCATCGCGTTATATCGGCCCGTGCGGGCGGATTCCGCGCGTGTCCGCACGCGTCTGTTCCATGCGGCGCGCGTGCGCCACGCATCGCGCGTGCGCCGTAATCGCGCCCGCGTCTATCGTCCACGGGGGAGACCGTCAGACGGCCACGTAGTTCGACATGTCGCGCAGATACGGGATGTTCGCCGCCAGCCATGGGTATCCCCATTCGAGCAGGGCTGCGGCCGCGGCCACGATCAGCAGCAGCAACAGCAGCCATCGGATCGGGGCGACGCCGGGCTGGTGCCGCAGCACCCAGCCGTAGATGCTGACCTCCGGTCGGGGACGGCGGCCCTCCCTGATCTCGCGCAGCACCGGCCAGCGCCACGCCACGGCCGCGGCGAGGAAGATCACGACGTAGGCGATCAGCGCCGCGATCACGATCGGGCGCATCGAGCCCAGCCGTTCGATGGCGGAGGGCTGGCGGGTGTTGATGAATCGGACGGTGCCGGATGCGTCGGTCGTCGTCAATTCCGCGGGCACGCCATCCGAGACCTTGGCCCAGTAATCGAACTCGCCGTAGCTGATCCACCGGTGGGTGGCCGCGGTGTATTTCGGTTCGCAGGTGGTCAGCGTGATCATCCGCTTGACGGGTTCGGCGCCGGGGTCCTCGGGGTTGGCCGCCACCACGTCCGTGCGGTCCGGCGTGACGATCTCGTAGCTGGTGTAGTGGTACACATACCAGTAGTTCTGTGTGCGGATGACGATGGCGTCGCCCTCCTGCAGCTTGTCCACGTCGCCCAACGGCTGTCCGTAGCCGTTGCGGTGGCCCGCGACGGCGAAGTTGCCGACCTGCCCGGGCATCTGGCTGGTGGTGTAATGGCCCATGCCGTGCCGGTTCAGCTGTTCCAGCGTGGTGCCCTCGACGATGTTGCGCTCCCACTGGTCGCCGAACCGGGGGATGTAGATCTGGGCGATGAGGTCCCCCTCCAAGGGGTTCTCCGGCTGCACCGGCGGCTCGCCCTCCTGTTTGGGCGCGATCGCCGTCTGGTCGTCGTCCGCCACCGGCGACTGCCAGGAGACGGACTGCCGGGCCTCCACCTGTTCGTGCTCGGCCTGCACTCCCGTCCACCACATCTGCCAGACGATGTACAGCGCGCACACCGCCGCCAGCGTGAACAGCAGCTCCATCAGGATGCCGAGCACCCCCCACAGCACGCCGTGCCGGCGGCCGCCCTGCCCGGTGCCCGCCGTCGTCCGGTATCCCCGCTGTACCCCGTGTCTCATTGCTGCGTCCCTTCGGTCTCCTGGATCACGGTGGCGTACCGCAGGGGTTGCAGCGACGCCGCCGACTCCTTGAACTGCAGATCGGTCTTGGTCTCCACCTTCCATCCGAGACCGAACGTACTGACGTATTTCCGATAGATGCTCACGGCCTCCGAACGTTCCAGGGAGGCCATCATCTCATCCACCGGCCCGATCGCCGAGATGGTGTATGGCGGCGAATACTGTTTGCCCTGCAGCAGCAGTACGTTGCCGGAGCAGATCACCGCCGAATTGAACAGGACGCGCTGGTCCTGGATCATCATCGATTCGGCGCCCCCGGCCCACAGCGCGTTGACCACCGCCTCGATATCCTGCTGGTGCACCACGTAGTCGTTGATGTTCGTGGCGGAACCGGACCCGTCGACGGCGGACTCCCACAGCGGGGAGTCATCCAGCGTCACCGTCACGCCCGGACCGTGCACCGCGGGCAGCGTGGTGCTGGTGCCCGCCTCCTCGGAATCAGTGGACGACGATCCGATCAGATCGTTCAACGCGGACAGCCGCGAGCTCAGGTCGTCGACCTCCTTGCGCAGGCTGTTGACCTGTTCGACGCGCCGCTCCACCAGATCCGCGGTATCGGAGGTCACGACGGTGGTGCGGTTCACGCGCAGATTCGTCACCAGCAGGAAGCCGGTCAGCGCGATGACCAGGAACACGGCAAGCCCGCCGGCCCATGTCCGCCGTATTCCGTGTCTGCCGCCATGACGCGCCATATGTCCTCCAAACCAACGTTTTCGGATGCCTGTTGGCCGCTTTCGAGTCTACCCACTATTATGACTTTTAGCCTATTGAATGGAGACTATGCTGATGGCTGACGAAGAGCTGCACGAAACCGACGCGCAGGACCAGAAGGACTGGCAGAACGAGGTCGATTCCACGGCCGCCGACGCCGAACCCGCCGCTGTGGACGGTGACGACGAGGACTACGGCATCCCGATGGACAAGGTCGAGGCCGTGCTCAACGCGACCGCCGACAAGGCCTCGCTCACCCCGCAGATGCAGCGGATGATGCAGCGCCAGGCCGAGAACACCCGACGCGTGGAGGAGTCCATCAAGGGCACCAAGTCCAATCCGCGCTGGTTCGTGCCCCTGTTCTGCGCGTTCATGATCATCGGCTTGATCTGGGCCGTGGTCTACTACCTGTCCGGCAACTACCCGATTCCGGGCATCGGCGCCTGGAACCTGGGCATCGCGCTGGGCATCATCCTCATCGGCTTCCTGATGACGATGTGGTGGCGCTGAGGCCGCACACCGCGCACACGAATCATCGTTTCACTCCCGACAACGCGTCCGGGGCGTCCGCCGACGCCGTCCGGACGCGTTGTCGTACCCATCCGCCGCAACCGTTGCACGACGGGCACCATCCGTAACGGCATTCAACGGTCCTGGAACCGACGGCCGCCCGGTCGCGACGTTGGACGACGGCGGTTCCGCAATCAGTGCCGCAACCGGTCCTACTCCCGGTCCAGCCGCGTCGCGCGGATCAGGATATGCCGGCGGGCGCGGTCGGTGGTGGCGAACAGGTAGGTGTCACCGCCGTCCTTGAGTTTGAGTTTCCGCCGCAACTGGTCGACCGTCATCGGGAAGTTACGGGTGGTGATATTGGCTTGGGTCAGGCCAGCCACCACCCGTTTCAGGTCCTTCTTCGCAAACGTCGCCATGGCGTCGATACGGAATCCACGTCCCGGGAATCCGGGGACAGGCCGGTCCGTGACGTACAGGTGGCTGTTCGCGGTCAGCGGGGTCAACCCGTAGCGTGCGCCGAGCTCGGCGAAGCATCCCGCCTTCATGATCGCCGCGTTCGGCTCGTACAGGTAGCGGTGCGCGGCGGCCGTGGCGGTACCCGCACTGTCATCCCCGCCGTCCCCGCCGGTTTCGGAGGTTTTGCCGGTTTCGGCGGCGATATCCCGCACGTCGTCGTGCACGTCGCCGCGCATATCCCCCGACTCCGGCGTGCACGCGAACCGCTCCTCCCCCTGCGGGGTGAGATTGACGCACTGCACCAGCGGTACGGGAGCGGCGTTCCGTCGCAGCACGAGCAACAGTTCCTTGCACTCGTTGGAGACCGCCACGATATGCACCTCATCCACGACGCCGCCCAGATCATCGACGGCCTTATGCCAGTCGAGCATGGGCGACAGCTTCACGATGACGACCCTCGCCTTGCGCAGCAGCCCATCCCGCAGCGCCAGCACGTCGGGCGTGCAGTCGGCGATGGCATAGGTGCGGGCACCGTGGGTGTCGCGGCGGGCGGGGTCCAGATAGATCACGTCGACCGGGTCCATGGCGTCCAGATGGGATTCGGCCTGCGCGTTGACGATCCGCACGCCGTCCAGCCCCAGCGCCGCCACGTTGTGGCGGACGATCTCGCATAGCTCGCGCTGGCGCTCCACGTAGACCGCCTGCGCGAACCGGCGGGCCATATAGGAGAAATCGACGCCGAACCCGCCGGTCAGGTCGGTCAACACGCCTTCGGAAGCGGGACGGGACTCGGACGTGTGCGACTGTGCGGCCCGTTCCGCTGCCGGGGGTTCCGGGACGGCGTCCGCCGTCGTCGTTTCCACCGGGCCGGCGCCGGCCAGCAGGCGTGCTGCCAGACGGGCCTTGTATCGGGCGGTGGGTTCGGACGAGCACTGTTCCATGGCGAGATGCGGCGGGTAGATGATGTCGTCGACGTCCGCCCATTGGGGCAGTTTGCGGCGTGCGGTCTGCCATCCGGCGATCTGGTCGAGCGCCCAGGTCAGGTCGAGCCCTTCGACACGTTTGGCGTGCAGGGCGAGGTCCCGGACGTCGTCGGTCCGGTGCCCACGGACGAAGGCCCGGGTCTGTTCGCTGATATCCACGCCCATATTGTAAGCGGTATGCCGTCGGCGCGGTTATCCACAGTGCGAACGGCATGGAACCGTGGATAATGTGGATAAACTCATCCACAATCGTCCACACCGGCAAAACCGTTGAAAGACAAGGGTTCTCGCGGCCTTTTGTGGATAACTGCGCGCGTTTTCCACCGGTTATCCCCGACTTGTCCCCAAGTTATCCACATCCTTTTCCACAATTGTGGAAAACTACACCTGTGTGGTTTGGATCGGGGAAGGCGGGAGGGCCTTACACCAGCAACGCCAGCCATCCCGCCGGATTCGCCAGGTTGCACAGCAGGATCACGGCCACCACCAGAACAAACACCGCGCCGCCGTACACGGCGGAACGGTACGCCAGGCTCTTGCCACGCAGCGCATGGGGGCCGGAGACCAGCAGCCAGGTGAACAACGCGCCGACCAGGAATCCTCCCAGATGCGCCTGCCAGGCCACATTGCTGACGACCACCGGCATCAGGAAGTTGATGACCATCCACACCATCATGGACGTGATGTCGGCGCCCACCCGGCGATACACGATCAGCACCGCCGCGAACAGGCCGAACAGCGCCCCGGAGGCACCGTAGGCGGCGGTGAACCAGCCCATGCCGTTCGGGGCCAGGGCGCCCCACAGCATCATGCCCATGCCGCCGCCGACGCCCGAAAGCATGTACAGCGCGAGGAACGGCCAGTGGCCCATCAGCCGCTCCAGCATCGGCCCGACCGACCACAACGTCAGCATGTTGAACAGGATATGCAGGATCGACGTCGGCTGATGCAGGAACATCGACGTGATGAACGTCCACGGCCGTCCGACGGCCAGCATCGGCTGGATCGCGCCGAAACCCACCAACGCGTTCAACGCGGCGGGCGAGACGAACGACAGCACCAGCTCGACCAGCCAGACCGCCACGCAGATGATCGCGATGGCGGTGGTGAACACGGGGCCGTTATCGCGCCAGTGGTACCGGATCGCGCGTTTGGAGAACAGATCGCGCAGGGTCGGGGACTCGGGGAACAGGTTGAAACCACGGTATGCCATGGCTCCACTCTACCGGGGGCGCGCAACGAATCCCCCGGTCTTTTGCATTGCGGAAATCCACCACATCGTTACAAACATCGCCGTATCATGGATAGCAGAGTTGGCTTGGATGAGCAGGCCACATGTACGGAAAGGAGGCCGCTATGGAGCGTAAGTCGTCCAGCGGTTGGAAGTTCTTCGCGTTGCTGTTCGGTGCACTGCTTGCCGCAGTCGTCGGTCTGTACATCTACAAGCAGCAGAACCCGGATTATGATCCGTGGGAGGAACCGTGGGAGAACAGCTCCTCGCCCGTCGACTTGGGCCTGGCCAAGGAGGTCGCCGCCGAGGCGCCTGCCGCCGAGGTTGAGGAAGCCGAAGCCGAGGAGGCTCCGGAAGAGGCCTGATCGGGTTTCATCCGTTTTCATCCGCATTTGGACTTGAGGTCCGTCCCTGCACAGGGGCGGACCTTTTCGTATGCATACACAACGCATTGAGGCTCACACCATCGGGTGTGAGCCTCAATGTCAATGCTCAGCGAGCGGACGCTCCGTCAACCCCACAAAGGCGAGCGGAGCGAACCGAGTGACGCGTGCGGCCGCAAGGCGCGGGAGACGTAAGGCGTACGAGGGTACGTCGAGCCTCCCGCAACGCGGCGGACGCTCCGTCAGTCGGCGAGCGGGCCGGTCATCCAGATGCGCTCGAGGTAATCCTCGATCGAGCGGTCCGAGCTGAAGTAGCCGGAGTTCGCCACGTTGATGAGGGCCTTGCGGTGCCATTCGAGCGGGGTGCGGTACAGGGCCTCGATGTCGGCCTGGATGGCGGTGTAGGAGTCGAAGTCGGCCAGGGTCATGAAGTAGTCCTTGGTCAACCAGTCGGCAACGAGCGGCGCGAAGGTGTTGCGGTCGCCGTTGGAGAAGGTGCCGTTGGAGATCATGTCGATGGCCTGCTTCAGGCGCGGGTTGGCCTCATAGTAGGCGGCCGGGCCGTAGCCCTTGGCGTAGAGCGCCTCGACCTCGTCGACGGTCATGCCGAAGAGGAAGAAGTTCTCGGCGCCGACGCGTTCGCGGATCTCCACGTTCGCGCCGTCGAGCGTGCCGACGGTCAGCGCGCCGTTGAGGGCGAACTTCATGTTGCCGGTGCCCGAGGCCTCCTTGCCGGCCTGCGAGATCTGCTCGTCCAGGTCGGTGGCGGGGATCAGGTGCTGGGCCAGGCGCACGTTGTAGTTCCACGGGAAGAACACGTTGAGCTTGCCCTTGACGTCCGGATCGTTGTTGACCACGCGGGCCACGTTGTTGATCAGCTGGATCGTCAGCTTAGCCATGTAGTAGCCCGGAGCGGACTTGGCGCCGAAGATCACGGTGCGCGGCATGACCTCGTCGGCGGACATGTTGCCGTTCTTGATATCCGCGTAGCGGGCGATCAGGGCCAGGATCTTCAGGCTCTGACGCTTGTACTCGTGCAGACGCTTGATCATCGAGTTGAACATGGTGTCCGGGTTCATGTCGAAGCCGTACTGACGCTTGGCGTAGTTGGCGAAGCTCACCTTGTTGGCGTGCTTGACCTCGGCGAACTTCTTGACGAACTCGTCATCCTGGGCCAGCGGCTCGAGGCCCTTGAGCAGCTCGAGGTCGCTCAGCCACTTGTCGGTGCCCAGGCCCTCGGTGATCAGGTCGGACAGGCGCGGGTTGGCCAGCTTGATGAAGCGGCGCGGGGTCACGCCGTTGGTCACGTTCGTGAACTTCTCGCCGTACAGGTCGGAGAAGTCCTTGAGCGTGATGTCCTTGAGCAGCTGCGAGTGCAGCTCGGCCACGCCGTTGACGTGCGAACCGCCGGCCACGGCCAGGTAGGCCATACGCACCTGCGGGTCGTCGCCCTCGGTGACGATGCGCATGCGCTCGATCTTGGCCTTGTCACGGGTCTTGCCGGAGATCTCGGCCATGAAGTGGTCGTTGATCTGGTAGATGATCTCCAGGTGGCGCGGCAGCAGCTCGCCGATCAGGTGGGCCGGCCACACCTCGAGCGCCTCCGGCAGCAGCGTATGGCAGGTGTAGTTGAAGGTGCGGGTGGTGATGTTCCACGCGGTATCCCAGTCGTAGCCGTACTCGTCGATCAGCACGCGCATGAGCTCGGGGATGCCGATGACCGGGTGCGTGTCGTTGAGCTGGAACGTGATCTTGTCCGGGAAGGTGGTCAGGTCCGGATGCTCCTGGCCCGGGTAGAACACGCGGATCGCGTCGTGGATGGACGCGGCCACGAAGAAGTACTGCTGCTGCAGACGCAGACGCTTGCCCTGCGGGGTGGAGTCCTCCGGGTACAGGATCTTGGAGATGTTCTCGGCGTCGACCTGCGGGCGGACGGCGTTGAGGTAATCGGAACGGTTGAAGGTGAGCAGGTCGAACTCGTCATAGCTCTTGGCGGTCCACAGGCGCAGCGTGTTCACGCGGCCCGAGGCGTAGCCCGGCACCATGTAGTCGACCGGCACGGCGCGCACGCAGGTGGCCGGATGCCACACGCGCTTGCCATCCTCGTCGGCCACGTAGCCGCCGAAGTCCACGCGCTGCGAGCGGTTGTAGTCGACGTGGCCCCACGGCTCCTCGTTGGCCAGCCAGTATTCCGGGTTCTCGATCTGCTGGCCCTGCTCGTTGAAGGACTGCTTGAAGATGCCGTACTTGTACTGGATGCCGTAGCCGAACGCCGGCACGCCCAGCGAGGCCAGCGAGTCGATGAAGCAGGCGGCGAGGCGGCCCAGGCCGCCGTTGCCCAGCGCGGGCTCGTACTCAGAATCGATGACGTCCTGATAGTCGAAGCCGAGCTGCTCGACGGCCTCGTCGAACTGCTCGGTCAGGCCGGCGTTGAGCAGCGCGTTGCGCAGCTGCTTGCCCATCAGGAACTCGGCGCTCAGGTAGCCGACGGCCTTGGTGTTGCCGTTGACCATGTCCTGCTGCGTCTTCATCCAGGAATCCATGAGATGACGACGCACGGCGGTGGAGGCGGCGACGTACACATCGGCCGGCGTGGCCTGCTCGACGGTCACGCCCTGCGTGTACTTGAGCTGCTCGCGGATCTCATCCGCGAACTCCGCAGTCGTGATGGGGGACTTCGGTGCGGTAATTTCAGTCATTATCTGACTCCCTCTGACGGATAATACTCCGAGAAACATTATGCCTTGAATCAGCCCGCTCCGGCCATCTGCGACATGAACGGCGCATGACATCTTGCATACGTTTTCATCCCTGAGCCTAGCACGACCCCTACAGAAATCAGCCAAGTCCGGAGTCCACGGTTTCGCCGCTCCTGCGTCCACGTCGGAGGAATCATAGGTGTGAGCGCGCACACTCCGCCCGATACGGCAAGGTTCCCCAGATTCGGATAAACCCGAAGGCCCGACGCATTCTCCACCGGGCACCAACGGTCATCAGCCCGAGAGACAATGCGCAGTGCCGGCCACAATGCCGGGCGCGAGGAACCGACGGTCATCAGCCCGAGGGACAATGGCTCGCATGGCAGTGATACGGGAACAGGATCTGGATAAGGGGCGGTCGGCGTTCGCCCAGTGGCGCGACGCGGCGGAGGACATGCTCAACGGCACCGGAACGCAGGCATCGACGGCGGCGTTCCGGCTCTCGTTGAAGCCGAGCCTGCCGCGGCCCGTCTGGGCGATGGCGGTGCGCTACTCGCTGCATCTGCTGGAACGCAAGGCGCCCGGCCCCGGAGTGGAGGTGCGTGTGGCACCGTGGGGCGCGATCAAGATCCTCGAGGGACCGGCCTCCGACCCACACAACCTGACCCCGCCGGACGTCATCGAGCTCGACCCGGAGGTGTGGCTGCGCCTGGCCGCGGGCATCACCACATGGTCCGAGGAGAAGGAGGCCGGCCGCATCACCGCCGTCGGCGAGCGCGACGACCTGAGCGACCTCCTACCGCTGTTGTGAGCGCCCGCACGCTCTGTCCATCGTGACCCATCGTGACCCATCATGACCGTGACACAACCGTCCCAACATGCCCGGCCTCTACGGACTCTGATCCATCGCGACCGTGATCCATTCCCAAAAACGGCGGAATAACGCCATTCCGGAACATGGATCACGGTCACAAAGTGTCAGAGTCCGTACAGGCCGGGCGTGTTTGTTAAGACCTTGAGCGGTGGAGGGAAACGCTTACTTGCCGGCGACGGGCTTGGGCTTGAGGGCGCTCGGCATCGGCATGGGGATCGGACGCGGCTTGGGCGCGGCCTTCACCGCGGGCATCTCGCCGCTGGTCGCCTTCGCGGCGGCTTCGGCGGCCCACTTGGCGTACTCGTCCAAATCATCATCCACCGGGTCTGCGGTGTCCTCGGCGTAAGCGTCCTCATACCCGTCATCGTCCGCATCGTGGACGTACTGGACCTCTTCATGCGAGAACGGATCGACCGAACCGGTGCCCGGCTCCTGCGCGCTGAGCTCCTTGGCGAGCTCGTCGTAATCGGTGTCGGTGGTCAGATACTTGAGCTTCCGGGCTATTTTCTGCTGTTTTGCCTTCTGTCGTCCGCGGCCCATCTGACCCCCTGAGGATTACTATGCGTTCAATTCATCACATAAGAGCGTACCACTAGTACGCCCCGTTCGTTGTCGGCTCAGCCTTTTACGATGAAAACCAGCCGAAAACCGAACTATTGCAAGGGATGCGAAGATGACGAACGAGACAGTGGAACCCGATATCACCGCGGCGGGCAATGAGGTGAGCGCCAGCTTCCTCGCCGCCAAGAAGCGTTCGGATGAGACGCTGGCCGCGCTGGAGGCGAATCCCGGCAAGTTCACGATGCTGACCGGCGACCGCCCGACCGGCCGCCTGCATCTGGGCCATTACTTCGGCACGATTCTGGAGCGCGTCCGCATGCAGGACAAGGGCGTGCACACCAACATCATCATCGCCGACTACCAGGTCATCACCGACCGCGACACCACCGAGCACATCGAGGACAACGTGCTCAACCTGGTGATCGAGTATCTGGCGGCGGGCATCGACCCGAACAAGACCATGATCTTCACGCATTCCGCGGTGCCGGCCGAGAACCAGCTCATGCTGCCGTTCCTCTCGCTGGTCACCGAGTCCGAGCTGCACCGCAACCCGACGGTCAAGGCCGAGATGGAGGCCTCGGGCCACGCGCTGACCGGCCTGCTGCTGACCTATCCGATCCATCAGGCGTGCGACATCCTGTTCTGCAAGGGCAACGTCGTGCCGGTGGGCAAGGATCAGCTGCCGCACATCGAAATCACGCGCACGATCGCGCGCCGGTTCAACGAGCGTTACGCCAAGAAGCATCCGGTGTTCCCGGAGCCGGCCGCCATCCTGTCCGAGGCGCCGGAGATCCCGGGTCTGGACGGCCGCAAGATGAGCAAGTCGTACGGCAATGCGATCTCGCTGGGCGCCACCGCCGAGGAGACGGCCAAGCTCATCAAGAAGAGCCCGACCGATTCCGAGCGCATGATCACGTTCGACCCGGTCAACCGCCCGCAGGTCTCCGCGCTGCTGACCACCGCCGGTCTGGCGACCGGTCGCGACCCGAAGGAAATCGCCGAGGAGATCGGCAATGCCGGCGCCGGCGCGCTCAAGCAGTATGTGACCGAGTCGGTCAACGCGTTCCTGGCCCCGCACCGCGAGCGCCGCGCCGAGCTGGCCAAGGATATGGACACGATCCGCGACATCCTGCACGAGGGCAACAAGCGCGCGAATGCGATCGCCGAGGAGACACTCGACGAGGTGCGCGCCGCCATGGGCATGAAGTACTGACGTCGCGGCGGCGATGGACGGCAATGACGAAAGCGCAACGGTGGATGCCGTTGCGCTTTTCATGTATGAGGCACGATGCCGCAGCGTTCAGTAAATCCGCCGGGGCTGGTAGCCGGCTTCGCGCAGGGCCGCGAGGATGCGGTCGATGTGGTCGGGGC
>OLQE01001124.1_pt1 | contig 16016 bp, 17 predicted proteins | sample 1643161 | NCBI WGS metagenome assembly OLQE01 (sample SAMEA3136650, study PRJEB25190) | human gut metagenome | reverse complement strand
ATGGTGGAGCAAGCTATACGGTTTGTATATACAAACCGTGCCTGCCCCCTCCGGCAGGAGCCGGAGGAAAAACCCGAGTGCCACAGGCTGAAACAAGGATCAGAAGACGAGAAAAGGCCGTGAGAGCGGCCGGGGAATTTTTGACGGGAGCCGGAGAAAAAGAAGAATGGCCGCGAACCAGATACAACGCGAAGGCGTGCGCCGCGACAGGATCATCAACTTGCGCGTCGATGAGGAGACCAAACAGCTCATGCGACGCGTCGCGTCGGAACGCCGCGAGTCGATCGCCCGCGCCACCGTGGAGCTTTTCCGGCAGGCCGACGGCCAACAGGTCAGGCAACAGAAGGAGGAAGACTCGCCCAAGGTCCGGGAGCTGCGCCGGATCCGCGGCGAGATCTGGCGGATAGGAATCAACGTCAACCAGATCGCCCGACTGACCAACACCGAGCTCGGAGCCACGCACGAGGACGTGGCCGTCATCCGCAGCCAGGTCGACCGATGCGACCGGATCGTCGCCGGCATCGACCGGATCATCGCGTCCGGCCTGCGCGAAGGAGAGGAACGGGTAGGGGAGCCGGACTCGGATATGAAGCGTTCACCCGGCGCGTGAACGCGTAACGACAAGGGATATGCGATGATGGAACACAAAGATCGAGGAGGCGGTGATGAGGAGTCTTAACACACGGCAGTTGACGGGCGTGCTGTATTCCATGGGGCGTACGTTCGACAATCTGTCCTCCACGTACATGGCGACCCGGGAGTTCCTACGCACGAACAACCCGGCGGTGATCGGCTCGCGCCAGGATCTCGCCCTGCTGCAGGATCTACGCGACGCAGCGGCATGGACCCTGCACCATGATTATGCGAACGGCATCGATGTGGACTACGTGTGTGGCATCAACGCGCAGCTGACCAGGACAGCAGCCATCGAACCCGGCGTGATCCGCACCACGCCCAACATCTTCGTGCGCACCGCGCGAGGCGACTACTATCCTCCCGTCCCCGAACGCGACGAGATGGAAAACGCCATCGAACGCCTCACCGGCGGCGAGGGAACATTGTCCGAGGCGAGCGGACTGTTCGCGTACCTCGCCCGCGTCCAGCCGTTCGGCGACGGCAACAAGCGCACGGCGCTGCTGGCCGCGAACGGCCTGCTGATGATGCGGGACACCGGCCGGTCGCTCATCGTGCCCACGGAGGACCCCGACCGGTCCACGTTCAACGACATGCTCGCCGCATGGTACCTCGATGACGACGACACCGTCATCGGATGGCTGTCGGCATGGAACGAGACCCACCAGACGCTCGACGGCAACGGCCGGCCCATCGAGAAGGAAACGATCGTTGACGACGATCCCGTGGCGGCCGTATCGGATCCGACCAGCATCGCCATGGAATCGTTCGGCCAAGGACAGGGGTACACGCGTTGACGGGAGGAAAGCGCCCAGGCGAGCATGGAAACATGTTCAGGATCTGAATTGTTCCCAATCCACTGAGGTTTGCCGTCGGAATACCCAGCGCCGCCGTGTCCGCAGCCAAACGCATCTTGGATATATGAAAAGCATGTATATTGATCCGCGACGCGATCCGCAGAGAAAACTTGAGCGATTCATTGACGAAGTAGTAAGTCGGCAAGTCCGCGAGCAAATACGGGCGTACAACGAACAGCTATCTGAGTTGGACAAGGAAGAAGAGAAGAAAGGAGGACTGATAGGCAATCATCCAGCCAGCAGCATGTTCCTGATCTTCGCGGGTTTGACTGGTTTATTCGTGTTTTTCATCAAAACTGGTTTATTCGTGAGTAACATCGAAATCATATTTGGGGAATGGGTTTCGAAGGTTGACCCTAATGAGTATGCAACCTTTTTCGGGTTCGTAGTCGTTTTGATCGGAGCCATTAGCGTGGCACTCGACCATCATGGATATCAGGGGCCGAAGAAGATAAAACAATTCGGCGATGCAAATCTCGGATTACTGTATATACAATTACTCGTAGCCGCACTGTCCGTAGCCTTCGGCATTTGCGGTCTGAACACCGCGGGCTAGGTTTCCCCGACGAGCACCCGCATCGCGCTAACGGACATCGTAAAGGGATTCGAGCATCCTGACGAAATCGGAGAACAGCATGGTGTCCGACGCGATCACGTCATCATATGTGTCCCTCACGGACCGGGGCATCACCAGACGGAGACTCAGTTCGTCGAGCTGTTCGAGCTTCGAATGGGTCACATCACCCGGCGTGATGGTGAACAGATGCTTTTCCCCGATCCTGTTGGCCTCGTCCGCGACCTGACGGAACCGGTCCTTGATCGACGTCTTCGACGCCAGCATACGCAGCCGGGTCGCCGGATACTCGGGATCGTAGTACGCCTTCTGCGAAGGGAACAGGAAATCCGGGCGACGGGATCCCTCGGTATGCCCCTGCGCCTTGAAGGGGATGCGTCTCTCGGAGAAGATCCGGGTCAGATGATCCTCAAGGCTCGTTCCCGCACGACTCATCCGCCTGTTGCGCACCTTCGTGTAGAAGGACGTGAACGAGTCGACGTCGATGACCCCGTCCTTCACGAACGGGCGCTCGTCGTATTCATGCTGAATCACGGCGTTCTCGAACACCCTGAACAGCTTGTAGTTCCAGTCGTAATACGCCATCACCACGTCATCGGGATCATCATGGGCGGGATCGACATCCGTCAGGGAATCCTGCGCGAACAAGGCGAACTCCACATTCCTCGGGAACCTGTACCCCCAGCGGCGAACCATCACGTCGAGCATCGCATCGTCCTTCGCTCGGACCTCGAAACCCAAGGTCTCAAGCAGCTCGGCGGCGAACGCGTCAACATCCACTACGGTGACATCATGCAACGTGAAGCCAGACCCGGTTTCCGTATCGATGTGGAACAGCGCCTTGGTTCTGGCCTCCATGCTGCTGCCGTGCTGGGTGATCAGGATGAGGAGGCGTCCATCGTCGAGAAGTCCGAAGCACATCAGGTCGCCGGCGCACGCCTTGCGAATCGGTGGACAGTCCGGATAATACAGACGCCATTCAGGGGACCGATGCTGTTGGTTGCGTCGCGTGTCGTACCATGTCGTGGCGATATCGGCCGTCAACGGGGAGTCGTCATCATCCCAATACATGATGACCGTCGGGATCCCATTGCCCTCTGATGCTCGACGATCCTGTTCTCCAAGCAGTCGCTTGACCGCGCCGCCCCTGTCGCCGAACTCGTGCTGGTTGCTCTTCTTGGGATTGACCTCAACCTCGGTCAGGATCTTCGCGGCGACCTCGCCGATGTAATCGCCCATCTTACCGAAAACACTCATGACAACGAGCATAACCCGGAAATGTCATGGAACACCATTCACTATAATTGCGTAATCATCAAGCACGTATGCCAAAGGAGTCTTCAATGTGGTCATATGCTCGGCTCACGCAAGTAGCAAAAAAGTTGGGTGGACCCGCGGGATTCGTCATAAGTTTGCTAGGCACCGCGTTAGCGGCAGGCATCACCCTAGGAGTTGTCGGCAAAACAGCGGTAGACAAACTGACCGAAGAAGAGAAAAACAACCAGATCGATGATGTTCCGCAACGAACCACTATCGACGTGCAATCCACCGGGGAATTAGGAAATGATCCGAACGCTTCTATGGATGAGACAGACGACTAATCGTTAAGCAGGTACGGTTTCATGGCCTCGCCGATGGCCCGGATGACGGGTACGGCGACGCTGTTGCCGAACTGTTTGTACGCCTGCGTATCCGACACCGGAATCTGGAACGAATCCGGATACCCCATCAGACGCGCGCATTCACGCGGCGTCAGTCGCCGGGGGTTGACGTCCCCGCCGCGACTGACCAGGATCTCGGATCCGTCCTTGTAGTAGCGGGCGCTCAGTGTGCGGGTGCGTTCCGTCTGCGCGTTGACCAGACCATAGCCGAACCCGTTGCCGGCGGCCTTGTGCTTGGCGGCATAGTTCTGAAGATAGGTCCACAGCTTGTCGGACAACACGTACTTGTCGGGAACCTCATCCTCCGGCAGGAGGATCGTGCCGACGTTACCGTGTCCGGTCGGCCGCACCGCGTCGAAGCTGAAGTCGTTATCCTCCAGGAATCCGACGATATAGGTGCGTTCCCGATGCTGCGGGACGAACCCGTCCGCATCGATCACCCGATAGGTTACGTGATAACCGAGGTCCTCCGTCAGCACGGAATAGATCGTCCGGAACGTGCGTCCGCGATCGTGCGACAGCAGGTTCTTCACGTTCTCCAGAAGGAACGCCTTCGGTCTCTTCTCTTTCAGGATCCGGGCCACGTCGAAGAACAACGTGCCCTGCGTCTTGTCCTCGAACCCGGTCGGCCGACCCAGACTACGCTTCTTGGAGACCCCCGCGATGGAGAACGGCTGGCACGGGAAGCCCGCGAGCAGCAGATCGAAATCCGGAATCGACGCAGCGGGAACCTGGGTGATGTCGCCCGCGATCTCGTACTCGTCATGCCAATTGGCCTGATAGGTCTGCACGCTGTACTTGTTCCACTCGGACGTATACACACATACGGCCCGCTCGCCCAAGGCCTGCTGCATGCCCATGCGGATACCGCCGATACCGGCGAACAGATCCGCCATCCTGACAACCGTCACAACAACCTCCACGCCTGCAAGGATGAGCGCCATCGTTGGGTAGTTTCCGAGGAAACATATCAAACCATCCTCGCGGAAAAAGCAGAACCGCGCGCGTTGCACGACGAACAACTACAACGGCTTCTGACCCAACGACGCAGCAAGCGTGCAGAAATCCACCAACTAGAACGTCTGCTCGCTCAGGCACGCGAATCCGAATCTTTTCTGGAACGTCTGATAGCTACACGATTCGATTTGCTGCATCCCCAAAACCAATCAGAGCCCACGGAACCCGGGACTGCCGGAGCCGTGCAAGATTAGTGCGACCTCCAGATTCTCATTGATGGATGTCCTCCGTGGCGACGTACACGCCGCCGGACGATGGGTTTATGATGCCCAATATCACGAGAGGGTCGGATCCCCAAGGACTGCTGCGCTACCTGTTCGGCAAGGGACGGCACAATGAGCATCGCGACCAGCATCTGGTCGGGGCGAGCCGTGACATGCAGGAGGGTTTCGGATGCGACGGCAGGCCGACGAAGCCGTTCTCCGAGCTGGCGGTCATGTTTGACCGCCGTTACCGCGATCGTCTCGCCGATGGAAGAACATGCCCGCCCGACCGACGCGGCGGGAAAAACAATCCGGACAGACTCGACGGGCTGGATCGTGTGTGGCATTGCTCGTTGGCAATCCGCGCGGGCGAGGGCATCCTGACCGACGCGCAGTGGGAATCGATCGTCAGGGACTTCCTGCAGCGCATGGGCATGACCGACGAGGACGGCGAGGGGGTGACCTGGGTGGCGGTCCGCCATGGGTTGAGCCGGAACGGCAACGACCACGTGCATCTCGTTGTGCAGCTCGCCAAGGATGACGGCTGGTTCAATCCGTTCAACGACCGCAGAAAGGCGCAGTGCGCCTGCCGGGCGATGGAGCGCGAACGCGACGAGCTCGTCGAGCTCGGGGCCGTTCTGGACCGTGACCACATCCGCTACAGCTACCGTGAGTGGCGAGAATGGGCGGAATGGAAGGCCCGCCAGGACTACCAGGGCCCGACGCCGTGGGAGGACCTGTCCCAAGACGAGCGGTTCGGGTTGTGCACGCGGGTCATGACGGACACCATGCCCCGGTATGCGATAGGCCGGATCGTGCGCGCCTGCGCCAAGGCGTCCCGCAGCGAGGACGAGTTCATCCGACGCGTGCGCCGCGAGGGCCTGAGCATCGACCCCCGTCTCCGCAAGGGCGTCGGCAAGGGAGCGTTCACGGACCGGTCGCAGGTCGTGGGCTACACGGTCACCTGGAGGAGCGCCGACGGTTGGCGCGAACGCCTGAACGCGACCGACCTCGGCCCCGATATGAGATTGAGGGAACTGCGGAAAACCTGGTCGGACAACCCGAACGACTCCAGCCTGGCCGTGGCCGAATGGCGCGCCGCGATGGAGAACCGCCGTCCCGCCATGCGCCAGGGGCGCGAACGCCGGCTGGACGCGCTCACCACGCACGACATGAGCGTGCTCGTCGACAAGGCCTGGCGGATCGCCCGCAGCATCGACACCGCCGACGGACAGGAGCGTGACCGGGCGATCATCGCGGGACTGCACGAGTTCGACCGGATCCTCGATCGGTACGGCCTCGACGGGTCGGACGTGTGGCCCATGGCCATGGGGTTGGAGCAGGGGACAATGACTCCGGATTCGGGAAACACCATCGGTACGCCCGGGCGCGGATAAGGGCCGGCACCGGTAGGATGACGGATGTAGCCCATGTCGTTTCGGAGGTGTTCCATGATGGATTCCGCGTTGAAGCTGTTCCTGCTGGGATTGGCGGCCGTGGCCGTGGCCGCGGCGGTCATCGCACTGGCCGTCTGGATCGTGCTGGCCGTGCGGCAGGCGATGTTCCGCAAACGGATCAAGGAACGGTACGGAGTCGCGGTGCCCTCGAAGTTCCACGTTTCGAGGACCGGACGGCGGCAAGGCGCGTTCAGACTCGCGTATCCGAGATGGGCTGCCGCGAAGAAGGACGGCACACGCGACCGCAGAAGCAACGACATGGGCGTCATCAGACCGGATTCGGTCATAGTGTTCGATGAATGGGAGCTGAAAACGGATAATCCGTTCACGGCGTACGACATGGTGCTGAAGCTGCGTGGGGCGCACGTCGATATCGCGCCCTGCGCGGAGGAGATCGAGAAGAGACGCGTCCTCGAATCGCGGTTGGCCGACCGGCGGGCCGCACTCGATATCGACGGTCTCATCGCCCGTTTCAAGGACAGGCCCACCGATTTCGAGCCGTTCTGCGCCGAATTGTTCCGCACGTTGGGCTGGCAGGCGCAGACGACGCCCCCGGTAAGGGACGGCGGCTTCGATCTCAGGCTGCGGCGTTCCGATGGAACGACCTACATCGCGGAATGCAAATGCTATGACAGACGGCATCATGTCGGGCGCCCCGTCGTCCAGAAGCTCCAGGGCGCGAACGCCGCGGAGAACGCGCAGGGCATGATGCTGATCACGACGAGCTCCTTCTCCGCCGATGCGGTATCCTACGCGAAGCAGGCCGGGGTCACGCTGGTCGACGGCGCCGCGCTCGTGGGCCTGTGCAGACGCGCGTACGGGGAGACCGCCCGGCCGGTCATGTTCCCGCCCGAATCGTCATGCAGGCTCACACGCGAGGACATCATGAGGCATCTGCCCCGGGACATGCGGAACCAATGAGGTCCCATGGCGACGATTCCACCGTCGCCATGGGACCTTGGAGCATGCCCGCGGGTTCATAACGAGAATCCGGTATGCGGCATCGTGCCGTCCATGCCCGGAATACCGGTCACGCCGTCGGGCATGGGGCCCGTGACCGGCGTGCCGGTGATCCAGGAATCGTAGATGGTCCCGTAGTCGATATCGCCGCGGTCGGCCAGTTCCCGGAAGACGCGTTCGCGCACGAGACTGTCGCCGACCCCGAGAACGTCGTAGAAGCCGCCGCCGGACGGCACCGCGGCCAACGCGTCGTCGAACGTCAGTGACGGGTCGATCCCGGCCCCCAGGCCGTCCTCGGGATACGCGGACATGTACCAGTCGCGCACCCTGTCCGAACGCCCGGGATCCGGGTCGACGGCCCGCCAATCGCATTCGGGCCAGTATTCGTCGCCCGGCCCATACCATCCGGGCTCCCGGTCGGGGCCGGCCGGACTGACTTCGGACTTGGGCAGGTCGACCGTGACGGTCGAATACCGGTGTTCGAGCCGGATCGCGGCGCCGTCGGGCCGTTCCGGCCATGACGACCAGCGCGCCTGGCTCATGGGATGGTCGACGGCCGACTCGTCGATCAGGGACTGCGTCATGCCGGTGAACGGGCTCGAGGAGGCGATCGCGGCGACACGGAACCGGAATCGCGCGCCATCGGACTCGTCCAGGACGACGGTCGAGCCGATGCGGATGGTGCGCGTCGAACCGGCCGCGTCCGTGACCGCCGCGTCGTCGCCTTCCACGGCGTCGATACGGCTGCGCGGCGACGGAATGCCCGTCGTTCGCCCGTCATGGTTCACGGCGAACATGCCGACGTCGGCCGTGTACCCGCATTCCTCGCACGCCATCACGGTCCCAGGCGGCAGATCCGCGTCGTATGATCCGCCCTCCGTCCAGTCCCATCCGTCCGGGCCGATCCCCACCCGGCCGGAAAGGACGACCCTATCGGCGGTGAAATACGCAGTGTGATGGCATTCGGGGCATTCGAAGCCCGTATCCTCCGAGGCGTCGGCTGGCTGTTGCATGCGGTCGGTCATGACTTCCTCCTCGTCCCCGTGGTGTGGGCGAGGTCGGGGATGGTCTCGGGCGTGAACGCGGCGTTCCCGTCCGGACGGCCGGACTCGGCGAGCCCGGCCTCCTGGGGGACGCTGTATTCGCCGAACATATCGGGCCCGTGCCATTCCTCGGGCTCGTCCAGGCTTACGGGCGCGTCGTCCGACGCGCCGGACTCGGCGGAATCCGAAGATCGGGGGAGCCCGTTGCCGGACCGCGATGCCTCCGCGGGCGTGTCGGCGATCGGGGCGGCGGGCTGGGATTCGTACGCGCCACCCTCCATGAGACTGGATGGCTCGTCGCCGACCGCGGTGTCGTCCGCGCCGGACGATTCAGGCAGGCCGGTCTCGCGGAGCATCCTGACCCGGTCGCCCAGCTCGTCCGCGCTTCCGGACAGGGGGTTGACGAGCACGGCCTGGGTGATCGCGTCCCGGTCCCAGCCGTCCCATTCGCCGCTCATGCGGCTGACGCAGTGGAACGTGGCCTTGTCGCCGAACCGGCGCCGGTATTCCCGGTCGTCCAGTTCGATCCGGTCGATGCCGGTGATACCGGCCTTGCCGAGCTGGATGACCGTGTCCTGCATCTCCTGCGACCTGGCGCGGTAATAGACCGTGATGCTGTTGGTCGCCTGGTCGGCCGCGGCCTCGATGTTCGACCCATGCCGGTTCGCCCATTCCGTGCGCAGGATGTCCTGGGCGCGTCTGAGCTCCGCGGCGAAACCCGGTTCGCCCTCGCGCGCCAGCCAGTCGGTCACGGCCCACGATTTGAGCAGGTCCGCGTCCGAGGGACGCGGCTCCTTGAGGAAGGCCGGGTTGAGCACGGTGGCGCGCAGGGTCTGCTCGAACCCGTTGTTCAACCGCTGCCGGTTCCGCTTCTCCCAATCGGCGAGCATGCGCCGCTGCTCGGCACGCGTGCTGCGCTCCCGGTCCATGGTCGCGCGCCGTTCCCTCATGCTCTGCCTGATGTCCTGCCGCAGCTGGCCGTGCAATTGTCGCAGCGACTGCGCGGTGTTCTGCCACGCCTGGATCATCGCCTGATCGAGGCCGTCCTCGATGTCCTGAACCATCATTCCTCCTCGTTATCGCTATGGTCGTCGGTATCAACGGAATCGCTCACGCGCCCGGGTCCCGGCACGGACAGCATGCCCACGATCGGCGCCCGCCATCCGCAGCGGGGCCGCTCGCACGGCAACGGTTCGCCCTTGGCCGTGGTGATCGTCCCCGTGTCGATCGACGCGACGATGCCGCGGTCCTTGTCGAACACGCGATCGAGCATGCTGGACGCCTGGATGTACCAGATCATCATCTGGCCCGGGCTTCTGCGCGAGGTCTCGTAGGAACGCCAGATCGCGTCCAACGGGAACACCAAGGCGGGATGCCGCCACCAGTCCGGCACCCATTGGATGTGCGAGGACGCCGACTGGTGGAACGGGAACACATGCGCCAGGAAGCACTCCACGAACGCGACCAAGTTCGGATAGAACGTCTCCGTGCGCGCCACGCGCGCGCCCATCTGCGCGTCGTACCGCTCCTCGGTCTCCGGATCCGGTAGGGCGTCCTCCCCGCCGGAGGTCTCCCCGTGACCGTCGCCGTCGCCGGCACCGGCGTTTTCGTCGACGATCGGTTCCGCATCCCCGGGAGGGTCGACTGTCGGAACCGACACGGGGCAGCCGCGCGACGCGGCGGCGGGCACGCCGCGCATGAACGGGTCCCCGTCATCCGCCGCGTCCGAACCGGAATCGGGATCCGGCGTCGGGGCGTCCGCGTCGCCGGGATCTGGCGTCGGCGCGGACCCGACCGGGACGGCCGCATGCTCCTGCGAAGATCCGTCTGCCTGCGCGCGCGCCGCCCGGTTCTCCAGCACGGCCTTCGTGAGGATCGTGACCAGGCTGACGCCCTCGCCGCTCTCGGCCAGCGTGGCCAGCAGGTCACGCGCCGCCCTGACGGCCCTGCCCATGACGGCCGGTGGGTCGCCGCCGGCGATCGGCGGTTCCGTCATGTCGTTCGTATCGTCGTTCATGTCATGCAGCCTTTCCCTGATCGGCCTTCCGGGCCCTGTCGAGCGCCTCGGTCCACTCCTTGTTCCCGGTCCACGGGAGCGTGGCCACGATCTGCGCGCGCGACTGCGAGGCGAGCACGAGCGCACGGCCGATGGGCCATTCCGCGAGCCGGGAGACCGGCATGATGTCCTCCTGCTGGACCGACCGGTTCACGGTGCGCGACCCGCGGCCGTCGATCGTCACGTTGCTCCTGACGACGTCCCGCTGGCCGACGAGCTGGCTGATCTCCCCGAGGAACCGGCTGTCCTTGATGCCGCCCAGATAGACCATGACGTTCGCGTTGTTGAACAGCGAACCGAAATTCGTCTCGCCGAACGCCGCCCTGCCCTGGTCGGGGTTCTGCCAGATCGTCATAATCGGGATCCCCGCCGACCCAAAATACGAGTACACGTCGCTCAGTTCGGGCCAGCGGCAGATGTTCGCGGCCTCGTCCAGCACGCAGCACAGGGGGACCGGCAGACGCCGGTTGTTGTCCGCGAACTCGGATTGGGCGCGCTGGAACGCGGTGAACGCGACCACCGCGGTCAGGCTCGCGGTCAACGCGGTGGACGGCCTGCCCTGCGCGCTCAGCAGGTACAGGGTGTCCTCGCTCGTGGCGAACTCGTAGGGATCGAACACGGGACGCCCCCCGGGCGTGCCGTCGCCCTCACGCGGCTGGATCCAGTCGATGATGTCCGGGTCGGCCAGGAACGCGACCATCGTCTGCAACGAGCCGAACACGCCGCTCCTGGTCTCAGGGGTCAGGCCGATCACGCTGCTCACGCGGCTGGCGATCCCCGCGTACTCCGGCCAACGGCTCAGGATGTCCGCCGGCGTGGTGTCGCGCTCGTTCGACGCCCACCGGAACACGTCGGCCACGCTCCGGCCGCCCAGATGCGCGGCGAACAGGTAGTCGGACAATTGCTGGGCGGCCGTGCCCGGGAAGAAGTCGTCGCCGCCGGTCTGCGGCTGGCCCGACGCGTAGCGCCAGCAGTCCGCGATCCTCTTGGCGTCCGCGATGCTCCGCACGCTGGCGATCAGATCCCACACCCACGGGGCGCGTTCGCGCGCCGGGTCGGCGATCCGCTCCGGGTCGAACACCCAGATCCGCCCCTGCGGGTGATGCAGCCGCCGGATCGGCATGGTCACGTCCAGGATGTCGCCCTTGTTCGACGTCGCCAGACACGCCCCCGGAGCCGACAGGACGGCCGGGATCGCGTAGCACAGGGATTTGCCCGACCGCGGGCCGGCCAGCACGATCGCCATGTCCTCCCAGCTCGTGCACATCGCCGTGCCGTCCACGATGTTCCTGCCCAAAGGGTAGCCCGGCGCCATATGCGGGTCGTAACGGTCCGCGGCGATCAGCCGCCTGGCCATGCGCTCCGCGCGGGCGCGGCTGACCTTGTCCACCGCCCGGTCGTGGCCCATCGCCGCCGCGTACCCGTCTACACGGGTCCGGTCCCGCCCGCCGCCGCCCGACCCCATGGCGCGACGGACCGCCATGACCACGCCGCCCGCGGCCAGCGACGCGACGAGCGTCGCGCCCAGGCATATGGCCCACTGCGCGGGCTCCAGCCGCCACCGGCCCGTCAACGCGAACAGCAGGGCGAACAATTCGAAATCCCGTCCCGTGACCAGCGTGCAGGCGCACGCGAACGCGCCAAGCACGAGCAGGCCGCAGCCGAGCCCCACGAGCATGATCCGGCTGGACGGGCGCACCGTCCCGCCCGGATCGCGCACCCGATTGGATTCCAGTTTCGGATCGACCATCCGCATCACCTTCCATGAGGCGTCCCGGCGACGCCCTCACGCCGCCGGGACGCGTGACGTCACAGGACCGGGCCCTGCGGGTTGGTCCACGGGTCGTCCGCCAACGACGCCGGATCGGCGCCGAACGCGTCCGACGCGCCGGCCGTGCGCTCCATGCCGGAGGAGGACGATTCGGCCGCCTCGCGGCGCTGGGCCTCGCGGATCGCGTCGATCTGCAACGTGGTCCCGTTGATGACCGTGCGCGCGTACGCGCGACCGTCGCGCTGGCTGATGAACGCGTCCGGCGTGCCGGGCGAGCCGGTGGCGACGACCGGATCGCCCTGACGCAGATCCAGATCGTGCAGGATCTCCGCGTTCCGACCCCAGAACTTGACCGTGACCTTCTCCGGATCCCCGTACTCCACGCTCCCGTCCGGACCGCGCCGCACGTCGCCGGAATCGTCGCGCAACGGCCGCGACCGGTAGATCACCGCCTCAAGATACGCGCGCCGCTGCGCGCCGTCATCCGTCCTGCCGGCCGGGAAGAACTTCGGGTTGGCCGCGAGGTTGCCCCTCATCACTTGCTGTGTCTGCGGCATGATCGTTTCCTTTCCGGGGCCGCCGACCATCGCCGGCCCCGACACCATCGTCCCGCCCGACGCGGCGCGCCACGGAGGACACACGACACTCAGCCGGCGACTGAGTCAAGGACGTTTTCACGTCGGATAAAATGGTGATGCATGTCCCTTGCAAAGTCGGGAGGGAACGAAGGAAAGGAAAACGTCATGAGCGAGAGATTCCCTGGAATCGACTGGTTCTGTGACCGTTGCGGCGCGAGCCTGGATACGCAACCGGGATTCGACGATCACAAATACATCTGGAGATGCATGGAATGCGGCCACAAAAACAGCATCTCGTCGACCAACATATACGACTCCCACGAGGACTACTGGAACGGAAAAGAATAAGAGGCGACCATGGGCATTCTTAACGCACTGTTCGGAGGATACGGACGGAACGACGATGATGACGACGAGGCCGACATCTTCTTCGACAAGAGGACCTGTACACGATGCGGATCGACAATGCAAGGAGACGGGTGCAGGTTCGAATGCCCGGAATGCGGAGTCCTGTTCCTAGAGGATGGAGAATACCTCACGCCGGATGAAAGGATGATGAAATCCGCCGGCAGCGGACGGACATGCGACAACTGCGGGAAACCACTCCGTGGCGGACAGCTGACCCTCCCATGGGAGAACGGAGGAAACCCCAACGCATTCGTGCGATGCCCGCATTGCGGATACAGCAATATCCAGTACGGGTTCGGCGAGGACGACTGATCTCCGTGACGGTGCTCGACTGAACCGGAAGATTCAGTGGGAACCGTCCCGTCATAGGTTCTTCCCTGGGCGAAGGACGAAGGAAAGGGTACATGGAAGATGATCTACATCTGTTGCGCATATTTGGCGATAATCAACATCGTCACTTTCATCGTTTATGCCCGGGAAGCGAAACCTTCGAGGATTCCTTTCGTTTTCGTATTCGGCCTACCTATCATCGGAGGGTCGTTCGGCGCAATACTGGCGAATTATTGCTTCGAAACCGAGCACAGGGAACTTCGGGCCGTATATTCAAAATTCATAGCCTTTATTCCTCCGATATTGTTTTTCGTGCAAATTGCGGCTATGACAGCCATGCTGGGACCGAAGCTGGTTTTCGGTACTGTGTGGAACGGTGTCGTAACGCAGGGCGGAGTCATCGGAGCCGTTCTCCTGGTCGTCAACGTGATTTCGTTCGTTTTGGTCGCAATAAGAAAAGCCTCTTATTATTTCGCCCCAATCGGGCATGATGTCATCCCCGATGCCGTCCTCATTCCATTCATTCTGGTCGGAACGATAGGCGCGGTTCTCTCGAAGATCATCTTCAATTTCAAAGAGGACTGGTCGACAAGCGCCCGCAAGGGCGTTCAGAATTTCCTTTACAATAACGGGATGTTTGCGGTCCTTGTGGCGTATATCGCGCTTCTCGCATGGTTCTTTTGCTTTCGGTAGATTCCGGTCTCATGGCACCACGGCGATGACGTTCGTCGGTTGTTTCCAGACGCTTAGCCGAACGTGTCATCCGCGATGCATTCGATCCGTCGTTGCGCATCGATGACATTATCGACGTAGCGGTCATAATATCGGCCCGCCCATGGTCATGTCCATGCCCATGCCGTCGCAGCCGGCCCGTCCGGCGGCAGTGGCCTGCGCCTCGACGGCGTCGGCCAGCCTGGTGGAGTCGAGGTGGGGGCGGCAGAAGGCGATCAGGTCCATGGCCCCCGCATGGTCGCCCTGGGCGAGCGTGAACGCCGCCTTGACGGACGCGATCGCGTAGGCCACGTCGTCGGGCGCGTTCTCCGCGATGGGGTCGAGGATGTTCGACGCGGTCCCGATACGGTCGGCGAGCAGGTCGTCGTCCGGCATGAACGCGTCCGGGCCGTGCGTCAGATCGTCCAGGAGCCGGTCGAAGTCCGCGGGACGCCCGTCCCTCAGTATGCCGCGCATGTCGTCCAAGGAGGGCTCGTCCGGGTCGAGCGCCCAGGTCAGGATCATCCGCTCCGCTCGTTCCGGCACGGCCTCGATGACCGTCGCGAGGATCGCCATGCGGCGCACGTCGGACGCCCATTCATGGTCCGTGGCGGGGTCGGAGCACAGCACGGCCCAGTCGTACGCCGCGGCGTCCGCCCACATGCGCCGGACGTCCGGGTCGGCGGCATGGTATTCGTCACGGGCGGCCGTGATGGCCGTGTTCAGGTCCGGTTCCTCTTCGGGATACTGCGCCGCGGCTTCGAGACGAAGCATGAAATCGGCGGAAACGTGGTTCATCATGATCTCCTTTACAGGGTGGGTGATGCCGGAGTGGCGGTCCATGGGCGTCGGAAACCTGCCGGCCGGCGGCGTCCTCGCGTAGGCGACGTCCGGGTCGGGCGACACGTCGTCCATGATCCACGCCCGCAACGCCCACAATCCGCCACGGTTATACGTGTCGGCGATGTCGTCGGCCATCTGGTTCGCGTTCAACAGCGTCCACGCCGCGGACGCCCATTCCGGCTCGCCCTGGAACGCCTGGTCGAACACGTCCGCGGGAACATAGCAGACCGGGGCGATGTCGGTCATGTTACGGAACTTCACGACCATCAAACCGGGCTCGAACCCTCCCGGTCTGGCGTGGGGCCGGATCCGCTCGTAGATCCGCGACTCCATGTCCGTCACATCGTCTTCGGTGATGGTTGGCCATTCGCCGGTCGACTGGGTTGACTCCATCATGACCTCCACTTGGTGTTGGTGTCGTTGAACCCGGAACGTTCCAGCTCGCACATCTGCACGTCGATCGGGATGCCCGGAAGGCCGCCCAGTTTGATCAGGAACTTGCCGACGCCCTTGAACGAGGCGCCCGACGCGTAGTTCGTGGGCGTACCCCAGTCAGCCAATAGATCCTCCTCGCGCATCGAGATCGGCAGGCCGGACTCGCCGCGCAGATACCGGTCCACCTCGGTCCGGTTCAACGCGCCCAGCACCTTGATCTTCGACCTCTCGACGAAGCCGCGCGCCTTCGCGTTCTGCGCGTCCGTCCCCAGGCACAGCAGGTCGGCGAAAGTGTGGGTGATCATGATCTGGCCCACGCCCCACTGCCGGTTCAACCGGGTCAGCAGGTCGAGACGGTCGACCATCAGGGGGCTGGCGCGCAACGCGCGGTGCATCTCGTCCATGATGATCACGTTGTTGCGACGCGGCGCCAAACCCGCCTCGGCGAGCATGTCCTGCGCGTTCTTCGCGGCGAACGC
>OLQE01001116.1_pt1 | contig 16091 bp, 20 predicted proteins | sample 1643161 | NCBI WGS metagenome assembly OLQE01 (sample SAMEA3136650, study PRJEB25190) | human gut metagenome | reverse complement strand
GGGAGGCGCCGGGTACCTTGATTCGCTCAAACAGTCCTCGCTGGTATCGAAGGCGACAAGATCGTTTTCGCCGCATATCGCTGCGCCTTCGATACCATCTGCGGAACTCGCTCGGTCAAGGCACCCGACGTTTCCGCTTCACTCAACCATAGTTGATGCTTAGGCTGTCTTCTTGCTCCCGATCTTGTTCTCCGTGCCCGCGCGCAGGCGGGCGATGTTGGCGCGGTGGGCCCAGATGACGACGCAGGCCGTGGCGGCGATGATGAGCCAGGGCGCCCACTGGCCCCAGTAGAAGTACAGGGCGAGCACCGGGCAGATGGCCGCTGCGGCGATGGAGCCCACGGACACGCAGCGGGTGGCCGCGATGCCGAGGGCGAAGACGGCGATCTCGATGAGGAAGCCCACGGGGCCGAAGACGAACACGAGGCAGGCGGCGGCCACGGCGATGCCCTTGCCGCCCTTGAACTTGAGCCAGGGGCTGAAGATGTGGCCGAGCGTGCAGCCGGCGAAGGCGAGGGCCAGGGCCAAGGCGCCCGCATCCACCGGAAGCCCTTCAACCGTTGCAGGCAACGTTGCGCCGGCCAGGCTATAGTCGATCTCAGCCCAACCGGCGAGCGGCGCCCAGAACCAGAAAGCGAGCCAGCCGGACAGAAGCCCCTTCCCGAAATCGAGCACGAACACGAGCGCGCCCCCGACCTTGCCCATGGCTCGGAAGGCGTTGGTGGTGCCGATGTTGCCCGATCCTTCGTCGCGGATGTCCTTGTGATAGGCCAGCTTCGACACGATGACGCCCCAAGGGATAGAGCCGAGCAGGAACGAGACGGCGAAGGAAAGGGCGAGCCAACCGATGATCGCTGCCATGGCCTAGTCCTTCTTCTTGAACTTGAGGCGGATGGGCGTGCCCTCCAAGGGGAAGGCCTCGCGCATGCGGTTCTCAAGGTAGCGCTCGTAGTTGTCGTCCACGACATCGGGGCGATTCACGAAGAAGGTAAAGTGCGGCGGGCAGGTGCCGGTCTGGGTGAGGTACTTCATGCGTAACACCGCTTTGCCCTTCGACACGGTGTGCCCCGTCTCGCGGATACCGGCGAGCCAGGTGTTCAAACGGGCCGTGGGGATGGTGCGGCTGTAGTTGGCATACACGTCGTCGATGGCACTCCAGATGCGGTCGACGCGCTTGCCGGTGAGCGCCGAGATGGCCACCACCGGCGCGTAGCCCACGAACGTCATGCGGTCCTCGATGCGCTCGCGGATCTTCGCCTTCTCCTCGGGGCCTTCCACGATGTCCCACTTGTTCAGCACGATCACCATGGCGCATCCGCGCTCGGCGGCATATCCGGCCACGCGCTGGTCCTCGTTGGTGAGGCCCAGCGTGCCGTCGATGACGAGCAGGGCCACGTCGGCGCGATCGATGGCGCGCATGGCCCGCACGAAGCCGTAGTATTCCACGTCCTCGTCGATTTGGCTCTTGCGGCGCAGGCCCGCAGTGTCCACGATGCGGTACATCTGCCCCTCGTGCTCTACAAGGGTGTCGATGGCGTCGCGGGTGGTGCCGGCCACGTCGGACACGATGGAGCGGTTGTTGTTGGTGAGCTTGTTGGTGAGCGAGCTTTTCCCCGCGTTCGGGCGGCCGATGATGGCCACGTTGATGGCCTCGACCTCCTCTTCCGGAACGATCTCTACCTTCCGCAGCTCGTTCACGACCTCGTCCAGCAAGTCGCCCGTGCCGTTGCCGTGCTGGGCGCTCACCGGCCACGGGTCGCCCAGACCCAGTGCGTAAAATTCCCACACTTCATCCATGCGGGCCGGGTTGTCCATCTTGTTCACGGCGACGAACACCGGCTTGCCCGCCTTCTGCAGGATGCGGGCCACTTCCTCGTCATCGGTGTTGATGCCGGCCTTGCCGTCCACGAGGAAGATGATGACGTCGGCCTCGCGCGCCCCCTCGAAGGCCTGGGCGCGGATGGAGCCCTGGAAGGCGTCGTCGCCGCCCATCTCGATGCCGCCGGTGTCGATGAGCATGAACTCGACGCCGTTCCAGTCGGCCTTGTGGTAGCTGCGGTCGCGGGTGACACCGCGCATCTCGTGCACGATGGCGTCGCCGGTTTGGGCGATGCGGTTGACCAAGGTGGACTTGCCCACATTCGGGCGGCCCACGATGGCGACGATGGGAAGGGCCATGGTTATCCTCGCTATTCTTTACGGCTCGTCTTGGGCGAGCTTGATAATCTCAGGCAGATAATCGCAAGGGTTACAGGATACCACGGACACCGGAGCACCTGCCGCGTTTTCGATATCCTGCACGGTCATGTCATCGAGCGTCACGCCGTTGTCGTTGAAGATAACGCCCGGAAGGAGAAAGAGCTGACGGGTCCCTCCGGAGGCAGACGCGCGGTACTCTGATTCGCTCAGACAGTCCTCGCTGGTATCGAAGGCATCAGGGCTATTCACTCCCCTTCTCGTTGCGCCTTCGATACCATCTGCGGAACTCGCTCGGTCAGAGCACCGCGCGTCTGCCCCCTGCTCAACCATGGTTGAGTTCTTCTCTTCCTCGCTGGCGGCCTTGATGGCGGGGGCGATGTCTTGGGCGGTGAGAAGGCCGGTGACGTTGACGTTGCCGCCGAAGTAGTCGTTTCTCACTGTGAGGGGGACGAGACGGCCGGCCAGGGGGCTGTTCGCGATCATGGCGTCCAGGAAGGGCTGCATGGCCTCGCCGACGATATAGCGGGCCGTGAGGTTTCGGGCGGCGAGCACCTCGGCGGCGCGGGCAGCCAGGCCGTTTTCGCAGACCTCTTCGAACTCGTCCACGTAGGAGCGGACGATGCCGATGCCGTCCTCGAACATGTCGTAGTCACCGTAGTCGGAGGCCGGCGGGATATGGGCCGGCGTGGCGGCGCCGAAGGCGTTCACGTAGAACTCGTCGGCGGCGAAGACCCAGGGCGTCCCCCGCTCGGCTCGGGCGCGCTCCTGAAAGGGGGCGATGACGTCGATGACGCCGAGGGCGGCCTTAGGCGTGGTGAAGCTCTCGTGCAGGGACGTCTGGTGCTTGGTGAAGCCCAAAGGCACGATGCCCACGCCGCTTATGCCGGGGCGCTCCCAGGCCCATTCCAACGTCTCGCGCAGGGCGTCGCCGTCGTTCACGCCGGGCATGAGCACGATTTGGGCGTGAGCCTCGATGCCGGCCGCCAGCAGGCGGTCGAGGGCCTCAAGGCCGTGGGCGGCGTGCTTGCCGATCATGCGGCGGCGAAGCTCCGGCTCGCTCGCGTGCAGGCTCACCCGCAAGGGGCTGATGTGCTGCTCGATGATGCGGGCCTCGTCTTCCGGCTTCAGGTTCGTGAGCGTGACGAAGGTCCCCGAGAGGAAACTCAGGCGGAAGTCGTCGTCGCGCAGCACGAGCGAGGGGCGCACGCCATCGGGCAGCTGGCGCATGAAGCAGAACACGCAGGCGTTGCGGCACAGCTTCACGGAGTCGAACAGCACGCCGTCGAACTCGAAGCCCCACCGCTCCCCCGGCTCCCGCTCCAGTTCCACCTCCCCGGCCTCGCCGTCGAGATCGATATAGCCCACGCAGATGACGTCGTCGGCCGCAAGCCAACGCCAGTCGATGATGTCGCGCAGAGGCTCGCCGTCCACCGTCGTGAGGTAGCAGCCGGGCGTAAAGCCGGCGTCATCGGCGGGGCTCTCCGGCTCCACGGCGACGATACGCGCCGCCGGCCCCTCCCACGCCGCGGCCGCCGCCTCGGCCGGCGCGAGGGTCGTCTGGCCACAGGCGGCGCAAGAGGCACAGGAGGCCTCGCGCTCGATGTCTTTTCCGGGATAGGTTGCCATGGCTACAGCGTGCGCAGAAACGCTTCCACGGCGGCGATCTGGTTCTCGGGGGTGCTCGCGCCGGCCGTGACACCCACGCGGCGGCAACCGGCAAAGGCGGCCGGATCCAGCTCGTCGGTCGATTCGATGTGGAAGGTGCGCGGGCAGGTGAGCGCGCACACCTCGGCCAGCCGCGTGGTGTTCGACGAGTTTCGGCCGCCGATGACCACCATGGCGTCCATGGCCGAGGCCAGATCGGCCGCGGCCTCCTGGCGCTGGCGCGTGGCCGAGCAGATGGTGTTCTTCACGATGGGCTCAAGCCCCGCCTCGCGCAGGGCGGCCACCACCGCCTCCAAGTTCTCTCGGCGCTGGGTTGTCTGGGCCACCACGCCCACCGGATCGTACAGGCCCTCGGGGATCTCCTCGGGCGCGGCCACCACGTCCACCTTGCCGCCGGCTTCCTCGGCCCAGGCGGTGAGCCCCTCCACCTCCGGGTGCCCCGCCTCACCCACCACGATGACGCGGCAACCCTCGGCCGCGAGCTCCGCGGCGGCGTGCTGGGCCCGGGACACATGGGGGCAGGTGGCATCGACCACGGAAAACCCGCGGTCTTCCACGGCGGCCAGCACCTGGGGCGTCACCCCGTGGGAGCGGATGACCACCGACGGCGCGTTTGCATTCGTCGGGACGACTCCGTCTGCAGGCGCACCCGCAGCTGCGGCACCTTCCCAGCGGATCTCCTCCACGGAATCGACGGCCTCGGCGCCGCGAGCGGCCAGATCGGCCACCACCTGCGGATTGTGGATGAGTGGCCCCAGCGTGTAGGCCCGGCCCCCGTCGGCGATGACTTCGTCGGCCATATCCAGCGCCCGCTGCACCCCGTAACAGGCTCCGGCCCGTTTCGCCCGAATCACTTCCACGGTTAGCTCTCCTTCGCTTTCGCGGCGGCCTTGGCAGCTTTCTCGGCGCGGGCGGCGCGTGCGACCTCTGCCAGCTCCTCGCTCGTGTGGCGCGGGATGGGGTGCTCGGCGAACACCGGGGCGTAGTCGCGCGTCTCGGGGAACAACGCCGCCATGTCCACGTCCTCGGGAGCGCAGCGGTAGTACAGCGCGAAGCACTCGCGCATGGCGTACCAGGTGCAGGCCTCCACGCGCTCGTCCTTCGGCAGGAAGTCGAAATCGCCGACGAGAATGGGATCGCCGTAGTCGACGGTCACCTTCGGGAAATGGACACGCTGGCCCTTCTGTTTGATGCGCTCCACGCCGCGCACGGTCATGGGCAGGATGGGCACCTTCGCCATGCGGGCGATTACCGACATGCCGGCGTGGATGGAGGGCACCCTGTCGGTCTTGCCGCGGCGCGTGCCCTCGGGCAGGATGCCCACGAGCTCCTGGCGCTTGAGCATGCGTACGGCGCGCTTGATGGAGGTCATGTCGGCGGTGTCGCGCTTCACGGGGAAGGCGCCCACCCGCGAGAGCGCCTGGCCGAGCAGGCCGTGGGCGTTGTCGAAGAGGCTGTCGCGGCCCATGAGGCGCACCCATTGCTTCGGGCGCGCGGCCAAATACATGAAGACGACGTCGAAGAACGACGTGTGGTTGCAGATGACGAGCGCGCCTTCCGCGCCTTGGAAGGCGCGCAGCTTGTCGCGGTTGTCCACCCGGTAGCGGAACAGCAGCTTGCACAGGCCGCCCACCACCACGTAGGCCGCGTTGCCGAACCAGTGCGGGATCTCGTTCTTGCTGGGCTCGCCGCCCAGATCCATGTCCCACATCTCGGAGTATTTTAGGAACATCAGCGCGCCTCTCGGGCTAGCGTGCAGATCTGCTCGATGACTTCCTCGATGTAGTGAGCGGTGGAGTCGATGTGCACGGCGTCGTCGGCGGGGCGCAGGGGCGCGGTGGCGCGGGAGGAGTCGGCCGCATCGCGCCGGCGCAGGTCGGCCAGCACCTCGTCGTAGTCGATGGAACCGATGCCGCGATCGACGTTCTGGCGCACCCGACGATGGGCGCGCTCCTCGTCGGACGCGGTGAGGAACACCTTCACGGCCGCATCGGGGAACACCACGGTGCCGATGTCGCGGCCCTCCACCACGTAGTCGCCGGCGTTGCCGATGCGGCGCTGTTGGTCGAGCAGGGCCTCGCGCACGGCGGGCGCGGCGGACACCGGGCTCACGGCGCGATCGATCTCGGCAGTGCGGATGGCGTCGGTCACCTCATCGTCGCCGATGAACACGCGGCGCGGCACTGGGTCGCCTTCCACATGCCCGAAGGCGATGTCGTAGGTACGGGCGATAGCCCCCAAGGCCGGCTCGTCGTCGAGCGCTACGCCGTCCTGCAGAGCGCGCCAGGCGATGGCGCGGTACATGGCCCCCGTGTCCAGGCAGGAGAAGCCGAGCTCTTTGGCCACGGCCTTGGCCACGGTGGACTTTCCGGCCCCGGAGGGCCCGTCGATGGCGACGATCACTATTTCACCAGTCCCTTCAAGTCGGCGAGGAAGTCGGGGTAGCTCACGGCCACGCAGGTGAAGCGGGTCACCGATACGGGCACGCGCCCGCAGGCGCCCACGAGCGCCCAGGTCATGGCCAGACGGTGGTCGCCGTGGGACTCGAAGACGAGGCCTTGGGGCACCTGCAGCTGCGGGTTACCCTCGACAAGCAAATCGTCGCCCTCTTCCCAGGCGTCCACGCCGAGCAGCGCCAGGCCGTCGATGATGGCCTTGAGGCGGTCGGATTCCTTCACGCGCAGCTCCCCCACCTCGTGGAACACCGTGATGCCCCGGGCGTGGGCCGCAACCAGCGCCAGCACAGGGATCTCATCGATGACCGAGGCGATGTGCTGGGAGGGAATCTCGCAGCCGCGCAGCACCGGCGTGTAGTTCACCGTGATGGTGCCGCGGGGCTCCTTGCCCTCGTGGCCGCCGTAGGACTCGCGGATGTCGGCGCCCATGCGCTCCAGCGTGCGCACGAACCCGATGCGGGCCGGATTCAGCGACACGTTCTGGATGGTGACGGAGCTGCCGGGTTTCAGCAGGGCGGCCGCGACCACGAAGGCGGCCGAGGAGGGGTCGCCCGGCACGACGACGTCGGAGGCGAGCATCTCGGCGGGGCCGGTCACCGTGGCCACGCGGGTGCCGGCGGTGGTGGGCACGTTGAACTCCGGCAGCATGAGCTCGGTGTGGTTGCGCGAGGGCGCCGGCTCGTTCACGGTGGTGGTGCCGTTGGCGAAGACGCCGGCCAAAAGCACGGCGGTCTTCAGCTGGGCCGAGGCCATGGGGCTCGCGTAGTCGATGGCGCGCAGGGCGCGGTTGCCGCACACGGTGATGGGCAGCGTCTCCGGCGTCTCGGGCACAAAATCGACGCCCATCTTCGCCAGGGGCGCCACGATGCGGCGCATGGGGCGCTTTTTGAGCGACTCGTCGCCGGTGATGGTCACCTCGATGTCCCAGGGGGCCACGACACCCATGAGCAGGCGCGCCGTGGTGCCCGAGTTGCCGCAGTCGATGGGGGCGGCGGGCTGGCTGGGGCCCTCCGCGCCCCAGCCGGTGACGGTGCCGGAAAGTGACCCGTCGGGCTGGGCCTTCAAATCGACCTCGGCGCCCAAGGCCTCTACGGCGCGGATGGAGGCCCGCACGTCCTCGGAGTCGAGCACGCCGGAAAGATGCGAGGTGCCCTCGGCCATGGCCGCGAGCAGCACGGCGCGGTGCGAGATGGACTTGTCGCCCGGCACCGTGACGTCGCCTTTGAAGGGCCCCCCGAAAGGCTCGATGATCGTGTAGGGTTCTGCGAATTCGCTATTCGACATGAGCGTACTCCTTCGGCATGAGCGGACTGAACGATACGGAGAAACCAGCGTTGATCAGCTGCATCGAGAGCTGGCCGATATCGCCTTCATCGGTGAGGATGAGGGAGAGCACGGCGTTGCCCTCGCTGATGTGGTCGATGTCAATAGATTGTATATTGCAACCCACCGAGCTGGCAATGGTGCAGACCTCCGCAACCACACCGGTGCGGTTCACCATGGGGATGCGCACCTCGAGCAGCTTCTCGGTAGAGGGCACCCAGGCGGCCGGCAGTGCGCGGCGGGCGTCGGCGGCCTCGGCGAGCAGGCGCGTGAACGTCTCGCGGTCGCCGGCCTCAAGCGCCGCAGCGAACGAGCCCAGGATGGAGGCCATCTCGTCCAGGCCGCTCTTCAGGGCACAGGCGTTGTCGAAGGCGATGCCGCACCACAGCTTCGGGCTGCCCGCGGCGATGCGCGTGGTGTCCTTGAAGCCGCCGGCGGCCAGCCGCATGATGGAGCCGGTGTCGTCGGCGTGGGCGCTCGCCAGCTGCATGAGGGAGGAGGCCACCATGTGGGGCACGTGGCTCACCACGGCCACGGCGGCGTCGTGCTCCTCGCGGCGCAGCGACACCACGCGGGCATCGAGGCCGGTCACCAGCTCGTGGAGGTGCTGGAAGTCCTCGGGCACCGTCGCCGTGTCGGGGCAGAGGATCCAGTTCGCGCCCTCGAAGAGGTCGGCGCGGGCGCCGGCGATGCCGCTCTGCTCGGAGCCGGCCATGGGATGGCCCGGCACGTAGCGCGCAGGGGCCGGCAGAAGCTCGGCGGCCGCGGCGAGGATGTGGCCCTTGGTGGAGATGGTGTCGGTGACGACGCCGGTATAGCCCCAGTCGCGCAGGCGGACGAGGTAGTCGTCCACGGCGGCTACCGGCGTGGCGATGACCACGAGCTCGCAGTCGTTTTCGATGAAAGCGCGGAAGGCGGGGTCGTCGGGGCCCGAGGCCGCGTCGCACCAGCCGCGGTCGGTGGCGGCGGCGCAGGTGGCGGCGTCGGTATCCACCCCGAAGACGCGCGCGCCGGGCATCTTGGCCGCAAGTGCCCCGGCCAGCGACGCCCCGATGAGCCCGAGGCCTATGACGGCCACGGCCGAGAAGGGGGCGTTGGCGCCGTTCAGTTCAGCAGATTCAGTCATGGGAGTGTCTGTTTCCTCAATCGATCAGGTACCAATCACCACCCATTGTATACGAAGCCGCCGCCCCCGCACCCGAACACCCGCCAGCGCCGCATTTTCCGCACGTCTCTCCGCCTCCGCAATGTTTGACAGGATTCCGTTTGGGGTTATATACTGACGGGGCTGGGTGGCTTGCCGGGGCGAACGGCGGCTACCTCGTTTTCAAGTTTGTAGCTTGGCGAAGTAGCCGTTTTCCGTACTTATCGGGAGCGGCTATTTCGCTTTCTGGTCTTTACGGTCAGATCGATCACCGCAATAATCACGGAGAGGAATTAGGGCGCAACAATCAGAACAAGTAGCACGTGGTTTACCGCATATTCTTGATGCGCTGGACGTGCAGGCGGCCTCGCTTCTGGTTGAGGTCGCCGTAAGTAGTCACAAGGGCTTCTCCGAGACGATCGAGCTGCTGCTGATCCATGATCGGCGGCAGCTTTTCGCACTCGGTCTCTATCGCATCGACAAACGAGCGAACATCACACCCAGATGCATGCGTCATGCTGTAGTTCCCGCATTCCGCGACGCTCACGTTGACGTTGTCGACGAAACCCGCCTCATCGGTCTCGAACGAGTCAAGCCGGGTGAATACCAACTGCTCATACACGCTCTCGAAAGGATACTTTGGGCAGATGTCCGCAAAAGCCACGGCATGACGAGAATTCTGAGTTAGAGCGGCGGTTTCTTTGGTGCCGTTGATGCCCACAGCCTCAAAAGGCTTGAAAGCCGTCACGCTCACCCCCTTGCGGCTTTTCACTTCCAGCACGAACGCCGCCTGACGCGTTGCCACGATAAGATCCACCTGATCCCAAAGAGCCCGTTCCCCTCGGTTCGACGGTTCGCGCGGGAAGTACAAGTTGGGCAGAAGCTGAGCCTGGTAAAGCGGCGAGGAAACGTCGCGCACCTTCTCGAGCACCTTCTGGAACACCTCGAACTCGGCCGTCATGCCCGCCACATCGCCATACCCTGCGGGAAGACGCCATGCTCCTGCTGCCGAGTACTCGGGAACGAGTTTGAAAGGATCGATCACTGTGCGCTCGAGCGGAAAGCCGGTGCGCAGGTACCATTCCCCCGTATAGTAGCGCGACAGAGCAAGGGCACCAAGGTCTCGCCAAGAATCTAACTTGTCAGCGCGGATATCGCCCAGCGTCTCTTCAATCGCCCGCAGCTTCCGATCCGCGTAGCGCTTCAAAATGGGGATCCAGGCATACAGCTTGCCATGACACCGCTTCTTCCATTTTTCCGCTTCTGCCTTCTCTGAAGAAAGCTTCTCCTCGATCCCATTGAGCGATTCGCAGATGGCGCGCGCCCGTTCGTCGTAGGCTGTTTCGGACAGAGCAGTTCCGCAGGACGGGCAGAGCCGATTAAGATACGCGCCTCCAATCTCTTCGGGGCTAAAGAGATTGGAGCATTTCGGACACAGGCACCGCACGTCCAATGGCGGTTCTTCCGGAATAACGGGCTCGGGGATTTGCTTGCGAACCGTTCTACCCGCCTTGTTCGTCATTAACCCTCCTGCGATCGTTCGGAAAATGTTCGGTGCAAATCTCCCGCACCGTGCTACAATGCAGGAGAAGGCGGTTGCCGCGGCTACGGCGACCGCTCCACGAATTGACTAGTATTTCGTGGTTGGAGGGTCGCCTTTAGCTATTCGGCTGAGGGCGGCTCTTTCCTCTTTTCTACCATTTCGAACCGTAAGCGGCGATGGAAAGCCACCGCCGAAGATCGTTCGAAAGGTAGATTCTCATGCTCGCTAAGGTCTGTTCCGTATTCACCGGGTACTCCAAGGGCGATTTCGTCTCTGAGGACGGCGAGGTCATCGATTGGTGCAACGCCGCCTTCTCCGTTCCCGGTACCGCCGACATGCTCCTCCTCAAGGTCAACCAGAAGGAGGTCGAGCCTGACGAGCTGAAGCCCTACCGTGCTAACTTCCTGCTCGTGGACTTCCGCTTCGACAAGAAGTACAACACCTACAAGGGCTATATCGTCAAGGTGTTCCCCAGCGAGGCCGCTATGAATGCCGATCCCCTGGGCGTCCCCGACGAGCTGCGCGACGATCGCAAGGCCGCAGCTCCCGCCCCGGCCCAGAAGTAGGCCCGTCATGCCCCGCATTCACACTGACGTGAGGCTCGATCAGGCCACCGCCGAGTTCGGCCCCTACGTCGATTCCTACTGGCGCGACTTCGACCGCGACCCCGTGTACGCCGCCTTCGTACAGGCCTGGTACATCGACCAGGCGGGGAACCTCCTCGGAATCTCGAACCACTGCGCCGCCCCCTCCGCCGAGGTGGCCGGGTTCTTCCAGGACGTCACCCTCGCCATGTTCGACACGCCCATGACCGAGGTAGAGGAGGTGGCCTAGATGGCTTGGAACCGCAAGGGCGTTACCTACGTCGTGACCCCCGATTCCCGGTATGAGGTTGACGGTGATCTCCTGATCGATCTCCCCGTGTCCGGGAAGCCCATGGATGGCTTCCGCTTCAACGATTTCGTTGCCGCCGCCGAGATAGCGAGAACTACGGAGGGCCGCGTGGTCTCGATCTTCCAGGAGACCAAGACTCTGCATGGCGGCTACATGGCCCGCCTCCTCTGGCAGGAGGTGCGCGATGAGTAGGGTCTTCGAGGACGATTTCGGATGGCGCGCCCGTTTCGACGAGCGCCCCGATGGCACCGTGCACGGCGTTGTTGCGACCGCTGATCTCACGATCATCTGGGACAGGGAGTTCCCCGACATGGGGACGGCCCTCGCCCACTTCCAGCTCATCTACCCGAACTTCCAGGAGGTGGCTTGAGATGGCTGATTACCAGCAGTCGCTCGTGGAGTCCGCCGAGCTTTTGGAGGACATGGCGGGCAAGCTGAGACCGTCTCAGATGGCGGCGTTCGTGCTGTCGCTGTCGGCGACGATTTCCAACGAGTGCAACGTCCGCCAGAAGAAGGTTCTGAAAGATCTGGACAAGCTGACCAAGGAGAGGGAGGTGCAACGTGGATGAGAACGCCGCCGCTTCGCTGGCGCTGGATGCTTACCAGGCTCTTGAGGGCATTGGCGAGGACGTGGCCCAGATAAAGGCCGGAAACTCGGACGTCCTCGCCGCCATCGAGTCCCTGCGCCAGACCGACGCCGAGGGCTTCCGGCAGCTGATCGCCCGCGATTCCGAATTGGCGATCGCGACCGACGCCCCCGACGATTCCGGCAACTGGGTGACCACGGTCACCTCCGAGACCGAGGTTCCCCCCGATTTCTTCTCCCACCTCATGGGCTTCCAGTACATGCAGACCGTGCTCATGGTCTTTTTGCTGGTCGCTTTCCTGCTCAACCTGGGCGCGACCCTCTGGCTCGCGTTCTCCGACAAATGGAGGTCTTAGATGGATGCCGTTCTTGACGTTCTGCTCGTTCTGTCTCTCGCTGGCGTTATTGCTTACGCTTTCGCTGTCTATGAGGCGCTGAAGATCATGTGCGCCTGGGCCAAGGCCCGCTGGAAGGACGAGTGGGGCAAGCGCCCCCTCATCCTGAAGCTGCCGCCCTGGGCCTTGACCGCCGTCCTCGTCCTCTGCTTCCTGGCGGTGGCCCTGTGACGCCCGACCTTCTCTCGGCCTACCAGGTGGAGGGGTTCCTCGAATGGGCCTCCTCCTTCTTTGGGGCCGTGCCAATTGGATTCCTGCTGGCTATGTTCCTAGGCTTGCTGGCTTTCGGAATAAGTGGGGCCTTCCGCCTCGCGCAACGTCTCTTCCGTTCGTAAACCAAGGAGAAAGGAAATGGAAATGGAGACCATCACCACCGCCATCGGCGCCTCCATCACGTCCCTGTCCACCAACATCCAGACGATGATCGGCACCAACCTGCCCTCCCTGCTCGGCGTCGCCGCGATCTTCATCGCCATCCCCGCCGTCTGGGGCCTGGTGAAGCGCTTCTGCCGCTAGTCCGGCTCTGGCGTACCGTCCGGCTGGGGGAGGCTTCGGCCTCCCCCTTTTCTTTTCGATTGGAGGTGTGATGTATGGAAGTCCCCAGGTTCGCGGTGGTCGGCCTCTCCCTATTGCTGGCCGCTAACTGCTTCATGCCGTGCTATACTGTCGCCTATGCCAATGATTTGACCTACGGGGGCGCGAGCTATGAACAGCTTCGAGAGGATCAGCAGGAACGCGCAGGAAATGGACAGGTTGACCAAGGGGCAGACTTCCAGGGAGTATTACGGCATGAAGCGTTCAGGGAAGCGTCATCGGGTTCGGAAATTCCTCCTGCTGCTGGCGTTGGTCGCATTCGTCCTTCTGCTCATGTTCTGGTCGAAACTTCATATAGTCTGGCTGATTCACTGATTCGGCTCTTATCCGCAAGGGCATATGCCGACGAGTCGCAGGAGGTTGAGGATGTTCCTCAAGAAGAACAAGAAGAAATCGCTGGTGACGCAGGAGGATTTGAATTCTCGTCTGGTGTCGTTGAATCAGACGCTGATGCAGCAGATGGAGGAGCAGCAGCAGAGGGACATGGAAACGACCTTGGAGCGTCAGAAGAAGCAGGGGAAGATTCTTCGGGACTTGATGGGGGATTAGATGCCAACGGGAACTTCTTCGAGCGTGTTCTAACTTCCCTTGATGATATCACCTATCTTCTTGGCGAACTTGCCGATTACCAGCGTCAGAACGGTTCTGGTGTTTCTCCTCATGTTCTGACAGATGATTACCTTTACGCTATTAAAGCTAATACTTCTGATACCAATACGAAGCTTAATAGCGTCATTACCTATATCAATGATCTTGAGGCCTATACTACTCGTATTCGCGAGTACACGCTTAACTCTTTGAACGAGCTTGCCGATATTAATAAGAAAACTTCTGTGCTTCGTGGTAGTTCTTCCGAGTCTGGACGTGTAAACTGGACTCTCAACGGGAATGTCTGGAACACTAATTCTGCTGGCCTTGCATGGCTTTTGAGTTATATTCTCATGGACGTTTCTTCTATTAATGCCTATACTGCCCAGATTAATCAGAAGAGCGCCTATATGGAGTCCCTCTATAGTCTTGTCGGCAAGCAATGGGGCGTTGGTTTCGGTGGCACAATCGTTTCTTATAACAACTCGCCCTATCGCTTCCTTCAGAATTTGAACGATCGAACCTATTTCATGCGGGGTTCTTCTTCCGAGAGTGGCTATGTGAACTGGTCTTTCCGTTCTAACAACTGGGCCACGCCCACGACGGGCCTTCCCTGGCTGCTCTCTTTCATTGCCGATATTCTCAACGGCACCAATAACAACGTCATCGGCATCGGCAACGATCTCTCGGCTTCCTACGTCCTCGACGGCGAGACCTATTCGAACAAGTCCGTTGCGCAGATTCTCGCCCACCTCATCAATGTCCAGTATTGGGAGGCCTTCGACATCAAGCGCGTTAAGGAGAACACCTTGGGTCTCTCGACTTCTATGCAGCTTACGGGCCTTCCGGCTGGGGAGTCCACTATTGCTCAGATCGCGCGCTATATCCATAACAATATGGTTGCATCTTACGTGATCGACGGCGAGACCTACTCGAACAAGTCCATTGCGCAGATGCTCGCTGAGGTGGTCAACTCCTCCTATTGGACGTCTGACAAGCAATCCAAGATTTACGATGCCTTTAATGCTCTTACCCTCGGCCCAGAGGGCGGGCGCGTTTCCCTTTACAACATTGGGAACGCTGTCGAGACTATCAAGAACGAGACCCGTGATCTTGACAACCTCCTCGAATCCATTGACGGGCGCGTTGCCGCTCTCGACGCTCTGGGTGTCCGTCTTGCCAATATCGCTTTGACAGCCGATGACATAAAGAAGGGTGTCGATTCCTCCCTTCAATGGTACGAGATCCTCCACGCCGATCTTTCCATGCTCCGGCACGGTGCCGCCGATCTGCTCCCCGGCTACGCCGATTGGACGCTTTGGGACTTCCTTCAGGGTATCTATTTCGATCTTGGCCAGATTGTCGATCTTCTCAAGGGCCTTCAGCAGACCTTGACCGCCTGGGGCGATCGCTGGGACTCCCAGGACTTGTATCTCATGGAGTGGGCTAAGCGATGGGATGCCCGCCCGTTGCCTGATCTTTCTTTTGATATGTCGGGCGTTGAGTCCCGGCTGGACGATATCAAGTTCATGCTGGGCGTTGCCGGGGTCGTGGAGAACGCGAAGGACGTTCTGGACGCGATCTTCGGCGATATGTCCCTCGACGCCACCGAGGCCGCGAGCGCCGCCGTAGGCTCGGCCATACAGAACGCCTTCCCCTTCTGCGTCCCCGCCGTCCTCAAGCAGATATTGGGGCTGCTGCAGGCAGACCCCGCCCCGCCTGAGTTCCATTTCGACTTCTGGGGCGCGCCGCTGGACTTCGGGTTCTCTGACTGGCAGGGGCTGGCCGACATGACCTCCTGGCTCTCCCGCATAGGCTTTGCTGTCATGCTGTTCGCCAACTCCCGCCGCTTCGTGTTCGCGGGGGGTGTCGGAGGTGATTAGCGCTCTCGTCGATACCGTCCTCGGCTCGGCCCTGAACCTGCTGCTGCTGGTGATCGGGCTGCTGCCCGCCGTGGACGTCTCCTCGCTCCCCATAGCTGTCCCCGAGTCGGTGCGGTCGGTTCTGTCCGCGCTCAACTGGTTCGTCCCCATAGGCGACCTTATAACCATCCTGACCGTCTGGATAGGGCTTCTCGTCGCCGTGAACGTCGCCATGATCGTCTACGAGGCCGTGCGAGCGGCGAAGGGGTGATGACTTATGATTATGCTCTACTCTGGCACTCCCGGCAGTGGGAAGAGCCTCCACACCGCGCGCGACATACGCGACGCCCTGGGGCCGAAGCGACGCCCCGTTGTCGCGAACTTCGATATAAACCCGGAAACCAGGGGCTACAAGGAGCGTTTCCATTACCTGCCGAACGACAGGCTGTCGCCGGACTGGCTCCTGAAGTTCGCGGGCGACTACTGGAAGGGTCGCAAGGTGCGCGAGGACGCCATCCTGCTCGTCATAGACGAGGCTCAGCTGGTGTTCAACTCGCGCACCTGGCAGGACAGGGGCGGCTCCCAGAAGAGGATGGACTGGATAGAGTTCTTCTCCCAGCATAGGCACTTCGGCTACAAGGTCGTGCTCATCGCTCAGTTCGACCGCATGATAGACAGGCAGATCAGGAGCCTCGTGGAGATCGAGGTGAACCACCGCAAGCTGGCCAACTTCGGCCTCAAGGGCCTCCTGCTCTCGCTCCCCTTCGGCGGGAAGCTCTTCTGCGCCGTGTCGTACTACTACGGCCTGAAGGAGAAGGTCGGCACCACGTGGCTCCTCCCCC
>OLQE01001113.1_pt1 | contig 16124 bp, 23 predicted proteins | sample 1643161 | NCBI WGS metagenome assembly OLQE01 (sample SAMEA3136650, study PRJEB25190) | human gut metagenome | reverse complement strand
TGAGGCGCAGGCTGGGCCATGGGCTGCTGCACCGGCTGAGGCGCAGGCTGGGCCATGGGCTGGGGCGCAGACTGGGCCATGGGCTGGGGCATGGGCTGCACACCGTCGGCGATATTGACCGCCGCAGGGACAGGCTGGATAACCCCGGCACCATTGGGGGAGTAGGTCAGGATTTCATTGACCCGAAGCATCTCCGCGATACGCTCAGTGCTGGCCGTCTGGATGACAGCCGTGTAAGTCTGGCTGTCAAGGTAGGACGGATTGCCGTTCTGGTCAAGGTTGGGACGGAACAGCATGACGCCGGAGACGGGGCTCTGCGGGTCAAGGATAATCTGGGTCACGAACATGGCCGGGTTGCAGCGGAAAACACCGGGCTGGCTATGGCGGTCGCAGAAGCCCTTGATGCCGCCCCAGCGGTAGCTGTTGCTGCGGGGGTCAGAGTTTCCGTAGAGGCTGGTGCTGGTGATGTCCAGGACGACGGGACGTTCAAGGTCGAGGTAGAACTGTCCGTTCGAGTTGGTCATCAGGGCCCACACGGTACGTCTGGCGATACGGAAACCCCAGCGCTCCTGCCCATTGACGCTCACCTTCTGGTGGTATTCGGCAGGGAGCGCGTCGGGGAACGTGTCGGCAGTGGGCATCATCCACACGAGGTCAGGGCGAGACGGTTCCTGGCCGGGGGCATACTGTCTGGCATACCACGAAGCGTAGTTGCAGGGCGCCACACCCAGAAGGACGCCGAAGACCTGGCCGTTGGGGATGTCGACTTCCTGACGGTTCTCGATGAGCTTGAAACTCATCTTACCGGGCTTGAGGATACGCAGTCCGGCGCCGAAGCCGGAGAAAGCATTGTCCATCAGGGTATCAACGATACCGGAGAACTGCTCATCGGCGAGCACAGGGGGCTGGTTATTGACGACGACAGGAACAAGATTGGTCTCACTCATGGTTCTTCTCCTTGGTGAAATTGAGAGAGGGTTCCGCCACGCGGCGAAGGCCGCATGACACGATGTAGTTATCAAAGGCTTCGCCTTCGAGGCCGGCACGCTCGGCGCGTTCTTCAAAGTTGCGTGCTGCGACGCGCTGCTGCAACAGCAGACCGTCACTCAAAGCAAAGCCCTGTTCGGCATTTTCGACCATGCCACGCAGCACGGCGTAAGCCAGAGCTTCCTTGTCCGCTATTTCGTAACGGACCTTTTCCTTGACCACAAGACGGCCCACACCATCTATCTTCATGGACGACGACCCGGCAGCAGCGAGTTCCAGAAGGATGCTGCGTTCGAGTTCCTTTTCCTGCTCCATGATGTCGGCGAGGCTATCTTGGAGAGACTTCTTCTTCGCCCGAATTTCGGACAATTCGGACGCCATATTGCGTATAGTCTTCGACACGGTACTCTCCTTCGGCGCGTTCAAGCCATGCGATGAAGTCCTCTTTCTTGTAGTAAATCCTGGTACGCATTTTAGTGCAAACAGGACCGGTGCCTCTGTAATCCATCATCTCCAGTTGCCTGCGTGTGATGATGCCCTGGGTAAATTTCTCGACATCTTTGCGGGCGAAGAAAGGCGGCAGGATATCCCGCAGATAGTCGATAAGTTCCTGTGATTTTACTCTCATGGTGCTGTCTCCATAAAATGGATATATCTATACAGGTCTGTTGTCAATCATTTCCTTTGACGAAAGCCTCAAACAGCCCGGCGATGTCCATGGCTTCCGAGTGTCCCGCCTGGAGCCTGCGCAGTATGCGGCGTTCATCTTGTGAGGCGACGATATGGATGATGTTGATGTTGTCTGCCTTCTGCCGCACGGAACTCAGTCGTTCCAGGGCCTGCGTGTAGGCAAAGCCCCCGAGCAGCAACGGGTTCGCGAATATCATGGTGTCGGCTGCCGACAGCTCGGTGCCGAAACCTACCGTCGTCGGATGACAGACCAGCACATGGGGGTCTTTGGTGTTCTGAAAGTCAGACAGGATGGCGGCACGTTTTTGCCCTGTGACGCTACCGTCTATGAATGCCGTCGTGTATCCTGCGGCCTCAATCTCTTTGGTGAGCATACGCACACCGGCGATGTAGGAACAGAAGACGACGACCTTGCGATTCGTCTCGGCAATGGCATCGAGTATCACCTGCGTCCTCGGAGCATGGTCGAGTTCGATGGCCTTGCCGTCACCACCCTTGATGACTCCGAGATATATCTGCATGAGACGCTGGAGAAGCACCCCGCCATTGGCTGCCGTGATGACTTCACCATTGGCCATGATGGTCAGCGCATCCACACGCAGCTTGTCACGATGCTGCTCCTGTTCCCTGGTGAGTTCACAACTCCGCACCTGTTCTGTGACGGGCGGCAAGTCGAGGACTTCGGATTTCTTGAACCTGATTGCTGGCTGCATCGTGTTGAATATGGTCTGGCTCGCACTGGCCCGCGTGTCCTTCTGCCACGGCAGAGCGCCCCATTTGAACATCACGAGGTCTCTCCATGCCGTCTTGGTCGTCACAGGCAGGCGCGTCGGCGTGACGCATTTTACCATGCCGTACACAGCTTCTGGGTCATCAGCGGGAGACCCGGTTATGCCGACGACGCGCAAGTCTGTACGCACGCGCTGGCACAACTTCTGGATGGCCTTGCTCCGCTTGCTCTCTGGGTTCCCGAGATGCGTCAGTTCGTCGATGATGACGGCACCGATACGGGCATCCCTGACGGCTTCCTGGAAGGCTTTGTCGTCGAGACGTACCGACTCGTAATTGGTGACGTAAAAGTCAGCCGGGCGCCGCAGGTCGGCGGCACGCGTAGGGCCGTGTACTATCTGCACTATGGCGTTGGGGAGCGTCTCTCTGATACCGCTGGCCCAAACACTGTGGATGGTGGTGTATGTCGTGATGATGAGGACGCCGCCGGTCAATGCCCGATGCCGCTGGAGATAGTCCATGGCCAGGATGATGCTGCCTGTCTTGCCCAGCCTTGGTTCAGACAAGACATAACTCTTGTCATATAAAGTTAGGAAGGCAGCGGTGAGCAACTGGTGCTTGAGCGGCGTGAACTTTCCCTCGACAAGAGGCGTATCCGTGGCATGATACATGGGCGACGCACCTACGGTGTCGATACCTACGTTTTGCAGGATACGACAGCCTTCCTCCGTCCAGGGAAGCTGGACAAGCAATGCTCCGCCGGGCCTGTCCATCATCGCTACGGGGAAGGTCGAGATGGTGTTGAGTTTTTTCATATGAGCTACGCTCACAGGGTCAGTCACCTCAGCCACCATCTGACCTTCCTCCGGGAAAACGACGACGTTGTTGCCGAACTTGAACATGGTGCTGTTACTCCTTCGGCACAGCGGCATGAACCTTGGCCAGCGGCAGGACGGCAGGGACGGTGATGCACTTCTCCAGAGGCCAGCCTTCCGCCATACGCTTGCGGACAGCCTGCGCGGAGATGCCGTGTTCCGCCATGGTGGACAGTACGGTCTCGATGTCGGCGTCAGGGAAACGATACAGGACAGCAGCTTCAAAGCTCTTGCCCTGCCGGGCGGCACGCTCCGGGTCCCATCCGCGAGAGATACGACTGTTGAACTGCGCCTTGGTGATGCCGGACTGCTTGAGCCATTCCGTGATGGGCATACCATAACGCTTGTCGAGGTCCACGGACTGGGCCTTTCTCGGCATCTTCAACGCATCTTCCATGGACCAGCCTGACGCCAGCCGGTTGCGAAGCGTGATGTATTTGATACCGTGCGCACGCGCCAGCTCTCGCAGGTTCGTCACACTGCGCCCGTCAGGGGCCGTATATGTCGCACTCGCCGTATGCGGCGTGGTGAAACTTTCTTCGATGGATTTCTCGTTACGCAACCTGGCCATGATGATTCGTGGCGGGATGCCGTATTCTACAGCGAGCTGCTGCAAGGTTTTGGACGTGTCAATCATACTACTTCCTCCATGTATTCCGGGAGATTTTCTACATTGTGTTCGTTGATAATGAGCGTGACCCCTCCAGCCTCCCGTATGCGGGCCATCTCATACTCCTGCAATGCCGTGGTCTTCCCCCTGCCTGCTTTCGTCTCGATGGAAAAGAACTTCCCTTTATGGCAGACAAGAAAATCGGGGACGCCACGCTTTCCGAATGCTGTTCCCAGGGGCATGGCGTACCATGCCCCAAGGCTGGTGAGGATGCTTTTGACCCTCGCTTTCACCTTTCCTTCGGGTGTCACGAGAACAGCCTCTCGTACCAATGGCGGGAATCATTCTTATTGTATTTGAAGACTTTGAACTGTACGGCAATCAGGTCGTCGATGTTGAACGTGGTAGACCCGACGATGTCGTCGTCAGCATGGGCATAGATGATGTAGGCCGTGACGTACCCGTAACGGTCAGACGCGGTGAGCACGACATCAGGGCAACGCATATCGTAGCCGAGAGCGTCGATGATGTACCGGGTTTCATCCATCACAGGTGTGATGTTTAACGTCACAAGTCTGCCGCCCCGTTCCAGAAACAGCTCACATTCCATCTGTGCGGGGAATTTCAACCCGATATGCTTGCCGACCAACTCCTGATTACTACCGCTCTGCGCCATGCGACAGATGGCGTTGTATACATCACCGCTGTTATTCATATTCCAGCTTTCATGCACCCGAGTGCGCGGCTTGAACTTTTCGCGTCCCATAGTTTACCTCATGCATTTGGGGGTATTGTTGAAGTCGCACCAGCGACAGAACTTATTGGCCGTAGGCGGGAAATGATTGTTCTTGAGCGCCTGCTCCATGGTTCCAAGCAGCTCCAGGACATCCTGTACCGGGGCCAGGCCGTTGCGGAAGTCGATGATGCCGTCGACTTCTTCGCCGCTGTCCACATACCAGTAGGCGTAGCGAACCGCCGCACGCTGATACAGGATGTGCGTGAGCAGGCATTCGACCCTGAGCTGGAAGTCGTCGATGTCCCACTTCTTCCCCGTCTTGATGTCGATAAGCAAGGCGGGTTCTGCTGCATCGGCAGGGAGGACCAAGGCATCCGCCCGGGCCCTGATACGCGCATCGTCATCCCACCAGCCGGTCTTGCCGCCGTTCGCGTTCAGAACAAGCTCATGTTCGGTGTACAAGGAAGCCCCCTGCGACATGAGCCGACGAACTTCCCCGACGCAATCACGAACGAAGTCCACGTCGATGGTAGCGTCCCAGGAAACATCATCACTCCAGCCGTAATGGAGCCTGCGCTGGATGGCGGTATGTATGGTCTGCCCACGGGACTTGGAACCGCTGGCTTTCCATTTGATTTCCTTGCTTATGGACTGCCCCCAGAAACGCAACGGGCAATCCCTGAAGGTCTGCATGTTGCTCGGGGAATAAACGAAAGGCATGTGCTGTCCTCCTAGACTATTTCAAAGGTCGTCCCTATCTTCGCTTCACACGCCACAGGCAAACCATTGAGAGCAGGCGGGACTATGGACATGTAGTGGAGCATCTGCTGCTTCACATAATCGCCCTGCTCTTCCGGCACGACAGATGCCCAAGCGTCGTGGATGTTGCAGGCCAGCTTGATTCCGGCCTCATCCATCCGACAACCTTGATACATAATAACGTCAACGAAGGAAAGACCCTGGACAAGATTATTTGTAAACGCCCCCCCATAAATATGGGTAGGAATTTTGGAAGCACCCTTGTAAGTATCGTAGAGGAACTGCCACTTTCCCCGGTCGTTACGCTCGGCACGCAGGCCAGGGTAGCGCAGGATGTAACCGCTCGGGAACCGGACAGACGGCACACACAGGTCAGTCCTGGGGCCCACCGGCATGATGCCGAAGGTGTAGATGGCATTGTTGGGACCGCCGAAGGTACCGGATTCACCACGCAGCATGGCCTCCAGAACATTCTCCGCCGTCTTCCAGAAGGCGACGATGTTGGGATGTGCAGCCCGATAGATGCCGTGGGCATAACGGGCCAGCTCATGGTGACGGTCGAGGTCTTCATGCAGGTGTATACCCTGCCGTAGTAGTGTATTACTATACTTATGGTGTCCTACGCTGTATCCGCAGGACAAAATTCCGGTTTTCCCAGTATTACGGTACATCTCCATCGTCTTGTCGCCTGACTTGGCCCCGGCCTTGATGTCCTGCCACGGCACACCGAAGATGGTCTCAGCCAGTTCCGAATACGGGTCACGGCCTTCACGGAACTGTGTGAGCAGCCCGACCTCGTTGGCCACGAAGGCCAGCCCACGCGCTTCAATCTGGGAAGAGTCGCAGGCCACGACGACCTTGCCCTTCGGGACCTTGATGGCTTGCCTGAGCTTGCGCTTGGAAGGGTCCCGCTTGCTCAGGTTCTGGAACTGGAGCTTGTCGGTCTTCGTCCCGGCGTCGGCAGAGGCACCGGCGGAATACCGTCCCGTATGCGCCAACCACGCCCCGAGCATGATGGGCAGGGGCTTATGCATCCGGGCAAACTTGAGCAAGGTCTCAGCACGGCTCCTGTCGATGCTGCTGTTGAGCTGCAACCTGGTACGCACGAGCAACGCAACACGAGGGTCGGGATGGTCTTGCATGAGGACGAAGTCCACGTCAGTCTTACTGAAGGCATAGGTCATCACAGGCTGCATATTCTCCAGCTCTTCAGCAGCTCCAGGAACCCCAGCATCCGCAGCGAGCTGGAGCTTTTCCCTCTTGGTCTTGGTCTTTGCCGCGCTCTCTTTGAGCGGAGGTTCAACACCCAAAGAGCGCAACATGACAGCGAACTTGTCCGCCGAACGCAGCGCAGCCAGCATGTCTGCGTTGGTTTGGAACGAGAACATGGACATCAGTTCTTGTCGAGCTTTGTCCGCAGCATTGTCGAGGTCGGACAGGTATTCCAGCAGCAGGTCTTCATCGAGCACGAACGAAGGTTCGGTAGCCATGCGCGCCGTGATGGACATGAAGCGCAGAGCATCAGGCGTCATGTAAGGCAGCATGTCCTGCGCGTTTTGGTAGCATTGTCCGGCGTCGTCTTTGCAGTATTGGATGAAGAACGCCCGCTCTTCCGGCGTGAAGTCGTCCGGCCATTGCTTGTGGTCACTGACGACGGTACCGGCAGCCTTGTTGCCGTTGCCGAGGAACTCGGTGAGGGCGGCATGGCTCTCACGACACACACGGGACAAGCCTGTCCATCGCATCATGGCGATGGTGTCGTAGATTTTCTGGGGATGGAAGTCGAAGAACTCCGACAAGATGAGACTGTCGAAGCCATGCATGTTATGCCCGCACCAGGCAACGTCATGCGTATCCAGATTTTCAAACGTCGTTCGCAGACGCTCATGTTCAACGACGGAACAGTCCACGCAACACGAGCCGTTGGACAGGGTAAAGGCGCAAAGCTGCGGAGTGAATTTTTCGTTACGGACATACTCGATGGGACCCATCTTCGACAGCGTGTACGTTTTGCTGTCCCAATAGGTCTCGAAGTCTATGACGACAAGCGTGCTTTCAGGCATGGTGCATCTCCAACGGGAGGGGCTGTCGCCCCTCCCTCGTATACATGTTAGACGAAGTATTCCTGATAGGCGGGATTCTGCGCAGGGAACTTGCCATTGACCTGCTTGCGCTGCTCGGGCGTCAGGTCGGTGACGAACTTGATGAATCCCTCGGGCAGATTGGACATGGTCGCAGCGTCGCCGATGTTGTTATGCATCGTAGCCATGGCATACAAGGCGAGTCCGACGTTGTTACCAGTGAGCGGCCACCCTTCGATATTCAGCGGCACGAACTCATCCTGCTCGCTGTCGTAGGTACACAGCAGAGTACCCGTAGACTGGGCAGCAGGCGCAGGGTCAGGATAGGTCACAGTATCCGGCTGGGGCACGGGCGCCGGAGCAGACTGTGCCACAGGCTCAGGCACAGGCTGAGGCGCAGGGTCGGCAGACTGGGCAGCAGGCGCAGGCACAGGCTGAGGCACGGGCGCCGGAGCAGGCTGGGCAGCGGGAGCCGGAGCTTCGTCATCGGCCTTCTTCTTGCGCGTCGCGCGCTTCTTCGGAGCCGCAGCCTTCAGCGCTTCGACTTCTTCCTGGAGCGCCTGGACAGCGGCGTTCAGCGCCTTGATGCGATTGTTCATCTTGGGAAGGATGATTTTGAGAATGACCTCGATGGGAGGCATGTTCTGTACGTCTTCTTGGATACTCATTCTATACCCTCCTTATGGATTTGTCTCGTTGTCTAACATTTTATAGGTGCTGTCAAGCCCGCTCCACATGACAGTGAGTGCAGCATCCATGATTTCACCTTCATCGTCGGACACTTTCACCAGCAGCCTGGCCCGGGTCATCCAGCGTGCCGCTATTTCACGGCGCTCCATGACGAAGTCATCGTTATGTTGCCGGAAAAGTTTCCAGAAACGCTGCTTCAACATCTTTCCTCCAACTTCCGCACCGTGGCTTTGAAGTTCTTCAGCTTCCTCGACAGCTTCCCTCCCTTGCTGCTGGTAGCCATGTTGATGATGGAGCCGTTGTCATGCTGCAACTTGATATGCTTGTTATGGCTGACGATTTTCCACCCACGACAGAGCATATCCTTGATGAAGCAGTTCACAGCCTTGTTGGTGTTATACTTCATACGCCCGCACCATTCCCTTGCGGAGCATGTCACACATGCCGCCCGCCAATTCGTGGATACTGTTGACGATAATGCTATGGTCGCTGTCCATGAAGGTATTGATAGCCTTCGTCTGCAACCCGATACCGTACACCTCGATACCGGAACGCTTTGCCAGATTGAGAGCCATGGTCACAGACCCGACATGGTCAGGGAACCCATCGGTGAAGAACAGGATGATGCGACGAACGTCGGGGCCGTCGGAGAACTGCGACGTGAGTTCGACAAGCGATGCCCCGAGCGGCGTACCACCAATGGCAGACAAGATGACTTCATGTATGGGGGCGCCATAGTCAGACATGACGAACATTTCTCCGTTGGAGAATCCGCTCAGAGAAGACTTGACCCCCGGCAGAGCCCGCAGTGCCTTGAGACAACCGAGAGCCATGCACTGCGCCATTTCATTGTTGTTGCTCTTGCCGTATTCAGTCAGACGCATGCTTCCGCTGGCGTCGAACAACAGCGCTACTTCCGTGACACGCCGCAACCGCTGCACTTTTTTGGAAAAAATCCTGCCGTCCCCGACGGATGTCCGATGCAGCACACGCGCATCCAGGCGAGCGCCGCACAGGCCGGTGCTGTGTCGTACCAGGGTCATGGTCTGCAACACGTCGGCAAGCCTGCCGTAAAGGTTGTACATCACAACGTCCATGTCGCCCCGTTGCTCAGGACTCAGCGCATGTACATGACTGCAATCGGTGATATACACACGCTTACCATCAGCCAGTTCGTCCATCTTGTGCTTGTCGAGCAGCGTGTCCAGTCTCTCCGCTGTACGAGAGAACATGGCATCCATGAACGCCAGGTCTTCATCTGAGATTTGGTTGTTGTCCTCAAGCGAGTCCGTCATATCCCGCACAGCATCCAGGAAACGCCTACTGACATTACCCTTATCATCCTGTTGCATGTCATACAAATCAGCCGCCATAGAGGAAACAGTCTTGGCGCTGATAGTGACAGACTTCTTCCTCGAAGGATTCGCATTCTTCGAGGAATCGCCGGTGTCACCATCTGAGGAATCGCTGGTGTCACCATCTGAGGAATCGCTGGTGTCACCATCCGAGGAATCGCTGGTGTCACCGGAAGATGTTCCGTTGCTGTTGGTGCCTTGTGCCGTATTCGTATAATCTTCGAGGACTTCGATGACGATACGGATGAACTCAAGAGCAGCACGCTCCACGTTCCAATCCTGCACGAAGCTGTCACCGATGTCCCACACAGCGTCCAGATGACGGGTGTAGTCTGTGTAGTTTTCGACCTGAACATCGGCCTTCAGGTCATCGTACAAGAGCTGTGCAGACTCTTCCAGCGCCGGATTGATGAGCGACCTGACACGCATGAACAGGAGACTGTAAAGTCTTCCGGTCATACCATTGCCCATCATCATACTCACAGAGCAGCAGTCCTTGAACAGATACTCGCTCAACGTATTGAGGTTCGTTCTGGAGCCGGGGAAGTCGATACCCATGAGACGTTCGATACGCACGTCTTCAAGAATATTGATAACCATAGAGGCATAATCATGGAGAAAATCTTTGAGCTTGACTGAAGCCCCTGGCTTGTATTGCAGGCAGTCAGCCACGACAGACCTATACATGTTTGTATAGGTCTCGAAGTCCGTGAACTTGACATGCCCGCACTCGTGGTCGATGAAGCCGCGCAGGTAGCGCCACTGTTCATCCGTCATATGCGGGGAGAAGGGGACTTGCAGGACATAGCCGTCCTTGTCCTTCCGGCACCACGCCTGTGCGAACCTGTCCGACGCCGAGCAGGAGCCGGGCTGAATCTTGATTCTGTATTGTGCCGACATCATACGACACAGTAACACAACATCTACTATATCATACATAGGTGTCACCTCCTACATGTTTCAATCCACAGTCGCCCCATCCGCCGACTGACTCCGCAGCCGACGGATAGGGCAACTATGGAAAAATATTTTAGATGAAGTCAGCGAGAAGGGCCGCGAGGCTGTCGTCGGCAGCGGTGGGCTGGCTGGTGACGACGGGGGCCGCAGGCTCGGGCTTCTCCACGGGAGCAGCAGGCTCGGGCATATCCACGGGAGCAGCAGGCTCGGGCATATCGAGGCTGTCCTTCTCGAAGTCATAGATGCGGGTCTCCTGTGTCACAGCGGCAACGGCCTCGGGCGTGGAGAGCCCGGTCAGGAAGGCACGCACGACATTCACGTCGGTGCTGTTGACCACGATACTACGGAGCAGATGGGCCAGATGGGCAAAGCCGGGATGCACGAAGGACATGTTGTCACACCGGTCTGCGAGGGTATCGAGGCAGCAGAAGGTCTTGCTGGTCACGGGCGTCGTGCGGTCATCGCCAAACACCTGCTCCCTGATGCGGGCAATCTCGGCGGCGATGGTGGCAGCAGCCGTTGACGGGGCCTCGGAAGTCGCATCCTGGGCATCGTAGTTCTCGGTCTGCACCTTGAGGACGTAATACCTGAACGCGAACTTCTTCCCGATGTCCGTGCTATCGGGCAAGGCGGCACGGATGATGCCCTCCCATGCGGGAAACTGCTGGAGCCAGTTGGATGCCCCATCCTCATAGGTGGAGATGAACGTACCGACGCTGTATTCAAACTCTCCGCGCAGCTTGTCGAGCTCGGCAGTCAGATTGTTGAGGACGCCGTTGTCCACCAGCCAGCCACCCATGCAGCGCACACCGTACTGGTCGCAGGTGCGGAACGCCCGGGTCTTCGCCGTGTTGAAGGGGCGCAACGCCTGCGGGTCGAAGATGCGCTTGGAACCAAGCGTAGCCAGCGCCTCGGGCGGCATGTCGACCACGGCATCGGGGATGTCTTCGGGGGTGAGGCGGGCCTTGCCCGTCCAGATGGAGATGTCCAGCTTCAAGTACACGCAGTTGTTCATGTAGCTCACGTTGTTCTCAGACATGGTGCTTTCCTCCTAGTCGTTGAAACTGTTCCTGATGATATGGGCCGCCGTCTTCATCGTGCACACGCACTCGCACATGGACACGCACCGCGTCCCGTTGATGTCTTCGTTCCTGACGGAGATGCCGTGACGGACAAGCGGAACGAGCTCATCCCACAGCTTGAGGGGGATGTCGTTGAAGTGCACGTCCTTCGACGCCCGGATGCGGTCTTCACCGATACGCGTCCGCACGACTTCCGTCACATACGGCGTCACGAACTGGCCACAGTACAGATGGAAGGCTGCGATGCTGTTGTCGCCGAGACGGGAAAGGTCGAGGTATTCTTTGCGCGTCATCGTCGTATCCTCACATGCTGCGCTTGATGTCGGCAATAGCAGACCACGCCGAGGCCATCATGCGCTGGATGATGCGGGTGCTGTTATCGAGCAGGAACTCTTCGGCCTGGGCCACGGTCATGCCGAGCATATCGGCCACATCCTCAGACGTGATGACGGGCGGTCGCAGAGAGTACATCGTCGGCGCAGGCACAACCGTCGTATCCCTCCACTCCAGCTTGTGCACGGCGACGACATTGAACTCGCCACACAGCCTACCGTAGTATTCGGTGTCGCCCGTCTCTTCAACGCGCTTGAACCTGTAGTACGCCTTGGGCATCGCATCCAGGATACCCACAAGCACGTCGATAGTGTCGTCTCCGTACCACTTGATGTCACGCCAGCACAGCAGCCATTCGCTCGCGCTCTCGGCCTCTTCATCGGCCCCGTCGAGGAACTCCAGCACGTCATCACGCATGTCCCTGTCCAGCTTTTCGAGCTGCGCGTTGAAACATTCCATACCCTTGGCGTTCATCACCAGGGCAACATCACTGTAGATACCCATAGGTCAATCCTCCATTCTTCATCCGGCCACGGCCCCGCACGATGGGAGCCGTGGCCAAAGGTCTCACTTACACCGCATCGGCATGGCGCCTGTCCGGCACGCCGGGGAGACGGAGCTGGTAGGGACGCACGGCGTCCAGCCTGTCGAGCTCGGCGAGCGCCGTCTGCACAGCGTTGACGTAGCCGTACACGCCTTCGTCCTTCTTGATGGGGACGTTCGTCCCGCGCTCCCTGTACACCAGCGTGTACACCTCGCCGTTGAGCCAGGCATCGTAGTCTTCGACGGCATCATTCACGGCCTTGAGCATGGCCTCCGACGAACCGGCGAAGGCGAGGATGTCGATGTCCACGACGCCTATCTGCCACGCATCCGGCCCGGCCCCGGCGAACGGCGTCAGGCTGATATGCACGGCGCTGTGGTCCATAATGTAGAGCGGCAGGTGGGCATGGTTCGGCATGGGGGTCTGCGAACGGTGCCAGGTCTGTTCGTCACCGATGCCGTACCTGTTCGGCGCGCAGATGATGCGGATGGCAGGGTGTGCGAACGTCCTCGGGTCGTCGGCGAATTCATCGGGACGGAACTCTACCTTGTACCGCAGGGAATATTCCTCGTGATACTTGCTCATGACAGTCTCCTACTTGCTGATGTCGAACACACGCTGGACAAGCTCATCCAGCACACGCCTGCCGCCTTCCCCGCACCTGTTGCCCAGCGCTCTCGTGAGCGCATACGCCACAGGGGCTTCACCGGCCCGCATGGCCTGCGGCCTGCACGCTTCCGTCCACGTCGCCCACCGGAGCAGCGTGCGGGTCGAGAAGGTCATACCTTCGAGGGCCTGGGCTCGGGGCACATCGCTGGGCAGCTTCGACTGGTCGCGCACCATGCCCGCCAGCCGCACCATGCCCTTGCGCAAGTCTTCCGGCAGCGACGGGGCGCGACGGGCGAGAAGGCGCAGCTCCGCGACTTCGGGCAGGAACTTGGCCTCAAGCACCACGAACCTGTCCATGAAGGCGGCGTTCAGCCGCAGCGTGCCCTGATACCTGCCCGACATGTCACCGTCGCCGAAGGTGTTCGCCGTTGCGACAAACCGGAACCCGGGATGGGGCATGACAGTCTCTCCCGTGTCAGGAATGCACAGGAGAGCGCCGTCGAGCACAGTGTTCAGACCAGTGGCCGTGCCCGGGTCGAGCAAGTCCACTTCGTCGATTAAGAATATGCCACCATGCCGCATGGCTGAGGTGAGCGGGCCGTCCACCCAGACAGTGGCGCCGTCCTTCAAGGCATGATGGCCGACAAGCTCGGGAGTCTCCAGCCTGCTGTGCCCCGTCACCTCATAGACAGGGTAGAGCAGGCGGCTCGCCACCTGCCGGATAAGGCTTGACTTGCCGCAGCCCGTCGGGCCGCCGATGTATAACGGCTCGGGCTTCTCGCCGCACCACCACAGGAACACGTCACGGGCCCACGCCGGGTACTCATAGTCGGCCACGCAGGCCGGAGCCAGCGGATGCACAGGGTCGCCGGTGAAGCCGGGCACGAGCTTGCCCGACTTCTTGCCGGTGAAAATCTCACCGAAGTCGTAGAGGCAATATTCCATGTTACACCTCCACTTCCACGACTTCGTTCGTGCTCTCCAGCACCCTGTCGCCGTAGTGCCACTCCCAGTTCTTGCGGAACCAGCGGATGCCCAACCCCAGGGCCAGCATGACGGCATTGAGCCGGGCCGCCGTGGTCACGGTGCCCCAGCCAGCCATCGTCAGATGCATCCCACGGGACGCGGAGTTCTCGCCGATGACGTTGCCGCGCAACTTCATCACGGCGCAGGAGGGGGAAGTGACGACGACTTCCGTGTTGTCCCGGCGGAAGGGACGGCGCTCGATGAACGCCTGCGCAGCGGCCTTGGAAATCTTGTTGTTGGGTCTACACATGGTGCTTCTCCATATAGCCTGCCCAAGTGGCAGGGTCAGCAGGGTTGAGGTCAGGGTCATCCCAGGACACAGGGACGATGAACGCGCCGGGACGCGCCAGACGCACAGCGGCGAGGCCGAGGAAGACCTCGCCGCTGTTGAGGTCGATATACAAGCGGGGAGTACCGCTAGGCATGGCCGCACCTGTCATCATCGGACATGTCCGGGATGATGCTCGACGCCAGCATAGCCAGCGGAACGCTGATGTCGGGGAAGGCCCCGGCTTCGACGCCGACCTTGAGCAGCCTGTCACACATGGTCAGGATGATGGCGCCAGTAACTTCGGGTTCGGCATATCCCGTCAGCAGCAGGCCAGCGTCGAAGTCGTTCGGAGTCATCTCATCAGCGCTGGAAGCCGCAGAGACAGCATTCCAGCACACCAGCACCGCTTCGTTGGAGGCTTCGCTCTTCGGAGTGTGGATGACACTGGAATGATGCTGTTCTTTGGTGGGGTCGACATCGTCGTGGCCCGTAACCTTGCCGATGTGCCTGTAGGTTTCTTCCATCACAGAACGGATGTCAGACAACTTCAGTCCAATCTTTTTCATAGTGCTTTCTCCAAAAGCCCGGCCCGAAGAAGGGCCGGGGTAAAGGTTACACACGGCCTGCCGGGGAACGAAAGACCACATAAGAGGTCAGCGGCCCGGCGAACTGCCGAACCTGCGCCAGCGTCAGCTCGACACCGCGCAGTTCAGCAGGGACATACAGGGGAACTTCCGTCACCCTGCGCGCCTCTGCCGCCAGATGCAGCGGCAGCACGCCGAAGACATGGCGGCCACGAACCTGTTCAGCCGTGGCGTGCGTCACGACTTCCGTACCGGCGGGCACAACGCCCAGCTCGGTCAGGTATTCCACCAGCGCCGGGTGACGCGTCACCACGACAGGGCTATCAGCCTCCTGCGCCGTATGGCGGGAGGCCAGCCGCAGTTCTTCACGCTCCAGCACGTCCCAGTGGGCGCGCTCATCAGAAGAAACCCGACGGGAAACAGGGTTGTTGGTGCGCATAGGGACCTCCTTTTATTCCGTGCCGTCCAGCTCGGCCAGACGGCGGTTGATTTGTTCCGGCGTGGGATTGAAGCTGCGGTCAACAGCTTCCCCAGAGGCATTTCTGTAGACCGCTATGATGGTGTCTCCATCACAGTAAACCGACACCGTGATGGAGAAGCCCGACAAGGTATCACAAAGAATCATGGCCTAGTCTCCTTTGTGCAGCTTGCGCCATGCCGTCAGCACCTGTTCTACGGTGCTGTTGTTACGCGGATGCTGCACCAAGTACAGATTCCCGTCGTGCCACTCGAACGCCACGATGGGCGGGAACCAAGATTCTTCGTCGAGCTGTTTCCAGATTGCCGCCTGCAATTCATCCGGCATTACCGGATTGCAGGGGAGGCTTGCCGGATACATCACCTCGTCAAGCCGCCATGCCGCACGTCCTTTTCGGGTCTTACTGGCGTTAATCAAACGATACAACTTCACGGCCATTTTGTGTGTCCTCCCTCGACACTTTTTAGGGTTGAAAACTTGTATGCGTAGGTGGCGAAGTAGAGAAGGTTTCGACGGTAGAGAGGGTTACGCATAGAAGTTTGAAAGTTTTACGGCTCTGTGGGATAAAACGGCCAAGATTTCGAGGAAGGTGGAAAACAGCACAAAAAACATGTGCAAAAGCGAAAAACGCACAACATTCTCCACCTCGAAAAAATCCTCAGAAAAAGCCCCAAAATCGGCAGAAAAAATCAAAAGAAATTTCTTACATGAGAAGGAAGAATATATAT